>Ga0116173_1002509_pt1 | contig 14228 bp, 17 predicted proteins | sample AD_UKC085_MetaG_FD_89800 | JGI IMG/M metagenome (GOLD analysis project Ga0116173, IMG submission 89800) | Active sludge microbial communities of municipal wastewater-treating anaerobic digesters from USA - AD_UKC085_MetaG | ecosystem: Engineered > Bioreactor > Anaerobic > Digestate | place: USA...
ATATCTCCATCTGCACCAAGGTGTTTTGCAATAAGCATATTACGATCTACCTTGTGTATCCTCTTATCATGTGCAGATATCTTTTCCCTGTAAAACAAGTGGCTCTTTTCCTTAGCATAGATTTCACCAAAACCGATCCTTCTTTCACCCCTGGAGAGCTTCAAGAGTATAGCACTTTTTATTATTCCGTGGAAGTCGGCGATCATATCGTAATCAACCTCACGGAGTCTTTTAACAAAGCTGATTATCTCGTGTATCCCCTTCACAGGATCACTTTTCTTAAAGGCATGCATAATATTGTGCCGAGGGAATTCAATTACTTTATCAATAAAATCCTGATGAGAGAGCAGTTGACTTACAGAGCCCTCTACAAGCCAGGAGATATGAGCATTTCTAAAGGTGTTTCTGATCGCAACAACTGCAGGAATACACATAAGGACATCGCCAAGTGAGCTTAACCTTATCACAAGGATTTTATGCGGTTTCGGCATCTTTCAAAATCTTTAAAAGATGTGGGGGTATAGAAGTGGTTTTTTTCTCACTGTTTATGCAGATATGTTTTGTTTTTCCTGAAACAACAAGGGTTCCTTCTCTGTATATCTCATAATTAAAAGTGAGCCCTCTTGATTTTATATCCGATATACCTGTTCTTACTACAAGAAGGTCATCGTAGGTTGCCGAATTATAATATTTTGCTTCAAGGTTCACCACAACAAGGTGGTATCCCAACTCTTCAAGATTCCTGTATGCAAAGCCCTTTTCCCTCATATACTCGCTTCTGCCTATTTCAAAGTATATGGGGTAAGTGCCGTAATATACTATGCCCATTTTATCGGTATCAGCATAACGAACCCTGACAGGCACATCGACAGGCCTATTCTTTTGTTGTTCGTCCATTATTTCCCGCATCCTTCCTTTTAAAATTTAACGTCCATAATACATGAAAGGCCAAGGGTTCTATGCCCCCACACCTGGCTATTCATTCGGTGTTCTTGATCTTTAAAGTGCTCTCATAAATTCCGGCCTGAGAAGTGAGGGGTCTCTCTGGTCTAATACATGTTTGATTGCACGCAGAGTCTTTTCTTTGTCTTCAGGCAACCATGCCTTTACAGGAAGATAATTTGAGGCATGATTCGAGGCAAAATAGGTATGCGTGACATTTGTGTTGCTTATCATGATGGCAAGCTCTTCAAGTAATTGATACGGATCAGGGACCTTGAAGGTGCCTTTTTTTACTTCATCGGCGAGAATAGTGCCTGGCACAATGATTACACTAAGCGCTCCTGCGTAATCAGGGTCGATCCTACTTAAGAATTTACCTGTCTCGGCTGCATGTATGGCACCTCTTTCAACACCGCCTAATCCAAGCAAAACAGTTACAGAAAGCAAAATACCCGCTTCCTTAACCTTTTTTGCAGCCTCTGCCGTTTTGTCAAGCGTGGTGCCTTTACAAACCCTATCAAGGGTAACCTGGTCGCCAGATTCCACGCCAAGATAGATAATACCTACCCCAAGTCTTTTTAATTCTTTAAGATCTTCCAGGGATTTTTTCAAGATAGATTTGGTATTGCCGTAAACGCCGATTCTTTCAAGCTTGGGAAATGCATCCCTTATCATCTGAACAATAGGGACAAGCCTTTTCTGGGGAATTATCAGGGCATCACCATCTGCAATAAAAACCTTTTTTATGTAGCGCGCATATGCCTTAGCCTCTTCAACGTCTTCTTTTATCTCTTGAAAACTTTTGACCCTGAATTTTTTATCCTTGTAAGAACCGCAAAATGTACACTTGTTATGTGAACACCCTATGGTAACCTGAAGAATAAGGCTATCTGCTTCGCTCGGCGGTCTGTAAATTGAACCTTCATATTTCATTTTTCAATCCTATATAGTTTTTCGCCTTCTCTTAAAAACCCGTATTTTTTTCTCACCACCTCTTCGAGGTAGCTGTCATCTTTTTGAAGTCTATCAAGTTCGTGCATCAACAACACATTTTCCTGGCTTAACCTTTTTATCTCAGTGTTAACACGTCCTATTTCCATTTTGGTTTTAACCAAACCAAAGATGCCTCCTTCTGTAAAAACAAGAGAGAAAAGCATTGCAGTGATCAGCAGCATCAACCCGTATTTTTTAATAGCATCATCAAGCATTTTGATATAACAATAATAATTGCATATAGATAAAATGTCAACCTTAATTAACGAGACAAAAGGCGCACAATAACTAAGGCATTTAATTTAGATTTATCGGATTTAACAACATCATTGCACATCAAACAGATGATGCCTTTTTATTCTATCGACTTCTCCCATCCTTGTCCGAAATCGGCAAGAGGTTTTATCTCATAAATTTCAAAATCAACAGCAGCATAGACCATTTTTGCACCGGCATCTCCTGCCACCTTTGCAATTTGTGCCTTCATATTGTCAAGTTTTGTTCCGGATGTCTGTGAGTCGACCATTTTGACGTATATTCTCACGCCCTTCCATTCGTTTAAGGTTTTTCCAGGCTCCATGATCATGAAAACCGCATATGGATTTTCCTGGAGATAAGCATAGGTTCTGTTTTTACCTATACCCATTGTTATGGTTTTGTCATCGATCATCTGAGGTGAGCCAAAGTATGCCACATTCACCTTGCCCTCTTTGTTGGCAGTGCTGAGGCAGCCGAGGCGGGGTCTTTTGTTGAAGTATTCCATCAATTTTGCTGACATGAAACACCCCCTTTATTTATTTTGATAATTTTTCTTAATCTCCGACAGCGTTGCAAAATGTTTGCGTTCTTCTTCTATAATCTTATCGATCTGTTCATGGTGTTTAGGTGCAACAAACTGTTTTGCCTCCTGGTAATACAGAATGGAATCGAGCTCTCTCTGCATTGCAAACTCAAGCGCAGATAGAGTATTGTGTACATTTTTTAACTCCCCGTCTTTTACGTCTTTTGTAAAGATAACCTTGTTGTCGATGTAGTCACGAAGATATGCCATATATTCTCCAGTATATCTTTCGGGTGGCCTATATTCGTCTATTTTTGCCAGCATATCCTGGAAAATCCTTTTGTGTCTGATTTCTTCGTCTGCGAGTCGGTCGAAAAGTTTTCCTGTTTCTTTATCATCAGCCATCATTGCCGCTTTGTGGTAAAACAGCTCACCGTCTTCTTCAACACGTATTGCAAATCGGAACACATCGCTTGCCTGTAAAAAGATACTCATAATTTTCCTCCTATATAAAAATTATACTGATTAGCGAATCTTCATAACAACCGAGTGGGTTTTTCCGCTATCAACTTCCCTTACCTTCAGCCTTAGCTCTTTTGCCTGTGCCGCCTCACCAGGAAAGAAAATAAAGCCGTATGCAATCTGGTGAGATGGTATTGCCTTGTTCTCGAGGGACCCTTTCTGTAGGTCCTGACGTATTTTATCCTGTGCATCTTTATCAAATAGCCCTGATGCGCCCCCTGCCGTAGCGCCCGCAGCCGCACCGACGGCCGCACCTTGTAGTGCAGCATTACCCACGTTTGTGCCAGTTACGATGCCCACTGCAGCCCCTATCATAGCCCCGGCTATACCTGCGAAAACCCCGCCTTTCGCTGCCTTGGGTGCAACTTCGCCGTATTGCGTCTTTTTTGCAATTCTTTCATAGGCAAGACTTGAATCAAGAATAGACCAGATATTGTCTTCAACATCAATCAGAAATGTTTGACTTGGCAAGATTTCAATCGGGTGTTCGCCCTTATTATCAAATATAACCTGCACCGGAATAACGCCCGAACCTATGATATCGAAACCATAGACCGTTTCTGCCTCTTTGTTGTCATTGAACATCTTGACTGCTACTGTCGCCCCGGCAACCTCTGTTGCATTCGGGTATGCAGAAGGCATTTTGAATGGAACAACCTGTCTTTGATAGCTCTGACATGCCACCAAAGAAAAAAAGACTAAACATATGACAAAAGGCCTGAAAAAGCCATATTTTATTTTCATCGCAGTCCTCCCTGCTCTTAATTATAGCACAGATGAGTTTATAAAAAGCTTTAATTATTGTCAACACAATCTCCTCTCTTGTGATTTTTCAGAAAAAATGTTTTTTTATTTTACTATTTAATTTGCATTATTTTCATTTTGTGACATAATCTGTAAAAACCATGCTTTTACTGATCAAATGGTTCATAATGGCATTATCTGTTATGGTTGCATCCTATATTATCCCTGGTGTCAGCGTAAAGGGATTCTTTACTGCAATGTGGGTTGCACTTTTTATAGGTATTGTTAATGTGCTTGTAAAACCATTTTTAATATTTATTACACTGCCTATCAATATTTTAACGCTGGGTCTATTCACCTTTGTGATTAATGCGCTTCTTATAATGCTTGCGTCATCTGTAATCAAAGGGTTTGAGGTGAAAGGGTTTTGGATTGCCATGATCTTCAGTGTCGTGTTGTCAGTCATAAATTTTATCTTCGGGCATGTGCTGGGAGCCAAATAAAGATGTATTAATCGGTTATCCTTTATGGGTCTTAAAGTTTATATTGATTTCAGCATACTTGACACCTTGGCCTCATCTCCACCTGAAGGCAAAACAAACTTGCCCCACTGGCAATCCATGCGAAACATCTGGAGGATGTTTATTGACAACAAGATCAGTCTTGTAACTTCACCTATTGATTTAGAGACAGACATTATACTATGGCTAAACAAGAGGGGATGCTGCATAACAGACACAATGAGGGCAATGGAGGCTATAAATGAGTTTGAAAGATGGAATATGATTGAAAAAGATAATATACGAAAATGGAAACGTATTTTGATCTTTTTCGAACAGATAGGTTTTCTCGAGGACACAGAAGTACATGTTTTGAGCGATGCATACAAAGCGCTCGAATCGTTTATTCAAAATGAAGTACTTGGTTTTAAAATGGATGAACCTGAGTCTTTGCTTACTCAAGAAGATATAGCTATCCTGAATGAATGTTCACAATCTCTGCGCAATTGGTATAGCGATATATCATGGAAAGAACTGAAGCGTACCGATTATCAGCTCAACTGGGAAATATTGCTCTCAGTGCTTGAAAGACATAATATTGAAACCGTATTTGAGGGTGAAAAGGGAATAAGGAACAGAAACCTCTTTGGCCTTTGGAACAGGATAGTAGGGTTGAGCAAAAAAAGTTCCAGCAAATTGCCCTTGGATGGATCGCATATTGATTTTATTCTTGCAACCGTTCTTAAAAAATATCAATTTAACATGGCATATAGAGATACCAAACATATATTGAATTGTATAAAACACAAAATAGATCTTTTTATGACTACTGATGATAGGCTTATTGAATCGTTCAATAGCAAAAGACATCTGCTTATGAAGCTGCCCGAAACCATTACAGTAAATTTAAATATTGTAAACCCATCCACAGTGAAAAAAATTATGTCATCCCCTAAAGGTCTTGACAAGTGTATATAAATGTTAGAACATAAAGAAATAACCAACAATCAAAACAGAAAGGAGGTGAAAAACATGAAGAAGATTTTTATGGTAATGTTTGCATTATTCATCAGTGTTGCATTTGTATCAATGGCTTTTGCACAGGCCAAGCCGGCAGCAACTGAAAAACCTGCCCCTGCAAAGGAAGCCCCTGCCCCTGAGAAGGCAGCTCCTGCGCCTGCAAAGGAAGCCCCTGCCCCTGAGAAGGCAGAGGCAAAGGCTGATAAGCCGAAACCCAAACCAAAACCAGCGGGTTTTTATGGAGAGGTAACAAATGTTGATGCTACAGCAAAGATACTTACGGTAAAAACCAAGAAAGATGTTGTCACATTTGATCTTGCAAAGGCAACTTTTAAGGGTTACAAAGACATCAGCGAGATTAAGGTCGGTGATAAGGCTGCTGTTAAATATTCAAAAGACGGCATTAATGTAAAGAAGATAGCCGCAGCTAAACCGGCTAAGGAGAAAAAGGAAAAACCCGCAGCTAAAAAAAAGGGGTTCAAGGATATTGATGCAAATAAAGACGGCAAAGTAACAATTGAAGAATTAACGGTTATATTTGTCAATGTCACGCCAGAAATGTTTAAACAGTTCGATAAAGATGGAGATGGCGTCCTCGATGAAAAAGAATTTAAAGATGCATCAAAGGCAATGAAGTAGTGTCGTTTAAAAACCCCGCCAATCCTTTGTGTCTGGCGGGGTTTTTCTATGTTGTTACCCTTTTCAGAATCTTACCCTTTACACTTATAGTGATAATTTCAATTGGTATGTTTTGGCCTGAAAGCTCCATCCCCCGTCTGACGATCAACGGCATCTTTGAGCAACAAGGTACCTCCATGATAAGCACTGTAATGCTTTTAATACTTGATCCCCTGAATATCTCTGCAAACCTTTTGATATATTCTTCAGTATCGTCAAATTTGGGGCACCCAATCAAAACGACCTTTCCTTTTAAAAAATCATTGTGGAAATAAGGATAAGCTAAAGGTGTACAATCCGATGCAACAAGAAGATCTGCCCCCTCGAGGAAAGGTGCTATAGGCGGGACAAGTTTTATCTGGACAGGCCAATGGGTAAGTCCAGAACCCTTTTCAGTGTATCTTGAAGGTTGGTTAGCCTCTTCACATAAAGACTCAAATAACTGGATATTCGAGGAAGGACAACCGCATGGCAATGTTTCTGACGGCGAGTTGTTGTTGGCGAAATGTGGAAAAACTCCTTTTTCCTGTTGAGTCTTTGTCACTTCATGTTTGAGATGTAGTTCGACTGCATCGGGGTCGAATGCATCTGCTTCTCGTTCCACTATACTTAATGCACCTTCCGGGCATTCGCCTATGCATGCAGCAAGTCCATCACAATAATTTTCAGAAACGAGCCTTGCCTTACCATCAAAAATCTGTATTGCGCCCTCAGCGCATGCCGCTACACACTGTCCGCACCCGTTGCATTTGTTTTCGTCGATTTCTATAATTTTTCTTTTTATCTTCATTGTTTCCACCTTCATTGCGATTATAGGGCATAGAGAAACATCATAATTTTTTCTCTACGCCCTATATATTCTATTCTATGCAGTTTTTAATATCGCCTTTAGATCTTCGTCCGGCGTTGTAATAGGTTTTATATCAAACTTTTCTACAAGCACATTAAGTACATTCGAGGTGACAAAGGCCGGTAAAGATGGTCCAAGACGGATATCTTTAATGCCGAGATAAAGGAGCGTCAGCAGGATTGCAACTGCCTTTTGTTCGTACCAGGAAAGCACAAGGGATAGAGGTAGATCGTTAACGCCAACATTAAAGGCCTTAGAGAGCGCAATGGCAATCTGTATTGCAGAATAGGCGTCATTGCATTGGCCGATATCGAGCAGCCTTGGAATACCACCTATATCACCAAGGTCTTTATCAAAGAAACGAAATTTACCGCATGCAAGCGTGAGAACAATGCAGTCTTTTGGAACCTTTTCTACAAATTCAGTATAGTAATTCCTGCCTGGTTTTGCGCCGTCGCAGCCTGCTACGAGGAAAAAGTGACGTATCTGTTTGTTTTTTACGGCTTCAATAACAGTATTTGCAACACCCATAACAGTATTTCGACCAAAGCCAACCATTACGGATTTTCCTTCGACATCCTCCGTGAATCCTGTCATTGAAAGAGCCTTCTCAATTGCAGGGGCGAAATCATGTCCCGAGATATGTACAACACCCGGCCACCCAACAGTACCAAGTGTAAAAATATTATCCTTGTATGTATCTTTTGGCTTCTGAATGCAGTTGGTTGTCATGAGTATTGCGCCAGGAAATTGTGCAAATTCTTTTTGCTGATTCTGCCAGGCAGTCCCGTAATGCCCGTAAAGGTGGGTATATTTTTTGAGATTTGGATAGCCGTGTGCGGGAAGCATTTCGCCATGGGTATAAATGTATATCCCTTTACCTTCTGTCTGCTTCAATATTTCTTCCAAATCCTTGAGGTCATGGCCTGAAACGAGTATGGCCTTCCCCTTTTTTGCGCCAAGAGGGACTTTTGTTGGGACGGGATGCCCGTAAGCCCCTGTATTTGCAGCATCAAGTATCTCCATGGTTTTTAGATTTATTTCGCCACACTTCAGTACAAGCGAAAGGGCTTCGTTGAGATCGATTGTCCTTCTGAAGATTGCAACCAGTGCTTCATGGATAAATGCATACACAGCATCATCTTCCTGGTTAAGTATCCTGGCATGATATGCATATGCTGCAACACCCTTGAGCCCAAAAAGAAGGGTATGTTTAAGTGATGTAATGTCTGGTGTTGAGTTATCAGGCCGTATTTGCACAGCCTCACCCTGTTTGATTAAACCTTCCATCGTTGTCTCTGGCGTAAACGAGCTGAAACCTGTCGGTAAATCTACATCTATACCTGCTTTGCCAAGTTTCTCTTTTAATGAATCCTTTAACGTTGTTGCGCGGTTGATAAGCTCTACAAAACGTTCAGGGTCAAAATCAACGTTTGTTAGGGTCGCAAATAAGGCTTCAAGTGCAAAAACATCAGAATCATGGTCAATAATGCCGGCATTTCTTCCTTTTTCAGCATAGAATGACAGTTCAGATAGCACATAAACGAGAAGGTCCTGTAGTGCTGCAACATCGGGTTCTTTGCCACAGACACCCGACTTTGTGCATCCCTCTCCTCTTGCAGTTTGTTCGCATTGATAACAAAACATAATGTCCTCCTGTATTTAAATGTTTTTATGAGGACATTATAATGCTTGCAGTGGAACGAGTCTTTGACCTAAATCAAGAAAATATAAAAAATATGTGGGTTACGGTGCAAAATTTGAATATTGATAAGGGGTATCTCGTTTTTCGTCCCTATCCCTTTCTACAGTATCTTTTTTCTCAAAATACACAAGGTCCTCTGCAATCTCTCTCAAGGCTGTTACGATCTCTCGGTTTGTTGATTTGACGAGAGGTCTAGATCCCTTGACTAATTGCTTCGCCCTTTTAGCAGAGAGGTGGACAAGTTCGAAACGGTTCTCTACCTTATCCATACAATCTTCAACGGTTATTCTTGCCATTTTTCCTCCCTTATTTTTTCAATAATGTGTTTGAATTCTCTATAGGCTTCGTCGACATTATCATTGATTACAGTATAATCAAAATAACCTTTTTTTTCAACCTCTTCTTCCACTCTCTTCGATCTTGCCTCTATCTCTTTTTCTCCTCTAAACAAAAGTCTATTTTTTAATTCGTACAACGAAGGAGGTTGGATAAATATCAAAAATGCATCGGGATGTTGGCTCTTTACCCTTAATGCGCCCTTCACGTCGATATCGAGGACAACGTCTTTTCCGGACTCAAGTGCTTCTAATACCTCCTTTTTTGGTGTACCATATAGATAGGTATATACATTTTCCCATTCAAGAAAACCATTTTTATTTATAGTATCATTGAACGTATCGACATCAACAAAATAATAGTCTTTCCCCTCTACTTCATTTGGACGTTTTTGCCTTGTCGTGTACGAGACGGAAAATACGCTTTTCTTGTCTTCTGCTAAAAATCGTCTGATGAGTGTGCTCTTACCCACACCCGAAGGACCCGAGACCACAAACAGATATCCTTTTGCCTCTTTCAACCGATCACACCCCTGATGATAAATCTTTATTCTACGTTTTGCGCCTGTTCACGCATCTTTTCAATCTCAACCTTTATCTGCACAACCCTCTCGTTTATATGGAGGTCGTTTGATTTGCTTCCAATTGTGTTTGCTTCCCGCACCATCTCCTGAATGATGAAGTCGAGTTTTCTTCCGACTGCCTCAGCCGAAGCAAGCGTGTTCTTAAAGTTATCTATGTGGCCTTTAAGCCTCACTACTTCCTCTGAAATATCGAATCGATCCATATATACGGCTATTTCCTGCAACACCCTGACCTCATCAATAGATGTTGACTTTGTAATCTCCATCATCCGGTTTCTCAATTTTTCCTCATGACCTTTTATTGCGGTAGGCCATCTTTTCTCGATTTCGCTCAGGCTTTTCGAAATATTCTTCAGTCGTTCTTTAATATCCTTCTGTATAATCTTACCTTCTCTTGTCCTCTCTTCATTTAGCTTTTTTATTATATCCATGAAGGACTTGACAAGGTTGTCTTCAGAGATATTGTTATTCTCCTCGTAACTCACAATGTCCCTGAATGTCAGTATATTCTCTATGGTTAGATCCCCTTTAAGGCCGTATGTATCTTTTAAGACTTTTACTAGGTCAAGGTACTGTTTAACCGCAATCTCGTTTATTTTAGGGGTGTTCCACTCTCCGCTATATCTTTCCCATTTCATCGTTATATCTATTTTGCCCCTTTTTATGTGTTTTTTTGCCAATTCCCTCAATCTTTGCTCATATATATAATCTATCCTGGGAAGCTTGAGATTTATTTCAAGATAACGGCTGTTTAATGCGCGCGCTTCCCCTGTGATTTTACCGGAATCGCACTCCAATTCTGTCTTTGAAAAACCTGTCATACTTTTTATCATTGCCAGCTCCTAATTATTTGCCGATAAAAAACAAAAAAACTATTTTAAAATTTATTAACAAAACATTTTGAGACCTCTGCAAAGGATTTTTGTCAGATCGATAGTTTAACGGCACAATTATGGCTTTGCTGCCTGGATTTCAGAACCCCCAAACCCTTTTAGCTTTGCCTTCAAAAATCCTCTCCATCTATTAAACAAAGCGATAATATCATCCCCGCCGTAATCAGGATAAGTCCATTCAAGCGGCCTATATGTACCGGTATTATAGATGAGTGTCAGGTCACCGTATATGCCTTTTCCAATATATATTCTGTGGGCGTAACCCTTTGTCGTCGCAAGAACTATGTTTTCGAGTGACATATAGCCTGGGTCAATGTTGACTGTCCTTGCATCGTTTTTTGCGAGCAATGTCTCAATATCGTTTGTTATTATTTTTATGTCCGATAGTACATCTCTTTGCATAAGTGTTTCAAAAAGAACAAAGATGCGTATAAGGTCACTTCCCATCTCTCTTTCATAATAATCTGTCTTGGAAAAAGGCATGGTAGTCGTTTCTTCCTGAATATTTCCAACGAGTTGCAATATGTTGTCTTTTGCATCGACAAGATGGTTCTTTTCCTTGAAGATGATGCTTGCAAAATATTGAACCGCTTGAGGTATTTTTATAGTCCCCATAACATAAAATATTCTCTGTTCTTTTTTGTCTTTTCGCGTGGTGACTCAACAAAATCCATGTATTTCAAGCCAAGAGTTTTACCGAATGACTTTATATCTTCCAATACACCCTCTATTTTACCCTTATCTTTCACTATCCCGCCTCTTCCTACCTCAAATCTTCCAACCTCGAACTGTGGCTTTACGAGCGAGATGATATGACCTCCAGGCTTAAGAAGTGGGATTGTTACTGGAAGTATTTTTTTAAGAGATATAAAGGATACATCTATCGTGACAAGATCCACCTTTTCTCCTACATCCTCGAAGACAAGATACCTGGCGTTGAAATGCTCTTTCAATATTACCCTCTTGTCTTTTCTGAGACTTTCATGTAACTGATGTGTACCGGTATCAATAGCGTAAATATAAAGCGCACCCGATTTCAACATGAAATCGACAAAACCGCCTGTAGATGAGCCTATGTCGATTATTACCTTACCACATAAATCGACATTGAAGGCATTCACCGCATGTGCGAGTTTCACCCCGCCATAACCTACATACGGTATCGAATCTTTCTTTATCTCAATTTCTACATCAAAAGGTACCTTTATATCGGGTTTATGCACCCGCTCATTTCCAATGTATACTTCGCCTGCCATAATCAGAACCTTCGCCTTCTCGCGTGACGGCGCAAGGCCTTTTTTTGCAAGCATTATATCTATACGTTCTTTAACCACTTACGTATTGTGTTTTTGATCCCTTCCGATGTTAGGCCAACCTTTCCTCTCAGCGTTTCCTGGGTGCCATACGTTAAAAATTTATCGGGCATACCCAATCTACGGACTGAGGCATATATGCCTTCATCGGACAAGAGCTCCATTATGCCGCCTCCAAATCCTCCGACTAAAGTGTTTTCCTCGACCGTTAAAATCCTTTTGTTGGAGCAAGCCGTTTCAAAAAGCATGTCCTTATCCATAGGCTTAATAAATCTACCGTTTATCACTGTGCACTGTATACCCTCTGCTGCAAGTTCCGTTGCTGCCTGGATGGAAGGATATACTGTATTGCCACATGCGATAATTGCAAGGTCATCTCCCTCCCTCAGTTTTTCCCATTTTCCGATTGGTATCTCTTCAAATCCATTAAATGTTTTTGCACCATGTACCTTGCCCCTTGGATACCTGATCGCGGTGGGCTTATCATACATATATGCGGAATAGAGCATATGCCTTAGCTCTTCACCATCCTTTGGAGCCATAAGTATCATGTTTGGAATATGCCTGAAATATGTTATATCAAATGCCCCATGATGTGTAGGGCCGTCCTGCCCTACAATACCGCTTCTATCAACCGCAAAGACAACGGGAAGCCCCTGAAGACATACATCCAATATGATCTGGTCATAAGACCTCTGAAGGAATGTAGAATAGATTGCAACAAAAGGTTTCAAACCGCCTAAGGCCAGTGCAGCGGCGAACGTAACACCGTGTTGTTCTGCAATGCCTATATCGAAGAATCTATCGGGAAAACGTTTCGAAAATTTTTCAAGCCCTGTCCCCAGGCCCATTGCGGCAGTAATTGCTATTATTTTATCGTACTTTTCTGCGAGCTCAATTATAGCATCTCCAAAAATATCTGTATAAGCTGCAGTTTTATCCGCAGATGGTGCACCTGTTTCAACTTCAAACTTAGAGACACCATGGAACTTTGCAGGGTCATCCTCTGCGTGTATATACCCCCTTCCTTTTTTTGTAACAATGTGCACAAATATAGGTCCTTTTAGCCTTTTGATGTTTTTAAATGTTTCAATAAGATAGTTGAGGTTATGTCCATCGACGGGCCCGAAGTATTGAAAGCCAAGCTGTTCAAAGATAATACCGGGCGTAACGAATCCTTTTATTGATTCTTCTATATGCTTAGCAGCCTTGTACACTTTATCTCCTAAGGCCGGGATATTTTTAAGCATCTTTTTCAGCTCTTCTCTCGCATTGCTTACAAACTCACCCGTCATAATCCTGCTTAGATGCGATGATAGTGCACCTATGTTCTTTGAAATCGACATTTCATTGTCATTGAGAATTACTATAATATCGCTTTTCAGATGTCCGGCATGATTTAATGCCTCGAAAGACATACCGCCAGTGAGTGAACCATCACCAATAACTGTAACAATCTTGTGTGATTGGTTCATCTTTTTTTTCGCCTCTGAAAGCCCCACGGCTATGGAAATGGAATTGCTTGCATGGCCTGTATTGAATACATCGTAAACACTTTCCTGTCTACTTGGAAAACCACTGATTCCATTGTCTTGTCTCAATGTTCTGAACTTTTCCCTTCTTCCTGTTATTATCTTATGGGTATAGCATTGATGGCCCACATCCCATATGATTTTGTCGACGGGTGTATCGAACACATAATGAAGGGCAAGGGTAAGCTCGACAACTCCAAGGCTTGATGATAGATGTCCACCGTTTTTTGACACGACTTCGATAATCAATGTACGTATCTCATCGGACAGAGTCTCAAGTTCAGGCAGAACCAATCTTTTTAGATCATCGGGGGAGTTGATTTTTTCAAGATACATCAGGTAGCCCTGTTGCCCAGATACCTTGCAAGGTCTGAAAGTATTTTTGCCCTATCTCCTAAGGATTCTATGGAGCCGATAGCCTCATCTATAAGTTGTTCAAGCTTGATCTTCGAAGTTACAATTCCATAGTGCTTAATATATGTCTGTTTACCGGTATCCTTTTTTAGCCTTTTGCCAACAAGTTCTTCATCGCCTTCAGCATCCAGTATATCATCCATAATCTGAAAGGCAAGACCTATACACTCAGCATATTTTGTAAACCTCTTAAGTTCGCTTGCCCTTGAGCCTCCGGCAATCGCCCCGACCCGAACCGATGCCCTTATTAATGCGGTTGTCTTATGCATATGGATATAATTTAGTATATTTTTTGTGCCTTCCTTGCCGTCATAAAGAATGTCCATAACCTGACCCCCGACCATGCCATCGGCGCCTGCAGCGGAAGCGATCTCAAAAATAATCTTCTTCAGCGTTCTTGGACTTATGTTTTCAGTATAACG
>Ga0116173_1002535_pt1 | contig 14152 bp, 8 predicted proteins | sample AD_UKC085_MetaG_FD_89800 | JGI IMG/M metagenome (GOLD analysis project Ga0116173, IMG submission 89800) | Active sludge microbial communities of municipal wastewater-treating anaerobic digesters from USA - AD_UKC085_MetaG | ecosystem: Engineered > Bioreactor > Anaerobic > Digestate | place: USA...
ATGCCGGACCCGACACGGTGCTTCACTATGTATTTCGCACAACCCTGAATGCCGAAATCCCGGAAATCGGGTCAGGGCTGTGGTCAATTGTATCAGGAACTGGTGCTATTTTCAATTCAGGAGCCCCGTCCACCCCGGTGAGCGGACTATCGGCCGGGGAAAACATCTTCAGCTGGACAGTCACCAACGGTGCCTGCGATCCGGTTACTGACGAGATTGTAGTCAGGGTGAACAACCTTACTATTCCAACCCTGATTACACCTAACGAGGACGGGCGCAACGACTGGTTCGAGCTGCGTGGCCTTGAGACTCTCGGAAGAACTGAACTCACCATCTTCGACCGCCGTGGAATGAAGGTTTACGAAAACTCTGACTACTCAAATGAACAGGGTAACCGCTGGGAGGGCCTCGATTACAACAGTAATCCTCTTCCTGATGATACATACTTCTATGTGATAAGAGCCGCAAACGGAGTATCCATAAGTGGTTACATCGTCGTGAGACGGTAACCTGAGGGATTTGAATTGTCGCACCCTTGAACAGACTGTACCAGGCGAACATCAGGTTTCCGTCTGCGATATAAATAAAAACAAGTCATACCAGGAAATAAAACCAGTAGTAATGAAAAAGTTAATTTGTCTGTCGGTTCTGGCTCTACTGCCGGTGATGCTGATGGCCCAGCTTACACCGGTGAATGACCAATACATCCTCAATCCGTTGACTATCAACCCGTCGTATGCCGGAAGCAGGGGAGGGCTTAGCGTGGCGGCATTCTACCGCCAGCAGTGGGTAGGCATCACTGGCGCTCCCCGCACGATGAGCCTGGAAGTTGATGCACCCGTGCTTTCGAACAGGCTCGGCTTAGGTTTGTTCGTTGTCAACGACCAGATTGGCGTGACAAAACAGACTGAATTTATGACATCATACGCTTTCCGGATCAGTCTCGGGAGCGGCACCCTGGCTCTTGGCCTGGGAGCAGGTCTGGTGGCAACGAATACCGCATGGTCCGACCTGGTGGTGCTTGATCCGGGTGACGAATACTACCTGATTGATTCAAAGGTATTTGTAGTGCCTGATTTTAGTTTCGGAGCTTACTATAACGTAAAAAATTACTTCGTCAGCTTTTCGATCCCAAGACTGCTGGGATACAAGTTCGACTTTGACAGGAACAAGTACTCACTGCAGTTTAACCCGGGACAATATAACTATGTCCTGACAACAGGCTATATGTTCCCTCTGGGGCAGAAGGCCAGGTTCATTCCGTCAGCGCTGGTCTCATACTCGCCGGGAGACAGGCTGCTTTATGACGGAAGTGCTCACTTCATACTGTATGACAGACTGTGGCTCGGGGCAACCTACCGGAGTACCGGCTCGGTGACGGCACTGGCACAGTTTGCCATAAACAACCAGTTCAAGGTGGCCTACTCATATGACTTCAATTTCGGGAAGCTGGGGACATACAACAGCGGTTCCCATGAGTTGATGCTCCGCTACGAGTTCCGTTACAAGGTTGATGTGGTGAATCCGCTGATTTTTTAGTAACCGGCGCCGGCCAGTGATTCTTAAATGAACACTGCAATCGGTAAAGGTTACAGACAATTTATTCTGAAGTAATACTTTTTCTAAAGAGTTCATAAATTTAGTGTACCTTAGACAATCTGAAGTTTTATGTTATGAAAATAAGGACCTCGGTTTCAGTTTTTGTTCTAATCCTGGTGCATGGTATTGTTTCTGCCCAGCAAACTCCATACAATATCAGGAAGACCGCCTTCAGCACTGACGGTTATGACGAGTTCGCCCCCGTCTTTTATAACGGCGGACTGGTCTTCTGCTCTGACAGAGGGCAGGCGGTGAACAGCCAGGGGAAGGCAGTTGTAAAAATGTTTTATGCTGATACCGCATCCGCGAACGCAAAGATCCGGCCTTTTTCCAAGTACCTGAAAAGCAAGCTGAACGATGGCCCTGCCACTTTTAACCGTGCAGGCGACACGATATACTACTCCAGGAACCTCGTTGTTGAGGGCAATTTCAAACTCCTCTCGACGTACAGGAACAAACTGGGGCTTTTTTACGCTGTTTCAGAGGAAAAAGGCTGGGGCAGGATTCGTGAGATCAGGTTCAATACCGAGTGGTTCAACATAACAATGCCCTGCCTCTCGCATGACGGCAAGAGACTTTATTTTGCCTCGGACAAGCCCGACGGTGTTGGAGGTCTCGATATCTATTACAGCAACTGGAAAAACGGCTACTGGGAGGATCCTGTCAATCTGGGGCCCGGAGTCAACACCGAAGGGAACGAGAGCTATCCGTTCATCACCGAGACAGGGGAGCTCTTCTTTTCCTCTGACGGAAGAGGCGGATTCGGCGGAAAGGATATATATGTCACTAAACAGAATGGTAACAACTGGCACACGCCTGTCAGGCTCGCCGCTCCGGTGAACTCGGAGTATGACGACTTCGGCATCGTAACGACGGCAGATGTCAGGGAAGGCTACTTCTCTTCAAACAGAGACAAGTCAGTTGATATCTGGCACTTCACATCTGAAATGCCACAGGTCTGGTTCGCGGAAGCGCAGAAGGAAAACCTGTACTGTTTCTCGGTATCAGACACGGGAAAGATTGTAGTTGATACACTTAACCTGCAATATGTGTGGGATTTCGGCGACAATACGAAGATGACCGGAACGAAGGTACATCACTGTTTCCCGAGTCCCGGGAAATACACAATTGTGCTGGACATCATTGACAGGGCTACCGGGAGGCCTTATTTCCGGAAGCAGACTTATGACATTGAGATTGTTGATTTTGACCAGCCTTATATATTGGCGCCGGAGTATGCCATTGCAGGGGATGCGGTTGATTTTGACGGGATGAAGTCATACTGTCCGGGTTACACCGTGACAGGTTTCTTCTGGGATTTTGGTGACGGTACGCAGAAGACCGGAGCAGGACCCTCACATACCTATGCCAGGAGCGGTGAGTATGATGTCAGGCTGGGGCTTACGTTGCGGTCCCGGTCTTCCGGAGATGTTCTCAAACGTGCTGTGACGCGTAAGATCAGGGTCTTTGGCAGCCGGGCCGAAAAGGATTCATGGACTGCTGCACATCCTTCTACTGTTGCGGAGCCTGTTGACCTGAGAAAGTATGAGAATGTACTGGTCAGGGGTCAGTATTCTGCCGAGGCGGAGTTCATGAAGGAGGCTGTCTTTCAGGTTGAGGTACTGTCGTCGAAGACGAAGATGGAGCTCACGAATCCGTTGTTCAGGGGTGTACCCTCGAAGTATTCTGTGCGCGAGATTCATTACCCAGAGACTGGCACCTACAGTTATGTGATTGATCAGCAGATGAGCCTGATGGCGGCCTACCCGGCCTACTCTGAGATGATAGCGCTCGGTTTCAGGAGCGCCACAGTCCGTCTTTTTGTGCTGACCGATCCCGCCGAGCGAGAGTTAAATGTGCTGAAGCGGAATTACGGTGTGATGACCGACACCTATTTTGATGTCCGCAACAGGCTGGTTACCAATGCCTATCTTATGCTTGACCAGGTGGTCATGCTGATGAACAAGTATCCTGAATTGAAGCTGGAGATAGGTGTGCATACCGATAACCAGGGGGTATCGTCTGCGTTGCAGACCTTGTCTCAAACCCGGGCGCAGGTTATTGTCAACTATCTGATCAACCGTGGTGTTGCTGCGAGCCGGCTGATCCCGCGCGGTTATGGCAGCACCCGTCCCGTTGCTCCCAATGCTGACTGGCTTGACCGCCGGCTGAACAGGAGGGTGGAGTTCAGCGTCATGAGATAGGTGGAATTTTTTGGCTATTGATCCATAAATCAAATTTAAACTGGAGATGAAAGGTACTCTATTAGCAATACTTTTCTTCCTAAGCAGCCTTACGCTGTATCCTCAGGTCATTCTGACAATCGAAGGGAAGGAATTTATTGACACAGAAACAGGAACCTCAACTGGGTACGTAATTCCAAGAGAACTGCCAACCTCCCTGACATTTAGGAACAATTATCTAAGTTTTGCTAATGCCAGTGGATATATGTTACTGGCCGGTGATGAGACCCCTGGAGATAATAACAATAATCTTGATGGAGAAATAATTGCCGGAAACAGGTTTATTTGGAATGGAACTGTCGAGGATAGCTGGACTCATTCAGTATTCACGGGATATAATGTAAATGTTACTTTGAAATATAACTATTTGGAACGAACACCTAACGGAATTCAACGTAAATCAAACGGGATGATAGATCAATCAGGTGTAATTGCCTATAATATTATAAAGAATCCGAGGGTTGGCATTGTAGTAAAGGGTATAAATGGAATAAGGATATTTAACAATACCCTTTATAGCGATATGACTCCCGCCAAAACATACAGGGCTTTAATTGATATACATACTAATACTGATGGCGGGTTGAATGCACCATCAAAAGGGACTAAAATATTCAACAACATTTTTTATACCAGGAACAGGGTGCTGAACATTTGGGTATATGAAGATGAGTGTCTTGAAGAATTTGAATGTGACTATAATATTTACTGGTGCGAATCAGGCGAACCTGTTTTCAGAATTGGAGATAAGTTTAAGTCATTCAGTCAATGGCAGGCATTGGGGTATGATACACATTCATTCGTGATCGATCCAAAATTTAGTGATTTTAATGATTTTGTACCTCAGGAAAGACTTAATTATGGCAAAAATCTTGGTGATGAATTTAATGAGGGATTAGCTATTAATGCAGTCTGGAGTAATGTTAGTCCACAAACAGCATTTCAAGATGATATTTGGCAGGTTGGAGCCAGAATTTATGAAAAAATCGCAGCTATAGAGGAACCTTTGGATACTGTCACCCATATCTATCCCAACCCTGCAAAAGGTCATTTTTATGTCTTGAATAATGCTCCGGAAAGGATTTATAAGACATTGATTGTTTACAATTCTATGGGAGATGTTATTATGCAACAAGATTTGGACGGCCAATTAAATACTGTACATTTAAGTACTGGCATTTCAGCAGGACTATACACAGTCAAGCTAGATGGTGATAATCTAACAAGTTATCACACAAAACTTGTAATTATAGATTGAGGTTAAAAGGTCAACTCTTCACAAACTTCTGTGACAAAATCACATTGGTAGTTGAAATCATTATAATATAGATTCCACTATTGAGTTGGGTAAGATTGAATGATTTGGTGCCCAATTCACCTTGGATTTCCTCTTTGTGTACGATCTTGCCTTGTAGGTCAGAAATTGTTAATGTAAAACCATTTGCCTCCAATAAGGAATAAAACTCGATGTTAAAACTTCCGTTATTTGGATTGGGGTAGAGGCTAAAGTAATCTCCGCTATCAGTAAAAGAAATGACTTTAAACTCAAGTTTGTTTGAACTATTGGAGGCTCCCAGGTCATCGTAAGCAAATGCCTGGAATGAATATGATCCGGCAAGAAGATTTTTAAGTGTAAAGGAGTAGGGAGACGTGGTCATTTCACCAATTTTATTAACTCCATTTTTTAATTCTACCTTAGTTATTATCCCATCCGTATCGAAAGCTTCAACGTCTATTGTAATATTAGCAGGTGAAGGGTAATTATTCCCCTTTGTGGGTGTGGATATTCTAACAGAAGGCAAAGAGTTCTGACGTTTTGTTCCTGAAATGAACTCGAAAGCGCCGATGTCTGGCGAATTTCCCCAATACATCAAACCAGCATCAGTCCCTTTATCTATAAGGATTGAGCCTTGTTGAAGATGCATGAAATCTATCTGGGGCAAGCTTCCATCAGCTTGTCTGGGGTATGCCATTTGACTCTTATCAAGGCTTAAAAAGTCTTTTTCAGATACAGGCAAATTTGTATTAAGACGATTGTCAATCAGAAAAGTATTATTTAAAACGACGGAATTGCTGGTCAGGGAGATGTCATATTTATTACCAAAAGATATATTGTTCTTGACAAGATGCTGTTTGCCAAAGCTCCCCATCCAGTATCCATATTCACCATTATAGCACGATGTATTGTTATATAGTGCAACAACTGTGTTTGCTCCATTTTGATGAAAACCCCATGTTCTGTTATTGCAAGCCAGGCAATTAGAAATCTTCCTCCTTACTTCAGCCCCGCTTTCAAGATCTGATTTGCCTAGTTTGAATCCAACCCCATTACCGGCAGGGGTAAATGTATCTGCAATGAAACCATTATACCACGACCAGCAGCCTTCAATAATTACAGTACCATTATTATCCCAGAGATCTAGTCCATCATCACTGTTCCACCAAAAACGACAGCCTATTATTTGATTGCTTAAACCAGCTGGAATATAACAGACTTCAAGACCATCAGCATTTTCATAAGGCACTGCTGTTAATGGATCTGAGTTATGGTGAAAATCGCAATTCAATACCAGGTTATCATCACAAGCTCGGGCCAATACCATTCCATGACCATTGTGATGAGAGTCCAGTTGTTCAAAGACGTTGTGATTGGAGTCTTGAACTTTAAATCCTGAATTGATTTGTGCGTCATATTGATTAAAACCAGTGAACTCGAGGCCTCTCCAGTGAAAATAACTGCCGGAAAAATAAACGCCACAGTTTTGCCGGTAAGAGAATTCTGAAGATTTTGTAATAGTAGGTTTTTCCCCAGGATATGCCCAGACCTTGATTGGGAGTTTGTCAGTCCCGTTCTTAGCAGTAAGATACTGTGAATTATAATAACGATAAATACCTCCTCTTAGATACACAGTATCTCCGGCACATAGTAAAGTCCATGCTTTATTCAATGTGAAAAAAGGATTGTTGATAGTGCCGGAATTTGAATCATTCCCGCTTGGGGATAAATAATAGGTCTTGGCATACACTGTTATACTCAAAAAGCTGAGCAGCAGGGCAAAGGCTTTCTTCATAAAGACAAAAATTTGACGAATGCATATATAATTTGACAAACATATCAAATTTTACGATCAATGATCAATTTTGTTGCACTAAGGAAAGAAAAACTTCGTTATTGAATATCTGGAATCTCAATTGGGATTACACAAGTAAAATTAAAAAAAATTTTAAGCAATCAAAGTTACTGCATCTTTACCTGTGCTAAACGAGAGATGATAATCAAATCATTTGTATAGATATTTCTATGGGAATTAAACAAATTGCACAAATCTCCTTTCTTAAGAATTACTTCACGAAAGGTCATGAGAGGAGTATCAGAGCAAAAAAGAATATTGCAGCCACAATAGTAATAAAGGGTTTCAGCATTGTAATAAGTCTGGTTTTTGTCCCCCTTGTTCTCAATTATGTTAATTCAGCTCAATATGGCATCTGGCTAACATTAAGTTCAATCGTAGGATGGTTCAGTTTTTTTGACATAGGTTTGACCCAGGGGCTACGTAACAAGTTTGCTGAAGCCCTTGCACGAGGTGATCATAATGCTGCTCAAATATTTGTGAGCACAACCTATGCTATTTTAGGGATAGTTTTCTTTGGTGTCTGGTTGTTGTTTCTGATCGTCAACAACTTCCTGGATTGGAGCAGCATTCTTAAGGTTCCCAAAGAGATGCAATCCGAGGTCTCAATTCTGGCCATGATGGTCTTTACATATTTCTGCATTGCCTTTGTCTTAAGAATAATAACAACTATTTTTTTGGCTGACCAGAAACCTGCAAAGTCATCTTTGATTGATCTTCTTGGCCAGATAGCTTCTCTGACATTTATCTTTATCCTGGTTAAAACTACAGAGGGCTCTTTAATCAGACTTGGCATCGCTTTATGTGTCTCCCCAGTTATAGTCCTGTTGGCGGCAAATCTCGTTTCATTTAGTGGGACTTACAAAGTATACAGACCAACCTTTGCTCAGGTAAATTTTGCTCATGCTAAAAGTCTGATTAACCTGGGTGTAAAATTCTTTATTATTCAGGTTGCCGGAATAATTCAATTCCATACTGCAAATATTATCATTGCCCGAAATTTTGGAACAGATGATGTGACTGCATACAATATAGTTTATAAATATTTTGGTGTTCTAAATATGGTTAACACCATTTTTATAGCTCCATTCTGGTCTGCTTCCACTGAAGCATATCTTAAAAATGATATTGCATGGATAAGGAATGGTATAAGAAAATATAATTTATTGAACATATTATTATTCGTTGCAGGATTACTTATGTTGATATTTTCAGGGACAGTTTACCGGTTATGGCTGGGAGAGGGTAAGGTTTTAATACCCTTCTCGCTGTCTTTATGGGGTTTTATATATTTCAACGTAATATTGTATGGTACCAAATATGTCAGCTTCCTCAATGGAATCAATGCATTGAAGATCCAGTTTATAGCCAGTACAATAAGTCCAGTGTTATACCTGATTGTAGCTATAAGCCTGATAAAGTACTCAAACATGGGAGTATATGCACTTTTTGTCGCTTCCGTGGTGGCCAATTTCAATGCAATAATACTTGCGCCATTACAGTACTATTTTATTATCAACAAGCAAAAGAAAGGAATATGGGCAGCTTAATTTACTTGCCTGAACCAGATTTTAAGTATACAAATGGACGATAAAAAAGAATGAGTTCAAATACATTATGACGAACCTGCTACTCTAGAATCTTTTAAATATGTATAAATTCATTTATTATCTTCTGAATCTGTTTTTGGGCATAAGTGTAGCCCAATTATTATCGGCTCATTCAACTGCTTTAAAATTAGTGGGACTGATAATTCTTGTGGCACATTCGTTCATCATTTTTCATATTTTTCATGATGAATTTCTTTTCATTATATACACTTTCTCTTTGTGCATTATGGGCACCGGTGACTTCTTTGGTGGAATTGTGTTTGCTCCACTGGTTGTCCTGGTCAGCCATTTGCTCTTTAAGGGCAAAGTTTATATAAAGGATAAATTTATCGGTATCTGTCTGCTGATTCTGTTCTTTACCAATATTTTGGGGTATTTAGTAAAGAATCCTTCTGATAGAATGGATGTCTTACAATCAACAGTTATGTTTCTCGGATTTATTTTAACATTCATCTATGTCCAGAACTTTAAATTCACACAGGTCCAGGTTCGTTATATTATTCTGACTTCCGTCTTCATGTCTTTCATATTATTTGTTGTAGCTCTAAACCAAAAGTTTGTATTCATAGATAGCTCACTTTTCTTATTGGGAGCAAATCCCGGCTACCCTTCGGTAAGCAGTGTGAAATATGCCTTTGAAGGACGATTCCCATCCTTATTTGGTGATTATGAATTATTCTCGGAATTCGCCTTATTGATGTTCATACTTGGGTTTTCGCTGTTCATGGATAAAAATGCCTCACAGTATTTCAGGTTGGGTTATTGGCCTTTAGTATTAATGGTTTTTAGTTTCTTAAATACTTTAATAACAGGAACGAGGTCAGGTTTTATTCTTATTTTCGCTTTTATCTTTATTTTCTTCATATTCAGAACGGCTACACTATTTACCAATAAGGCATTATTGCTTGTTTCTTTTCTGATTATTATGATCCCAATTATCATAAACTTTGGGGACTTATTTGGTTTTGATGTAATTAGCAATCGCCTGAAAGAAATAGATTTAACCAGGCTGAGTGTTAATAGCCTTGTGACCGGAGAAGAGATTAACAGAGGATATGTTTACTCGGAAGGTTATAAAAGAATTGGCGAAGAGAATTGGACTCTGGGATATGGTTATGGAGTATCTCATTCTAATAGTTTAGCATGGCTTGGTAAACTTGGTCCGTTAGGGAGTAACATAAAGGACTTTCACAGCCTATACCTATGCATCCCGATGATCTATGGATGGATAGGAGGAATAACCTATCTGGTATTAATAATCTATACAATTGTCATTCTTTTTAAATCCAGCATAAAACAAGAAAATTTATCCCAAAGAGGAATCCTGATAGCATTTGCTTTTATGTTTGTCTTTTTCCTAATTAATGAAATCAAAATAAACTCGTTAAGAGCCTATAATTATCACTTCCTGATCTGGATTCTATTAGCTATGGCTGTTGCAATAAGTTCTAATAATCCTATAACTAGGAAAGCAAAGACAAAGACATAATAGGATTGATCCTATACGCTTTTCGAACAAATCGAGAAAGGCGTGCCAAGTCTTTAGTGATCTCTATACTTAATACACTATGAAAGTTCTTTGGTTTACCAACACACCATCAATGAGTGCCTCTCATTATGAACAAAAGATAATAGGTGGCGGTTGGATTGCGTCATTGGAAAATGCCTTGACAGCGTACCCGGGAATTCAGCTAGGGATTTCCTATCTGGTGCATGATAATAAAAAAAAGCAGTTTAAAATTAATAATACTATTTATTATCCTGTCAATAAAAGTAAGACACCAAATAGGATTAACCGGATACTTGAAGGTTGGAACCATAAATTATCAATCAAAAGTGACTTAAAACCGTATCTTGATGTAATTGATGATTTCAAGCCTGATATAATTCATGTTTTCGGTACTGAAAGTGATTTTGGCCTCGTCTCTGGAACGACAGATATTCCATGCGTCATTTATATTCAGGGGGTACTGACAGTCATTACCCAGAAATGGTTTAGTGGATTAACTCCCCTTGATGTTATGAAATATTCTCCAAAATTACCTTTAATTAAAGGAAGAGGACTTTTTCATGACTATTACAAATTGGCTAAATCCGCCAAGAGAGAGCAGACAATTTTCAAAAATGGCAAGTTTTTTATTGGCCGCACCGATTGGGATCGAAGGATTTCTACAGCATTGTCTCCCGGCTCAATGTATTTTCATTGTGATGAAATAATGCGGTCCTTGTTTTATCAGAATAAATGGACCTATGGACCTCCGGGAGTACAAATTAGAATAATTTCCACAACCAGGAATACAATTTATAAAGGTCTTGAGACAATATTGGAATGTGCCTTATATTTAAAGTCGTTATTCACTGATAAGGAAATTATATGGGAAGTAGCTGGCGTTAGAAGTAATGACGAAGTACCTCTATTATTAGAAAAGAAGTTAAAAAAGAAGTTTAATGAATCCGGAATTATACTGCTGGGTCCACTTGACGAGGGAGAATTAGTTTCAGAGATGCTCAAGGCTGACCTGTTTGTCCATCCATCTCATACTGATAATAGTCCTAACAGTGTTTGCGAGGCGATGCTCTTAGGAATGCCAGTTATTTCAACTTTTGCTGGTGGTATTCCTTCCATTATTACTGATAAGGAAGACGGAATAATGGTTCAGGATGGTGATCCTATAGCTCTTGCAGGAGCTATCTATGAACTTTATCATAACCGTGAATTTACAATAAATCTGAGTCAAAAAGCCCGAACCAAAGCAATGTTGAGGCATGACCCCGCTAGAGTTTCACAAACACTGCTGCAGATATATTGTGATGTACTGAATATATGACTTTTAACTTGTATAATTATTCAGTTGGAAGCATGATCATTTCGAATATGGGTAATCATTGGTTACAACCTGCCTGAATTGCATTGCTGGTAACTGAAATTCAACTTTGGTAATAAATGGATGAACAAAAGACTAAAAGCATATTAATAATAACTTCTGAAGCATTCCCTTATGGAATGGCAGGCACAAATCGAATTATAAGCCTTGCTAAAGGGTTTAAATTAAATGATGTAGAAGTAGAAGTACTTAGCATATTCAAATATGGTAAATCTTATAATCAAACCAATTTCCCGGTCCACGGAACGTATGAGGGAATTGCATACACTAATGTCTTAATTGCAGAAGCAAAGCATCTGACCAGACTTAAAAGAGTAATTAAGAGAAATATCAGCTCGCTCCTGATCTTAAAATATCTCATCAGAAAGGTTGACAAGAATACAAAAATTCTTTACTACTCACCATGGATATGGCCAGCTTTATTGGTTAGGTTATTCACTCGTGTGAGGAGAAATATATTTGTTAAGGAAGAAACTGAGCATCCATCCCTTAGGTTAAAGGGTAAAAGCAAAATCTATCAGACTATTTATCTGAATCATTATTATCAGATATTTGATGGTTTATTCGTAATAACCCAGAACTTGCATGATTTTTTTGTCAGGGAGCTCAGATATAGAAAACCTATTTTAATTGTGCCAATGGTTGTGGATTTGGAAAGTTACACTAATGATAATAAAACAATCCATAACGCCATTGTATTTTCAGGTGAGCTTGACATAGAGAAAGAGGGCCTTGATATACTTCTCCGTGCTTTTGCAGCCTTTGTCGGGAGACATCCTGAATATATTCTTGACCTGTATGGGAAACCTGTTAGTCATACTCAGGAGCTTAGAATTAACAATCTTATTGCCGAACTATCCCTATCTGAAAGTGTGAGATTGAATGGATTTAAAACAAGAGATGAGTTGACTGAAATACTTTCCGCTGCGCGTATTCTTGTATTCACCCGTCCACCCAGTCTACAGGCAACATATGGATTCTCAACAAAATTAGGAGAATATCTTGCTGTCGGGAAACCTGTGATTGCAACAAAAGTTGGTGAAATCGATCGTTACCTTGTAGATAGAGTGAATGCATTTCTTGCTGATCCTGAATGTTTGTCCGTTCAGGCTAAAATGGAGGAAATTGTGAATGATTATAAGTTTGCTCTTGAGGTTGGAAAAGAAGCCAGAAACTGTGCGATTATAAATTTTAACAATAAAATTGAGGCAGAAAGGATAATTAATTTTTTTAGATCTGTAGGAGCCTCTTAAGCTCTTTCATAATCTAGCGGCAGTTACCAAGGCGGCTTATCAATCAAAAGTCATTTAGTGGATAAGCTCTTAAAAGAGTTGGAAACCCACAGCTTACCAAATGTTGGATAATAAGACCATAAAATGTTAATTGACGAAAAATTTCCTAGGGTTCTGATTTATGGACAATCATTTAACCGTAGCACCGGGGGAGGGATCACCTTATCAAATCTATTTAAGGACTGGCCGGTTGATAAGATTGCTGTTATTGGTACCCGTTTTTCTTTAAGAAATTCCACGGCAGATATATGCAAGATCTATTATCAATTAGGGAAAGCTGAGAGGAAATGGCTTTTCCCTCTGAGTATCTTGCAGAAACCTCATCCCTCAGGATTGAAAGAGATTATTGAGAGACCTGACGGGAAACTGGTTGCTGCCAACATTGATGAGGATTGGGGAATCATCGGGGCTGCTCATCATACTCTCCTTCAACGATTGGGACTTTCACATTTGTTAGTAAGGACTCGTCTGTCAAGTAAACTCATTTCCTGGATCGAGTCATATAAGCCAGAGTTACTATACTTTCAGGTTTCAACTAGAGAAACTGTCTTGTTTGCTACTGAGTTAATAGATTACTTAAAAATCCCGGTCGCAATACACATGATGGATGACTGGCCTTCAACCATTAGCCTAAGTGGCTTTTTCAAAGATTTTTGGAGTCAAAGAATAGACCATGAATTTAGAGCATTACTTGAAAAGTCAAATACATTTTTAAGTATTAGTGAAGCAATGTCAACTGAGTATCTTGAAAGATATAATAAAAAGTTCATTCCTTTTCATAATCCAATTGAATTATCCGAAAGATCTCAAAATGTGATTGAAAGCAGAGAAGAAGCAGGCAAATTCAGGTTTCTTTATATGGGGCGAATTGGTAATGCGAATGCACATTCTATACTCTCATTTGCGTTAAGCTTGTCTACTACTATTCTTGAAGATAAGGAGGTTTTTTTCCATGTTTACACACCAGATTTCGACTGTGATACATCCAGGACGCTGGCTGGAATGAGAAATACCATGGTTTTTCGTCCGGTTAAGCACGAGTCTGTTTACCCCCTGTTAAGAGAGTATGATGTTTTATTATTGCCTTTGGATTTCACTGAGTCTGGTATTAAATTTGCCAAATTCTCTATTCCTACTAAGGCATCCGAATATATGATTTCGGGAACTCCTGTTTTGGTTTTTGCACCAGGGGAAACAGCAGTATCAAGGTTCTTCAACGCTAATGATTGTGGATATTGTCTTGCAGCAGATAATGATTTCGCCATTAAAAATGCTATCAAGACTCTGGTACATGATCATGCATACAGGCTCAGGATAGGAACCAATGCAATTAAAGTCGCGTCTACCTTGTTTGATGGACAGATGGTCAGGCAGAAGTTTCAGAACTTGCTG
>Ga0116173_1002549_pt1 | contig 14110 bp, 9 predicted proteins | sample AD_UKC085_MetaG_FD_89800 | JGI IMG/M metagenome (GOLD analysis project Ga0116173, IMG submission 89800) | Active sludge microbial communities of municipal wastewater-treating anaerobic digesters from USA - AD_UKC085_MetaG | ecosystem: Engineered > Bioreactor > Anaerobic > Digestate | place: USA...
CCATGACCGGTTTACAACCTTCTACCGCTTATGAAGTTAAGGTTAAATCGTTGTGCGGTACCGGAGTAGAAAGTGACTACACGACTGTTGTTTCATTTACTACTGCCGCACCTCCATGTGTTGCTCCAACAAATTTGACGATTTCCAATATTAGTATAACCGGAGCAACCGCAACCTGGACAGCCGGCGGTTCTGAAACCTCCTGGCAAATTGAGTATAAGACAACAACAGCTACTAACTGGACCACTCAAACTGTAACTGCTCCAACCTATACCATAACCGGTTTGCAACCTTCTACTAATTATCAAGTACGGGTGAAATCGTTGTGTAGTAGCGGAGTAGAAAGTGGTTACACTACCGTTGTTTCCTTTACAACTTTGACTCCTTGTATTACTCCAACTAACTTGGCGATTTCTAATATTACTACAACCGAAGCTACAGCAACCTGGATAGCCGGTGGTTCTGAAACTTCCTGGCAAATTGAGTATAAGACAACAGCAGCCACTACCTGGACAACTCAAGTCGTAACTGCTCCAACTTATACCATGACCGGTTTACAACCTTCTACTGCTTACGAAGTTAAGGTTAAATCGTTGTGCGGTACCGGAGTTGAAAGTGGCTACACTACCGTTGTTTCCTTTACAACTTTGACTCCTTGTATTACTCCAACTAACTTGGCGATTTCCAATATCAGTTCAACCGAAGCTACAGCAATCTGGACAGCCGGCGGTTCTGAAACTTCCTGGCAAATTGAGTATAAGACAGCGGTAGCTACTACCTGGACAACTCAAGTAGTATCTGCTCCAACTTATACCATGACCGGATTACAACCATATACTAGCTACGATGTACGTGTGAAATCGTTGTGTGGAACTACTGCTGAAAGTGGCTACACTGCCGTTGTTTCATTTACTACTTTAGCACCTCCATGTGTTGCTCCAACTAATTTGGCGATTTCTAATATTTCTACAACCGAAGCAACAGCAACCTGGACTGCCGGTGGTTCTGAAACTTCCTGGGAAATTGAGTATAAGACAACAGCAGCCACTACCTGGACAACTCAAGTCGTAACTGCTCCAACCTATACCATAACCGGTTTGCAACCTTCTACTAATTATCAAGTACGGGTGAAATCGTTATGTGGTAGTGGAGTAGAAAGTGATTATACTGAGCCTGTAACCTTTACAACCGATGCTATTCCTACATACACTATTACGGCTACAGCAGGTTCTAACGGAACCATTACTCCATCCGGTACAGTTACGGTGAATGAGGGTGCATCTCAAACCTTTATCTTTACTCCAGATGAAGGCTATCAAATCAGTACTGTGATAGTAGATAATCAACCAATAGAACCTATTCCAACATCCTATACCTTTGAGAATGTTCAGGCAAATCATACTATTCATGTTGATTTTACGGTAGGTATTGATGAGAATGAATTGTCAAGATATGTGACACTTTATCCTAATCCAACTCAATCCTATATTGACTTGAAATTAGATAAGGATTATTTAATAGCAACAGAGTGTCGTATTTACGATATGTACGGTAAGTTAATGCGTATTTTACCTATTGAGGAAGAGATCACAACTATTGATGTGAGTGATTTTGCAGTTGGTGTTTATTTTGTACGCTTAACTACAGAACAAGGTCAGATATCCAAACGCTTTGTTAAACAATAAGGTTTTAACCTGATATATAATGAATTTAAAGGGCTGTCTCATAGCGAGATGGCCCTTTTTTGAAAGTAGAAGGAGTAATTGATCACACATTCTCCAAAGCGTCCAAGATTCCAGAGTGGGGTAGTGGAATTACTAAAAAGGAAAATCTATGCTGCCCCCCATTTATTTAAAATACCAAATAAGAAATCAGAAAAAAGAAGTAAGAGATTGCTGTAAAGACGCAATGCTTTGCGTCTCTAATATAAAACGTCATTCCGAAATCCGAAATCCTTCTTTCCCTACACAAGATTAAGGTACCATTGTGCAATGGAAAAATAGATGATAATTCCACAAATGTCTGCAAGTGAGGTAATTAACGGTGCGCTTGCTGTCGCGGGGTCTAATTTCAATTTGGTGAAGATAAAAGGAAGTAACATCCCGATCAAACTACCTATGACGACAGTCAGCACCATACTGAGGGAGACTACCAATATCACTTCGGGTGCCCGAATACTTGCAATTAAGGCAACCCCAACAGCCATAGTAACTCCGAGTAGCAATGAAACTAAAATCTCTTTACCCATCAGTTTACTCCAGTCTTTCAGTTCAACATCACCCATAGCGATAGAGCGAATCATCAGTGTGGCCGATTGCGAGCCGGCATTTCCACCGCTGGCAATCAACAAGGGTAAGAAAAATACCAATGAAACAGTACTTTCAATAATATTGCCATATCCTGCCAGAGCAGCACCGGAAAAAACATTCATGAATACCAAGGTAATCAGCCATAAAATACGATTCTTATACAGATTTACAATACTCTCTTTGAGTGGCGATATGATGGCAGATTGAATAGATCCGAACTTGTGGAAGTCTTCCGTGCTTTCTTCTTCCAGAACGTCCATCATGTCGTCGAAAGTTACAATCCCCAATAAGACACCCTCATGATTGGTTACCGGTAATGCGACACGGTCGTAGTCTTGAAACACTTGAAGTGCTTGTTCCTGGTCATCCAGTACATTTAATGAAACAAAACGACCATCCATTAAATCCTCTATTTTCTGGTCTGGAGAAGCTAAAATCAACTCTTTAATCCGAATATCATCCAGCAACTTCCAGTCGGAATCTACGATATAAATCACATTTAATGTTTCAGAATCACGTCCATATTTGCGAATATGACTGAATGCTTCCGCAACCGTATAATGAGGTTTGATGGCAACATATTCCGGCGTCATCAAACGTCCGATACTATCTTCAGGATAACCCAAAAGGCGAACGGAGATGGCTCTTTCTTCAGGAGACAGGTGTTGTAACAGTTGTTGGGTTAATGTTCCGGGTAACTCCTCAAAAAAGGCAGTACGGTCGTCAGGCTCGATATCGTTCAATAGATTGGAGATGTAATGCACATTCTGAGCAAATCCTTCAATGATACCTTGTTGTTTCTCGTGAGATAATTCCTGGAAAACCAGCTTTGCTTGCTGGCGCGAAAGCAAACGAAACAGAATCAAATCCTCTTCATCCGTTATCTCTTCAATTAAGTCGGCAATCTGGATCGTATCATATTCCGAAAGAGCCTGCTTTAATCGTTTCCATTCTTTGTTTTTATATAACTCAAGAATTTCTGTAGTGAACTCCGCCATAATATACCTCCTTCTGTTAGGGTTTCATAAAAAACCTACAAAGATATAAAAAAAAGAGAATATATTTTTAACTAATTTTAATCTTTTTTAATCTTTTTTGATGGGAATCACATTTTTTATGAGAAGAGAGAGGGTAGGAGCCGGGAGAATAGGATCTCCATCCCTCCAAAAACAAAAAGACCCAAGAAAAAAATCTCAGGTCTTCTGTGGTGCTGGACAGAATTGAACTGCCGACACACGGATTTTCAGTCCGTTGCTCTACCGACTGAGCTACAGCACCGCTCATCAATTGAGACCGCAAAAGTACAATTTTTTTTTGAATTGATGACTTTTTTGAGTTAAAAAAATAAATTTATTCTAATCAATTTAAAATCAATGATATATGATGCGTAAAATATTCAATTGATGAGAAGATTCTGAACCGAAGCAATAATATTTTTGAATTTATTGGAGTAAAATAAGTAATAATCCGATTATTTTAATTTTATTTTTTATTATGAAATTAAAAAAATTAGGGGGCAGGATTTGAGGTGTCTCTTTTGTTATTTTAACTCCCCTCCTCTGGAAGAAGGAGGGGTGCCCGAAGGGCGGGGTGGTTTCTGGAATATTATACTATTTGTAAAAATTTTTCGGATTTCGGTTTTGATTTTTTTGTTATGAATATGTGATGCGCATATGGTCGTAGAGACGCAATGCATTGCGTCTCTACAGCAGCGTTCAATTTTAATTTAAACCCCGTAATTCGTAATTGGATTTAAATCCGAAATCTGAAATCAAAAATGGTATTGCAGAGTCAATGAGATGTAATCGTTAAATTGCAGCTTGACTCTTTCGTTAAATACCCAAGTTGGAACACGAACAGGATAGATAGAGGAACTCCAACGGAAAGAGAGCCCCCAATGATCTTCTATTCTGCAAAAAAGACCCGCAATAACGGCTGCTTCCCAAAACCTCAATGGTGAACGATGCATCACCTCACCATTAAATGTTTCTTTTTGGTGAAATAAAAAGTTGAGTGAGGGACCCGCTTCAAAATAGAAGGTATAGGTTTTATCACCGGGACTGGTATAGTATCCAAGCTCCCTTTGAAATAGAAAAGGTGTCTCAGTGTAGAGTAGAGTTAATTTGTAAACATCGTTTAGTGAACCATCTTCACGGGCGTACACAAAAGTTTGACTCCCTTTCATAACAAAATTGAGTTCCATCTGGAAGCGCCATTTGCCGGATAACGAAATAGGAGTGTTGGCAAATAAGCCGGCATAAGCCCCCAATTTATGGTATCCGGCTAAATTGTCACCGGAGATCTGAGAAGCAACTAATCCTAGACGGGCTCCTCCTTTAATATTACCTCCGCTTTTACTCAATTCTTGACCTGCAAGGGAGTAACTGAGTAAAACAAAACTGAATATAAATAGAATGATTCTGTTTTTTTTCATAATTCATTATTATTAATTGATGTTACGCTCTTTTTTGATTCTATCGTAAGCCTCGTTAAGGAGTTTGAATTTCTCTTCCGCCTTTTTACGCACCTCTTCACCCAGATGATTTACCTTGTCAGGGTGGTGTTTCATAGCCATTTTTCGGTACGCTTTTTTTACCTCTTCATCACTGGCATTGGGGTCAATCTCTAACATTTTATAATCGTTTTCTCTGGAGTAGCTCCCGACATAGGATTCTTGTCGTGACTGTTGATAACCTCCTCCTCTGTTGTATTGTTGCTGCTGATAGTAGTTTCTGGAAAAGAACATTGCTTTTAGGGATTCAAAGTCACGCCGACTTACTCCCATCCAATCTGAAATGTTTCGGATCATTTCCATTTCTGCATTACTGCTCGAACCATCTGCTCCGGATAAACCAAACAGAAACTCCAATAAAATGAGTTTTTCCTGGATGGTGGCTTTGAGACTGAATTGATGACATATTGTAGGGATATCAAAATCTTGTTCCAGATAATCTCTGAGTCGATAGAGTGCTTCACCGGTAACCTCAGGTCCAAAGGTGTGGAGTAGATAACTTTTGACATATTGAAGTTCTGAGCGTAACATTCTCCCGCTGCTGTCAGCCTTGGCAACAGCTGACGTGAGAACCAGCAACATATTGAGGAAGTTATCACGACTGGTAAAATAACCGGTACGGATTACTTTAGTTCTCCGGACGATGTCAATCAGTCTTCCAAAGAAAAATCCCAAAAGCATTCCCGGAATCCGGAAGAAGAAAAATCCCAAAATAGCACCAATCAATGCAAACATAACTTTCCGAATTAAATAACTTTACCAATGAGTTCATAAGCGCCGGCATCTTCAATATATACCGGTTGGAAGGTGCCGATTTCAAGAGTTTTCTCATTCTTATCAATCAAAACGATGTTGTCCACTTCAGGAGAATCAAATTCGGTTCTTCCGATATAGAAATCCCCATCCAGGTCATCAATAAGTACCCTCATTACAGATCCTACTTTTTCCTGATTTTGCTCGTACGCAATCTCATTTTGAACACTCAACAACTCCTCCTGACGTCTGTTCTTCTCTTTTTGACTCACAGGATCTCCCAATGGGAATGCGGGTGTATTTTCTTCCGGTGAGTAGGTGAAAACACCCAATCTTTCAAAACGCATATCCTTTACAAATTGAACCAGTTCTTTGTGTTCTTTTCTGGTTTCTGTAGGATATCCTGTGATTAGAGAAGTACGAATCGCAATGCCCGGTACTTTATTGCGCATCGTTTCGATTAATTTGTAGTTTTGAGCACTGTTGCCACCTCTGCGCATACTTTGAAGTATCTGATCATTAACATGTTGCAAAGGAATGTCGATATATTTGCAGATGTTGCCGTACTCATTCATCACATCCAGAATCTCATAAGGGAACCCGATGGGATAGGCGTAATGCAACCGGATCCATTCTAATCCGTCGACAGAGGCCAACCTGCGAAGTAGGGGCTCCAAATCTCGTTTTCCACTGATATCGATGCCGTAGTAGGTCAAGTCTTGTGCAATCAAAATCAGCTCTTTAACTCCCTGAGAGGCTAATTTTTGAGCCTCAGACACCAACAGATCAATGGGCTTGGATATTTGCTTCCCCCTAATTAATGGAATTGCACAATAGGAACACTCTCTATCACATCCTTCAGACACTTTCATATAGGCATAATGTGAAGGAGTAGAGAGAATTCTGTCGGGAGATTTCAACAGGTCAAATTGGGGGTCATTTAAAAAGAGATTGAGATCTTTAAAACCATAAATTCCATCTGCTTCAGGTATCGCTTCGATGAGCTCATCTTTGTAACGTTCAGAAAGACAGCCTATTACAAAAACTTTTTTTACATCTCCGGCTTTCTTTCTTTCCAGGTGGATTAATATTTCATTGATCGATTCCTCTTTGGCATCCCCGATGAAGCCACACGTATTAATAATCACATAATCCGTATTTTGAACGCTTTCAAACAGCACACTGTTGCCTTGCGATATTAATTTAGCAGCAATCACTTCTGAATCAACACTATTTTTTGAGCACCCCATGGTGATGATGTTAAACGTTGCCATAGTTACGATAATTTGGGTTTTAAATATTTTGCGGTATAGGATGCTTCACAGTGGATTAACTCTTCGGGAGTTCCTTCAAAAACCACAGATCCACCCTCATCTCCTCCCTCAGGTCCTAAGTCAATAATCCAGTCGGCACACTTAATCAATTCCGTATTGTGTTCAATCACAATAATGCTGTTTCCAATCTCAATCAGCTTATTAAAAGCACGATAGAGGTTGTTGATATCATGGAAATGAAGTCCGGTAGTAGGTTCATCAAATATAAAAAGATAATTTTTATCAGTGGTCCCTTTGGATAAAAAAGAGGCTAATTTAATTCTCTGCGCTTCTCCTCCGGAGAGGGTAGAGGAGGGTTGCCCCATTTTTAAATATCCTAGTCCTACTTCAATGAGAGGAGTAATCTTTTCAATGATCGAAGTGATAAGTCGACTTTTAGGTAGTGAAGTGAAAAACTCATACGCCTGGTTGATCGTCATGTTTAAGATATCACTGATAGTCTGATCTTTAATCTTGATATCCAAAACTTCCTCTTTGTATCGTTTGCCGTCACATTCAGTACAGTGAAGCTCAACATCAGCCATAAATTGCATTTCGACGTAAATAATTCCTTCCCCCATACATGCTTCACATCTCCCACCTTCAGTATTGAATGAGAAATAAGAGGCTTTATAATTCCGCTGCACTGCCAAAGGTTGTTGAGCGTAAAGGTTTCTTATATCGTCAAATATTTTGAGATATGTCGCCGGATTGGAACGTTTGGATTTACCAATCGGGTTTTGGTCAATCAAAAGTACTTCACTGAGTCCAGATTTAGTGATTTTTAACAGGTTATAATCTTTTTTCTCCTTGGGTTCAAATCCTGAAAAGTAATTATTGACTCTATTCAACAACTCAGATTTGATCAAGGTACTTTTTCCGGAACCACTCACACCGGTAACTACAGTCAGGACATCGAGGGGAAATTTAACGCTGATTTTTTTTAGGTTATGTGCCACTGCATCAACTACTTCAATGTAGTTTTTCCATTTTCGCCTTATTTTTGGAACAGGAATAGTGAGGGATTCTTTTCCGGTAGGAGCTGCAATTCCTGCCAAACTGTTCATCCCCCGCATATATTGTGCTGTAAGATGATCCGATTCTTTGATCAGTTGCTGATAGTTTCCGGTAAAGACCACCTCACCGCCCAATCTGCCCGCCATAGGTCCCATATCAATGATATAATCGGCACTTTTGATCATCTCTTCATCATGTTCCACAACTACAACGGTATTGCCGATATCCCGTAAACGTTTTAGAACTGAGATCAAACGCTCCGTATCCCTGGGATGCAATCCAATGCTCGGTTCGTCCAATACATAGAGAGATCCCACTAAACTACTTCCCAAAGAGGTTGCCAGGTTGATTCTTTGCGATTCCCCTCCGGAGAGTGTTTTGCTGTTTCTGTCCAGAGTGAGGTACCCCAATCCGACATCATTGAGGAAGCCCAATCGGGAGGTGATTTCATGAACAAGTTGATAAGCAATTTTTTTCTCGGTTTCGCTTTCATACTCAAACTGTTGGAAGAAGGGATAGAGTTGTTTAACCGGAACATTAACCATATCCCAGATGCTGTATCCTTTTACTTTCACATAAAGAGCACTATCACGCAACCTTTTACCGCGACATTTGGGACAATATGTGGAACCTGAAATTCTGGCAACCATCAGGTGATTGTGGTAGGAGCTATTTTTTTTCAATCCGCTCAGGGAATTCAATACGCCAAAAACATCCTTTTCATGATCTCCTTCCCATAACAGTAAAAACTGCTCTTGGGTCAATTCATGAATGGGACGATGGATGGGGAAATTTAATGCAGCACTTTTGTTGATAAATCTGCGCTTATGAGGTTCCAGACTCTCACTGTTCCAAATAGAAACGGCTCCGTCATAAACAGATTTGGATTTATCCGGAATAATCTTATCTACTGAGAAACCTTCCACTACACCGGTTCCTCCACATTCGGGACAAGCCCCGTATGGATTGTTAAAACTAAAAAGATGAGGAATCGGTTCCTCAAACTGGATTCCATCCAACTCGAAAAAGTTATTGAATGAACGTTGGGTAATCGTTTCATTCTCAACCTGAATGACGCAGGTTCCTTTGCCTTCAAAAAAGGCGGTTTGAATGGAGTCACCAACTCGTTGAGGATGCTCTTTTAGTCGCTCAGACCTGAAACGGTCTATCAATAGAAATAGCTTAACTTTTGATTTGGAGGAATAAAATTCGGCGTATTCTTTTGATTCTTTGTTGGATAGGATCTGATCTATTTCAGTCAGAGATTGATTGAGAACTACCCGAGAGAATCCTTGCATTTTAAATATCTCCAGTTGTTCAAACCAGTTCCGACCGGAGATGAGTGAAATAGGGGATAGAATATAGAGTCTACTGTTTCTAGGTATGGTATGCAGATAGTTGACCACATCTCTGGTAGTTTCCCGTTTTACCTCTTCACCACTGATGGGAGAGTAGGTTTTACCTATACGGGCAAATAAAAGTTTGATGTATTCGTATATTTCAGTTGTTGTTCCAACAGTAGAACGCGGATTTTTTGAGATTACTCTTTGTTCAATAGCCACCGCCGGAGGAATCCCTTTGATAAATTCTACTTCAGGCTTGGAAAGTTTGCCCATAAATTGACGCGCATAGGCACTCAAACTCTCAACATATCGTCTTTGACCCTCAGCATAAAGTGTGTCAAATGCCAATGAAGACTTCCCCGATCCGGATAAACCGGTAATAACAATCAATTTGTTTCTCGGAATATCTACATCGATATTTTTAAGATTGTGAACGTTGGCTCCCTTTATGCTGATTGACGAATTACTCATATAGTCTACATAGAAAAAGACGCAAAGGTACAAAAATATAGTTAAAGTTGTACTTCAAAAAGAGAAATTATCCGATCAGCACTCCTGTAAAGGAGCAAAATGGACTTATCATTTAACGCTACAGTGGTGATATACTCAATAAATTGATCTTGTGGAAAAGTATAGTTGGTTATTGCAATAAATTGTTCTTCTGTCGGATCCCATTTAAAAACTTCCAGCAATCCGCTATTTTTATTGTAAACAATGAGCTGATCCTGTGAACTTTTATCAAAGTTCCCAACACAATAGAGGTAAGATCCCCTGGGTAATGATTGTGAATAACTGTTTGTTTTTTCTGGAGAGATGGAGTCAGTTAGAGTCAATCTTGCTCCCCGAATATGGAGTTGTTGTTTGTTTTTAGAACCTAAAAACTTGCCCTCCAACAACATGTTTTTATTATTGGGCCTGGTGGTTTTAATATTTTCTTCCACTTTTTGTTTTTCCTGTTCAGTCAAGGGGATATTCTTCAAAGTATATCCAATCCCATCAAAGCGGATCTCCCTGATGCGATGAGGTACTTCTACTCGGGTAGGGATCATTTCAAATCGATATTCGTTGTATTGATTTTTGTCTTTCTGAAATAAAATGGAGAACCTCCCCTTTTTATTATTTAAAACCCCATTCATCACCTTATTGCTATAAGTAGGAATTGATAAAGAGTCTAAAGAGATTGCACCAATTGGGGAGAAATGATGCTTGTATTTTGATGCATTAGCCAATCCCAGCATATTGGTTCCTACGGTTCCATGTAACATCTTTCTGGGTCTGAACAGGTATGAAGTGTAGTAATCGGCAATTCTGCTGTAGAAAAGTTGTGCATCGGATAAGGAGTTGTGAATCTCAATTTTGCTCAATCCCAGCCACCGGGCTAAGCCATACTCTAAGGTAAAATCCTTCTCAGAGCAATCTTTGGGATATTTCCAAAAGTAGCAACTCCCATCAATGGCATTGTGATAATGCAGAGGGGAGTGGTAGATGGAATAACTGAAAGTATTGGCAAATTTCAGTGCTTCTTGCTTCGAGAAGTAGGTTGTTGTAGTGCATCTGTTCTTAGAGTTTTCCTGAATAAACTGTCGATGCTCGTAAGAGAATTGAATCAAGTCAATGCTGGCTGCACCATGGGAGATATCCTCAACTTTTCCACTTTGAGATTGGGTCCACCCCAATTCCGGCCATAGATAGTAGCTTGTTTGTGAGCGACTGTTTTGTTCCGATAATCTGCTTTTAAACCGACAAATAATCGACTCATATTTATCAAGATAGAAAGCACTCTGCTCAGTACCGGGATTGATCATTGCCAGGTAAAGAAACACATATCCCCAGTTCATCTGTCTGTCGGTTCCCTCAATGACGTACCGCTGCGTACAATGATCATCAGCATATTGAATCATGCAAGAGTCTTTATTCCAGTAATATTGGTCGTAATAACGCACCGTTTTCATCACTTTCTCTTCCAGCCAATCGGCATAATCAGTGAAATGTGTAATAGAAACAGAATCAAAGGTGTACCAGCTTTCTCCAAAGGGGAGTTTCTCAACTTCTTCATAATGAGACTGTTTCACTAAATAACAGTAATGCACCATCGGAATCAAGATCAGTGCGGTTTGGTGTGTCATCGGACCATAACATTTTGTTCTGTGGTTGGTTGACCAAACAGGCAGTTTTCTCATCACACCCCGATAGTCATCCCTATTTTGGATTACTTCCGAAGAGGCACAAATAAAATCGTGCAGGTATTCACTTTCATGGGTATTCTCATACATCCGCAACAACCCCTCCATACCATAACTCAACCCATCTCCGTAAGCACTGTAGTCATTCCCCTCGGGAGTTAAATACAATTCCAGAGCAAATGATTTGATGGTATCAAAAAGGGATCTAAAAATATCAGTTTGTGCTTTCCCTACAGTCACCGTAAAAAACAGCAAAGCAAACAGTAGATTTTTACGAATCATGGAATAATATAATGTAGGTGCAAAAGTATGATAAATTTCGGATTTCGGATTTCGGATTTCGGAAGTTTAGTATTGAGTACTTTTCAATATAACCCATTGATATTTAATTATATATATTATTTTGAAATTAAAAAAATTAGGGGGCAGATTATATTTCGCTCATTTGTTATATCATTTCCCCACTCTGGAATGCTGTTCCTTTTGGAGAATGTGTGATCAATTACGAATTACGAATTACGAATTTACAAGGTAGAAGGATTTTGCATTAGTTTGAATATCAGCAAGATATGCCAATAATTACCTTTATTTAATTCTCAATTTTCAATAATAAATACTTTCGCCTTTCGACTTCAAGATAACCCCGAAGGGGTGGCATTATTATAGCAAAATGTTGACCCCAAGAACCAATAGAACCCCGAAGGGGTGACATTATAATAAATTTGGGCAAAAGTCCTTATGGCTTGGGGGTTATTCCAATCCACGCCCTAAAGGGACGTGGCAATTGATAAACTTGATTTTCAAGGTGTTATGATGTAACAAAGCAAATAATCCAATTCTAAATTCTAAAATCCAAATTCTAAATTAGGGTACGTAATTCGTAATTCGTAATTCGTAATTGGATTCCGCCTTCCGCCTTCCGCTTTCCGCCTTCAAGATAACCGTTATCTGCATCGTTCAAGTCCGTCGTTAATGGCGTTAAATACAGCGTGGTTTTCGTCAAATACTTTTTCAAAATATTTTTTCGCTTTTTTGAAATGTTTTTTTGCAAGTTTTTTGTTTGTGTAAAGGTAAATTCTTGCCATATAAAAATTTAAATTTCCTTGAATTTTATTGTCGTCCTTAAACTCAGAAAATTGCGTCTTGTAAAAGGCAATTAGGTCTTTCTCTTTTTGGTAGCTGAAATAAATTTCTTCAAGGTCGTTGTAAATTGTCGGGTTTGCAGGTGCTAAATCGAAAAACGCTTTTGTTGTCTCACCTGCTTTTTTGTTGTTACTCTTTAAGTATAAGTTGAGCATAGGTTTAATGTTGTAATAGTTTTCCGGGTCGATTTTGTCTGCCATTTCGTAATATTTCAAAGCATTTTTATCGTCATTAAGTTCGGTATAAATTACTCCAACCATTCGTGCAGCATCGCTTTTATATTCATTGTCGTTGTATAAGTCAAGAGAAGTTTTTGCATATTTCAACGCATTTTCCATGTCGTCTGTAAAAAGATAAGCATAAGCTAAGTTGTAATGAGCACTTGCATAATCTTCATTCAGTTCAATTGATTTCAGAAAATACGGAATACTTTCTTTCGTTTTTTCTTGTGCAAGATTTAGGTAGCCTAAAACATAATAAGATAAATAGTCAGCACAATTTCCGTCAACTGCTTTTTGAAAATTTGTTTCTATTAGCGGAAACAATTCATCGTCGTCTAATAGCCAACGTCCGCTATATCTCAAATGTACGTCATAATAATAATCCGCAAGTCCTTTGTGAAGTTTGCAGTTGTCCGGGTAAATTGTAATAAGTCTTGTAAGAATGCTGTCCACTTCAAACATTTGCATACCATACGAGCCTTCTTTACCCCTGTAATCTAAAATATCTTCCTCTTTATCAATGTCCTTCAAAGCAAACAGTCGGTGCATAATGCTTGTTACAAAGTAATTCAGCAAAATTTCCTCTTTGAGCAAAACGATGTCAGGTTTGTCATTTTGCGGGTCGAATTCATCAAGCAACTTGAACGCTGTTTCATACTTTTTGTCAGCAATAAACTCATTTGCCTTTTTGATTGTTTCACTTTCTGTCTGTCCGAAAACTGTAAATGAACAAAGTGTCAAAAACAGTATTATTATTCTTTTCATAGTCTCTGTTTTTTATGTTTTAATATTTGTGATGAGGGTCTTTCCTAAACTGACCGCTAACGTCTAATTTATGCAACAAAAATACGAAAGATTTCGGATTTCGGATTTCGGATTTCGGAATTTTAATTTAGAATTTAGAATTTAGAATTGGCATGCCCTGTCTCCATGATGTTATTATGCAATAGATTAAAATTACAACAAATATTTGATATTCAAGCGATTACGAAAAGAGGAATTTAAATTAATTGTGGCTGTAGAGACGCAATGCTTTGCGTCTCTATGACAATATGATTTCATAATTGATCACATATTCTCCAAAAGATATAATATTCCAGAGTGGGGTGATAGATTAACAGAAAAGACACCACAAATCCTGCCCCCTGATTTTTTTAATTTCAAAATAAGAAAGAAGAAATAAGAAGTTAGAAAATTAGGGTCTGCTGAAAAAGTTATATTTGTTTGATATTCAGCAAAATAACTTGTTTTTTTGTTGAATAATTGCAAGTTTTTTTGTACTTTTGCATTAAAATCCTTGCAGTTATGTTCAAATA
>Ga0116173_1002557_pt1 | contig 14065 bp, 7 predicted proteins | sample AD_UKC085_MetaG_FD_89800 | JGI IMG/M metagenome (GOLD analysis project Ga0116173, IMG submission 89800) | Active sludge microbial communities of municipal wastewater-treating anaerobic digesters from USA - AD_UKC085_MetaG | ecosystem: Engineered > Bioreactor > Anaerobic > Digestate | place: USA...
GGCAGTGGCCCCTGATCCTTGCCGCCGCCCTCAGCGCCTTTGCGGGCGTGGTGCTTGGAAAACGCTATCTGCACGCGGTGACCATGGGCGCGGTGCAGACCCTGACCGGGGTCCTCCTGCTGGCCATCGCCGTCGCGCTGGGATCGGGGCTCGTGTGAGACGGTCCCCGCCGCCCCGCTTGGTGTACACTGGAGCCCCAACAGGAAAGGGTCCTTGCATGTCAGCGAAGCCGATGATCACCGTCTTGATGCTCGCCGTGATGGGCGTTGCCTGCATCCCCGCCGCGGTCGCGGAGGAAACCGGCGGCGCCTGGGTCCCCCTGTTCAACGGAAAAGACCTGGAGGGGTGGACGCCCAAAATCAAGGGGTATCCCCTGGGCGAGAACCACGGCGACACCTTCCGCGTGGAGGACGGGGTCATCAAGGTCAGCTACGACCAGTACAAGGCCTTCGACGACACCTTCGGCCACCTGTTCTACAAGACCCCCTTTACGGACTACCGCCTGCGCGTGGAATACCGGTTCACCGGGGAGCAGGTGAAGGGCGGGCCCGGGTGGGCCTTCCGCAACAGCGGGGTCATGATCTGCGGGCAGGACCCGAAGACCATGGGGCTGAACCAGGATTTCCCCGCGTCCATCGAGGTGCAGCTTCTCGGGGGCAAGGGCAGCGGGGAGCGCCACACGGCCAACCTCTGCACCCCGGGGACCAATGTGGTGATGAACGGGGCGCTCCACACCCCCCACTGCACCGACTCCACCTCGAAGACCTACCACGGCGACCAGTGGGTGACGGTGGAGATCGAGGTGAAGGACGGCAATGTCCGCCACATCATTGACGGGGAGACGGTCCTGGCCTACAGCGAGCCGCAGCTCGACCCCTCCGACAAGGACGCCAAGGCGCTGATGGACGGCGGCGCGCCGAAGATCCTGACCGGCGGCACCATCTCCCTCCAGTCCGAAAGCCACCCCGTCGAGTTCCGAAAAGTGGAGATCATGGAACTCAAGAAATAAGCCCTGCCGCCCCGGTCATTGAAGCGCGGCGATGTGTTCCGCCGCCGCGCGCCGGATCTTCTGGAGCGTGGTGGTGCGCAGAACCCTGTCCTCCCGGGGCTGCCGGCTCATGGGGTTGTGGAAGGGGAGCGCCTCCACCAGCGCAGCCATCTCCTTCTCCGCACGGTCCGCGCGTTTCTGCAGACGCGGATTTCCGCCCGCTCGGGCGGACTTCACCGCCTCCGCCAGCGTGTGCAGGTACAGGTAGTCGTTGTACCCTTCGCGCAGGGCCTCCCACGCCACCGTGGGGATGGAGCCCTGGTAGGTGCTCCAGTCGTTGGGCCGCAGCAGGTGCGGGTAGACCGTCGTCTGGTCTTTCGGCTCCGAGTCGTTCTCCGGCGTGCCGTCAAAGTCGTTGAACGGGTCCGCGTGGGGGCGGCTGAAGGTCCACGTCACCTGGCTCTTCGCCCCGGTCTTCCAGAAGAAGAGCCCCGCGCCGTAGCGGTTGAAAAACAGGCCGGACTCCTGCGGATACGGGTTCGAGTAGCAGCCCGTGCCGTACCACCAGAACTCCGCGCCGCTCTTGGCGCACGCCTCGCGGGCCTCGCGCGCCCGCGCCTCCTCGGAAACCAGCCCGGAAACAAAGCAGGGGGCGGTGAGAAACTCCGAGGCCTTCTCCAGGAAGTTGATGTTGAAGAAGGTGGCGTAGGTGAGCGCCCCGGCGGCGTGCCAGCACTGGTACTCCTGGATGGCGAAGGTGTTCTCGCCCGTGGGCTCGTCCACACCATAGAAATACCACAGCGCCCCGGCGTCCTTCGTGGTCTCCACAATCGCCCGCGCGGCGTCCGTCACCCCCTTCTTGAGTACGTCCGGCCAGACGTCCTTGGACAGGTCGCATTCCACGCCCAGTCGCTCGCGGACCCGCGCGGGGATCCCGCTGAAGGAGCACACATGCGGCCCCGGCATGCCTGCGGCCTGGCAACGCGCGACCAGCGTCCGGTAGGGCGTGTCGTCGAATGTGATGCGCCCTTCCGCCATTCCCGACAGATCCAGATCGCCGAAAGGCACGGACACGAGCCCGTTAAACCCGTGGGCGGCGAAGTCGCGCAGGTCGCCCATGACCTGTTCCTCGCCCATGGACCGCCACCGTCCCGCGTCGCAGTAAAGGAGCCAGTGTTTTCCCTCTGGACGGGTCAGGCGGAAGGGGAGCACCTCCAGCACGAGAGAAAGCGTCAGCGTCTTTCCCCCGGCACCGCCCAAAGAAAGCAAGCCCTTGTGCCGGCCGGGGGCCGCATCCGCGCGCGCCGACACCGTCAGCCAGAGGCCCGCCGTGGCGCCTTTCTTGAGGTCGAAAGGCTCCTCCTTCAACACCCCGTCCTTCAACGGGACCGTGCGGTTTCCGTCAGCGAAGGGGAGAAGCAGCTCTGGCACAATCGTCCACCGGCGGGACTTCCAGCCGGTCCGCTGCGGCCAGCAATGCAGATGGCGCAGTTCCACCGACACCGGCGCGTCTTCCACATCCACGGCCGCCTCAAACCCCGAAAGGTCCTTCAGCGCATGGACGCCGACCCACACCGCAGTGGTCTCGCCAGGCGTCACAACCGCCTCCAGCCCCTTGACGCGTTCCCCCTTCCCCGGCACCCGGTCGGGCACATACTCCCCCGGATCGTCCGTCTGGAAGGCGATCATTCCCGCGCGGGACTCCGCCCGGGACGGTTTCGGCGCCGCCCGGCCCTTGGCTGGCGGGGCGGTCATCTCCACAAAGGGCTCCCCCTCGTCCACCGAGTCATAGAGAACCCCGCCGATTTCCACAGGCGCAGCGAACGCAGCGGGGAACGCCGAAAAGAGAAGGAGAAGGGTTCCAGCACACACACCGGCACATTTGCGCATTGCGTTGACCTCCCAGGTTCCCGCGCTGCCCAGCGCGGAACCCACAGCGTAGCCGAACCCGACCCGTCCGCTCAATTTCCGTCCGGGTACCGGGGCACCTTCACCGCTCAACCCCGGTGTCCATGGTCCGGCTCAGGCGTAGGGCTGGGTCCAGGCAACCTGCACTTCGGGGTGAAAATGGCACTTGTAGTCACTGTTCACGCTCGATTCGATTTTCGCGCGGACATAGAGGTCGTCGTGGGCCATGCGGTAGGAGGCCTCGACACCCTCAACGAGGTCCACCGTTTGGCCGATTTCGGGGGAATACACGGGGATGGTGCGCGCCGTGTGGCCTTTCACAGCGGGAGAATCCACGGTCCGGACGCTTTGGTCGAAACCGCGCTTCGTGGCGATGAAGCGGATGCGGTAGTTCACGCCGGGCTCCGCCTGGACGCTGACGCGCAGAGTCCGGCGACGGGGCTTGAACGTGATGTCCTCCAAGGACACGCCGGTCGAGGCGTAGAAATCGCCGGCATGCATGGCCTTCAGCAGCGCATCGGCGCTGAGTTGGTTCGCGCGCACCATGACCCAGGCATCGGCAATGCGCTGATTCGGGGTGCGGTTGATGTAATAGTGCGTGTCGTCGGAGCCGACGCCGAAGAGCAGTGGGGTGCCCTGGATAGCGCGGAAGGCGTTGACCGCATCCCAAAAGGAATCGAGGGTCACATTTTGGGCATCGGGATGCGGGGCAAAGGAGGACCCGCCGTTGCACACCTCGAAGAAGCGTATCTCCGGGTTCTCGATCAGGAAGCGGGGCTGAATGTCCCAGTAGACCCACTGCGGATGGTTCAGCATCAGCAGATGGGGGCGTTTCATCGCGGCGGCCATGGCGGCCGCCTCCCGGGCCGTGTGGCGCATCACCGCCGTCTCGTCGAGGCCGCCACCCTTGAAATCCTTGACCAGCGGCCCGCCTTTCACATAGGGGATCACGTCGGGCAGATTGATGTAGTTCTGGTGGACATTGACACCGTCGCGGGCGGAGGTCATCTCGACGCCGGGCATCAGGAGAAACTCTCCGGAAATCTCGGAGCGTTGGCGCATCTCTTCGTAGGTCTTCAGGCGGACCTGCGTCTTGTCCCCGGATTGCCGGGTTTCCGCTTCCTGGGGGTAATCACGGAGATAGGCGTCAAAAACGGGTGGGGTGACGTCCGGCGGCCATTTGGTCTCTTCCTTCTCGACGGTTTTCCAGTGGTCCGGTTCGTCCGCGAAAACATTGTGTTCGCTCAGGGCGATGAAGTTGTAGCCCAGTCTCTTGTAGATATCCACGGCCTGTTCCGGGAAAGCGCGGCCGTCCGACCAATAGGTGTGCATGTGCAGGTTGCCGCGGAACCATGTGCCCCCGCGCCCCCCGCGTCCCGTCGTTTGGCATCCTCCCGCCATCAGGGCCAGCGCCCCGCCTCCCAGGGTGCCCAGCGCCTGCCGGCGCGTAATCCGAATGCTCATTCCAAGACTCCTTTCGCTGCCGCCACGCACTCGCAGTGCGTCTGTAAAAGCCGGACATGGTTGCGAGTATATGCTGAAGAATTGTCCCTTTCAAGAATCCGCGTGAATGGACACCAACCGTCGGGCGGAAAAGTCAGGTGCTCGGGTTGCTGGTCAGTGTTTGTCTGCCCAGCCGCGTTCCGGCGTCCAATGGAAGTGCGGCGTGTTGCCGGAGAGGACGGCTTCCAAGACCGGTGCGAGGAACCCTCGAAGGAATGAGACAACCTCGCCAAGATCAAGGTCCGTCCGGCCGGGAATCGTGCGCCGTAGAAACGCCTTCCACTGCGTCTGCTTGGCGAGATTGGTGGCAAACTCATCCGCGAGCCCGGACGGCATCCCCGGAGACAGGTCGCGGCCGCGCCGGTTCAGGGTGGCGTTGAGGGCCCGGGCCAGCGTGTCGGATTCAAACGAGAAGTACCGCGCGAGCGTCCAAAGGTCGTAGTAGTCCTTCATGCGGCTGTTCTGGAGTCCAAAAAGGATCATCGCGTCAACCTTCTCCGCCACAACCGCCTCCCGGGGATACGCATTCATTTTGGGATGTGGAAGATCTAGCAGAACGGGGTAGGCAACCTTCTGCGGGGCAGGCACAACGGCATCTCCGAATCCGACATCCACTGAGACATGCAGATGGATGTTTCCAAGAAGTCCGGGAATCGCGACCCGCAGGCCCTGATAGTTCTCCGCCTCCCGGATTTCCTCGATCTCGATTCCACTGCTGAAAAAGTCAGCTCCGTCGTCTTCAACGGGTACGGCGCAGACATCCTCGAAGATTTCCCTCAGGGTTTCAGCCGTGAGATCACCGAGTCCAAGCAAGTCCAAGTCCCTCGTGGGACGGTGTCCATTTTCCATCCACAGGAAGAACAGGACGGCCCCCTTCAGGACGAATCTGTCCGCGTGCCGCGACCGCGAAAGGCGGTACAAGAGGCGCTCAACCCCGTACCGCGCCAGCGTGTGGCTGTGGTTCACTTGCCGCGCACGGGAGTAGTTCAACAGCCGCGCCTGTATCGAGTGGGAAAGGGGGGGGCTCAAAGAAGCGCCTCCAGATAGGGCCGCATGACACGCTCGACACGGCAGACCCTGGCGTGCTGGATGAGTTCGTCCATCGGGCCTCTGCGCTGGCGAAGAAAATCCCTGAGCGCTTCGGCGGCGACATCCACGCCGATCTTGTTGCGGTACTTGAAGCAGTCCGCGACAGTCTTCGCCGGCGAAAACACGCGAAGCTCCGCCCCGTTCACCCGGTGAACTTCCACGCCGGTTTTCAGCGAGGCTTCGGAGAAGCGCGCGATGCGGAGCCGCACAAGACTGATCCGGGGAGTCTCCTTCGAAGTGCCTATGGCAAGCCACACCTCGAAAGGACTCTGGGTCGTCATGCCGTGAAACTGGAGCGCTGAGAGGAGACAGATCACCCCGTGCGGCGAAAGCGCGCAGACTTCCACCAGACTGCGGTGCTCCGTCTGGACCCCGCCGGAAAGGGCGTACAGGCCGCGGTCCAGACGCTCGAGCAGGCCCCGTCCGCACGCGACCGAAAGGTACTGGCGCGGAATTCCGCGATCGGCCAAATCGCGTGCGCGGATCAGCCCCTTTTCCTCCACCAGACGCAGCAGTTCTTCCATCGGCGTATTCATGGGCAGAAAGTTTACTTAATCGAAGTATTTATTGTCAAGTTCATCGATATTGTCATTCCCTCCTCCTCCCGGGACGACATCACGATGGGAGAGGGAAAATTCGCATGACCGGCTAAGGGGATCCTTGCGGGAAGTGCAGGAACTCCGAGGGGGGGGAGAGGTGAGCGAGTGGAACGGCCCCTTATGGCAAAAGGCCCGAGACACGTGGTCTCGGGCCTTTGCGCGGTCCTATCCTCACCGCTGCAATGCGGTAATGCTTTCTGGCTCCGCGAGCAGGACTCGAACCTGCGACCTAGTGGTTAACAGCCACCCGCTCTACCGACTGAGCTATCGCGGAAGAATTGTGCCAAGATGATAGCAGACAGAGGCCGCATGCTTCAACTTTTCGGCGGCGTGCGGAGCGACGGAAGTGCGCTTCGGGGCGCGGTTGTGCTACCCTAACACCCTGTCACCTTGTCCCGATGGACGCGTTTCCAAGGCCGAACTTTCGGAAACAGGTTTTCCCAGGATTTCAAGAAAATGTCCGATTGGAGCCCCTCTTCCTGGCGGTCGCATGCGGCGGCGCAGCAGCCCGCCTATGATGATTCCGCCGCCCTCGACCACGCGGTGGGGGAACTCTCCACCAAGCCGCCGCTCGTGGCGATGGGGGAGGTGGAGCGGCTGCGCGCGGAGCTGGGCCTCGCCGCCGAAGGGCGCCGTTTCGTGCTGCACGGCGGCGACTGCGCGGAACGCTTCGCCGACTGCACCCGGGAATCCCTCACGGCCAAGTTCCAAGTGCTCCTCCAGATGAGCCTGGTGCTCACCTACGCCACCCGGCGGCCCGTCATCCGCATCGGGCGCATCGCGGGACAGTATGCCAAGCCGCGCAGCGCCGACACCGAGACCGTGGGCGGCGCTTCCCTACCGGTGTACCGGGGCGACCTGGTCAACGATTTGGCGCCGGCGCCGGAGGCCCGCCGGCCGGACCCGGCCCGTCTCATGGAGGGGTATTACCACTCCGCGGCCAGCCTGAACTTCCTCCGCGCCCTCATTGAGGGCGGGTTCGCCGACCTGCACCATCCGGAACAGTGGGACCTGGGCTTCATTGACCAGAGCCGCAACGCGGTCGAGTACCGCCGCGTGGTGGACGCCATCCGCGACGCCGTCACGTTCATGGAGACGGTGGGCGGGGCGGCGGAGACGCTCCAGCGGGTCTCGATGCACACCTCCCACGAGGCCCTGCTGCTCCCCTATGAGGAGGCCATGACCCGGCGCGAGGGGGGAGGCTGGTTCAACAGCAGCGCGCACTTCCTGTGGCTCGGCTACCGCACCGCCCAGCCCGACAGCGCCCATGTCGAATATCTGCGCGGCGTGCGCAACCCCGTCGGCGTCAAGGTAGGTCCGGGCACCGATGTGGGGCGCCTGCTGGGGATTCTCAACGTGCTGGATCCGGACCGCGAGCCCGGGCGCGTGACGCTCATCACCCGCTTCGGCGCGGAGCGCGCCGCGTCCGACCTGCCGCCGCTGCTGCAGGCCGTCTCCGCCACGGGGCGGCAGGTGGTGTGGAGCTGCGACCCCATGCACGGCAACACGCGCCCCGCCGGGGACGGGCGGAAGACCCGCCGCATGTCCGACATCTTCGCCGAACTGGAACAGACCTTCGAGGCCCACGAGGCCGTCGGCACCCGGCTCGGGGGGGTGCATTTCGAGATGACCGGCGAGGCGGTCACGGAATGCCTCGGCGGCTCCGGCGGCGTGGAGAAGGAGGATCTGGGCCTCCGCTACCAGACCGCCTGCGACCCGCGCATGAACGGCGCACAGGCCCTCGAAATGGCCTTTCTGATCGCCCGTTTCATGCGCTGACACTTGCCAATCCCCCCCGCAATCGCGTATCCTTTCGCCCATTCCCGTCGCCCCGATAGTTCAGTGGATAGAACGAGCGCCTCCTAAGCGCTAGACACAAGTTCGATTCTTGTTCGGGGCACCATTTTTCCCCTGCGGAGTCCCCCATGCCCATAAAAATCATCCTCTCCGACATAGACGGCTGCATTTCCCCCGAAGAGTCCATGTCCTGGGACGAGGCCCTGTTCGGCCGCTTCGTCCGTGTGTGCCGCGCGGCGGCGGCGGGGGAGGGGGGGCTGCCCCCCCTGACCCTCTGCACCGGCCGCCCCCAGCCCTATGTGGAGGTGCTGCTCAAGATTCTGGACATCCGGCTCCCCGCCATCTGCGAGGGCGGCGCCGTGCTCTACTCGCTCCGGGACAACCGATCCCTCTTCGTCCCGTCCATCCAGCCGGATCAGATCCGCAAGCTCCAGGCCCTCCGCGCCGCCATCCAGGACGAGGTGTTCCCCGCCTATCCCGAGCTGGTCTACCAGTTCGGCAAGGAGTCGCAGATGTCCCTCTTCTGCGAGAACCCGGACATCTTCCCCGATGTCACCCGGCGGGTGCAGGCGCTGGTCGCCGCCATCCCCGGACTCAACGTCCACATCTCCCCGTCGCGCTACTACCTCAACATAGACCTCGTGGGCGTCACCAAGGGCGCGGCGATCAAGCTCCTGCTCGACGGCCTCGGCATCGCCCGCGACGAGGCCGCCGGCATCGGCGACACCATGGGCGACTGGTCCATCCGCGAGGCCGTCGGCTTCTTCGCCTGCCCGGCCAACGCCGTCCCCCCCCTCCGCGAGGCGGCCGACTACGTCTCCCCCCACAACGATCTGGCCGGGATTCTGGACATTCTGGAGCGCCCCGAACTGCAGAAGGGCTGACCTCGCGTCCGGAGTTGGCTCCGTTCCCGCCCACCGCGCACGTCCGACCCGTCCGACCCGTCCGACCTGTCGGACCGGTCCGACACGTCCGACCCGTCCGACTTGACTCCCTCTTTTCGCGCGATGTGGAACTCTTTCCCCCGTTCGTGAATAATCTTGGTGTGGCCACGAGGGGCGTGCGCCCGCCGGGGTCCACGGCAAGCAACTTGAAGGGGTTCCGTCCATGACCCGCCGCGCCGCCCGCCCTGCTTCCTACCTCCTTTCCCTGGCACTATTTGTCGGCGTCATTGTTTCTGCGTCGGGGTTCGCGGCGGCAAAGAAGGAGGCCCGTCTGCAGGGCGTCTATCCTTTCAGTGGGGACACATTGAAAAACGAGGCGGTGTTTTTCTTCGATCGTCCTCTGGCCCAGCCTGCTGAGGGGATTCCGTTGGAAAACATGGTGGTCACCTCTCCTCCGGGTCTGGTCGAGAAAGTCACCGTGCGGGACAACGCGCTCGTTGTCACTTACAAGAAGGGCATCTTTTCGGGAAGCCTTGTCTTCGTCGAGACGCGAATGGCGCCTGAACTGGCCTCAAAAGACGGTAATCCCGTTTCCCCGGAGGGCTTCCCCGTGGTATTCAGGGTGGATGGGGGAAGAAACAGCCTTGGTTTCATGAGCATGAAAGCCGCCGCGGATTCCGGGATTCACGCGGAAATCTCACTGCCCATGTCCAAGGACACCTTCCTGAAGTATTACACCGGAACCCTCCTAGATCCCGACGGAAATGTGGTTCCGGGCGTATGGGATACAAGTTCCCCGGAACAGCTTTCCTTCTCGACGACCCTTCCTCCGGCAACGAAATACCCCGTGACAGCGTCCTTTGCCAGACAGGGGGATCCCCCGCCGCACATAGCCCCTTTCATGAAGTCGGAATACTCTGTCACTCTTCCGGCTCGGACACTTGGCGTTGATCTAGTCCGATGGAAGACACTGCAAGGCGGCCGCGGCGTCTTTGAAATCCAGTTCACCGACCCCGTGTTGGCGGCCGATGCTGCACAGTGCATAAAGCTGTCCAAGGGTGAATCGCTGGAAACCGAGGCATTCGAGTGCCTTTCCCTTGGCAACACCGAACCGTCCACGCAGTTTCTTCTCGCCCCTCCGGAAAACACCACGGAACAGCCCGTGGCGTACAGGATTCAGTTGAAGCCGCCGCTTCTGGCGGCCAACGGGGCGCTTCTTTTTCATGACAGCGTCTATCCCGTGGAGTGTCCCCCAAGAACGCCGCCCGCACCGGCCCCGAGTTCAGAGCCGGAAGGGGTGCGCAACGTTGAGGTGTACTGGCATGAATGGATGGAAAGAGGGGCGGATGGGCCGGTCTACACAATCAGCCTTAGCGCGGCCCTCAACCTGGATGAGCTTCGAAAAGACATCCAGGTGCAGCCGGAAGTGGAGGGGCTGGAAGTAAACGCCCGGGGAAACAGCCGGAACCTTGTTCTCTCCGGGAACTGGCAGACCGGTGTTGCCTACACCATCCAGATTCCCCATGGGGTGGGGGATGGTGCGGGCAACCGGGTCCTCTATGCCCCCGTTCAGATTGTCACCAAACCGCTGCCCAAATTCACCTTCGCCGGTTTTGACTTCAAGGGAAAATGCTACATTCCAAACAGCCAGTACGGCCCTCTGACACTCAAGACACGCAATGCGGCGGAGGCAACGGTCTCCCTGCATCGTGTGTTTCCGTCCAACATTGCCCGGGCGGTGCTGCAACTGGATGCGGATCCCACTGGATCCTGGGTGAACGAGTCTTTTGCCGAGCCGCTGGGAAACACAAAGCTGTCCATTGCCGAAAAACCGGACACACTGCAGGAAACACCCCTCAATCTGGACTCTCTCCTGCCCGCGGACCGGCGCGGCGTGTTCACCCTCTCCACCCAGCCGTCGGACTGGGCAAACACGCAGATGGTCCTTTGGACCAACCTCGGCGTGGTGGGCCACTGGAAAGACGACGAGGTGCTGGTGTTCGTCCACGACCTGCACACCCTCGCCCCCGTGGCCGGGGCGACGGTGTCTGTCTGGTCGTCCAAATCCCAGCAGATGGCCACCCTGGTGACAGACCGCGACGGGATCGCGCATTTCTCCGCCCTGGAAAGCCGTCTGGGAACCCCCGTGGTGGCCGTGGTGGAAACGCCGAAGGACGCCACCTTCCTCAAGCTGGAGCACCGCGAGCAGGACACGCCGCAGGTCTCGGCGGGCCTCACCCCCTTCGACTATGACGGCTACGACGCCTTCCTGCACTGTGACCGGAACCTCTACCGCCCCGGGGAGACGGTCCGTGCCCGGTGGATCGTGCGGACACGGTTCACCGAGGCCGCCGCAAACGTCCCCCTGCTGTTCCAACTCCAGAACCCCAAGGGGCGGGTGATCCAGTCCACTCCGGTCACGTTGTCAGAACTGGGCACCGGCGGACTGGACATTACCACAGAGAAATCCCACCTCACGGGAAAATACACGGCGGCACTGCGCGTGCCCGGTGGCGACGCCCCGTTGGGGAGCGTTGTTTTCACACTGGAGGAGTTTGTTCCCAACCGGATGAAGGCCAACGTGGCAGTGGGGGCGAAGGTCATCACGCCCGACTCGCCTGTGGACATCCGTGTGACGGCGGAAAACCTTTTCGGCGGCCCCGCACCCGGACGCACCTCCGAGGCCTTTGTGGTCCTGCGTCCCGGAGTCTTCAAACCGGAACAGTGGCCGGGCTATGTTTTCAGCAACGACTCCGCCATGGAGTCCATTCTGGATAAACTGGGGGAGAAGACCACCGACGAAAACGGTCTGGCCGTTTTCCCCTACACCTACAAGGCCCGCCAAAGCGTGACCATGCCCCTGGAGGCGGCCATCCTCGGATCGGTCTATGAAATGGGGGGCAGAGAGGTGCGTGGGCGCGCCCAAGCACTCGTCTTTCCCGGACCCGTGGCGCTTGGGCTGGCACTCGCCGCCGCTCCAACGGCGGACAAATCCGTGGAGGTGGCCGTGGCCGCCGTTCTTCCGGACGGTCAACCGGCAGACCTCGCCACGGCAACCGTCTCCCTGGAAGAGGAGAACTGGGTCTACAACATCCGCCGGTTCCAGAACCGCAACGAGCCGTGGTACGTGAGGGTCTTCGAAAAAGTCCATGAGGCGGATGTCCCCCTGGCCGCCGGAAAGGGCGTGACGCAGTTCCCCGTTGCCGAGCGCTGGGGGCGCTACCGGGTCGTTGTCCGCTCCAAGGAGACGCCCCTTTACGCCTCCTCCACCTTCCTCAGCCGCTGGAACCGCCTGGAGTTCAACGCCCCCGCCAGCCCCAGCCTCATCCGCCTCTCGGTGAACAAGGAGGTCCACACCCCCGGCGACACCTGTGAGCTGCACATCCAGGCGCCCTATGACGGCGTGGCCTTTGTCGCCGTGCAGAACGACCGGTTCCGCGACGCCAAGGTGGTCCCCGTGGTCAACGGCGAGGCGCTGCTTTCCTTCGTGGTCACGCGCGACCATTTCCCCAACGCCTGGCTGGAGGTCACCGTGGTCCGCAAATCGGATCCCAACCCGGTGCAGGCGCACCCGTTCAGCAGCTTTGCCATGGCGGAGCTCAAGGTAAGCGACACGGCCAACCGGATCGAGGTTTCCGTGCCCAACCTCCCGACGGAGGTGCGGCCCGCCCAGCACGTGGAGTTCACCGTGGAGACAAAGGACGCCAAGGGCGCGCCCGTTTCCTCCGAGGTGACCCTGGCCGCCGTGGACGAGGGCATCCACAACATTCTGGAGTTCGCCAACCCCGACCCCTTCACCTGGTTCCAGCGTTCGCGCCTGCCCCGCTTCAACTACGCCCACTACTACGACAAGGTGGCCTACGACTTCACCCCCGCCAGCGTGGGCGGCGACGCCATCCTGAAACGCCTCGGCGGCGCGCCGCAGATCGGCGACAACTGGATCAAGCCCGTCGCCCTGTGGTCCGGCGCCGTGCGCACGGACGCGAACGGTCTGGCCACGGTCGGGTTCGACCTGCCCGAATTCAACGGCCAGCTCCGCCTCGTCGCCGTGGCGGCAACCCCCGGTGCCACCGGTTCCACGGCGGGCAGCCTCTTCGTCCGGCGGCCCTACATCCTCCAGACCAGCATGCCGCGCTTCGCCCTGCCCGGCGACACCTTCGCCTGCGGGGCCTCTGTGATCAACACCACCCAGGAGTCCTGCCAGGCCGTCATCCGCTGGCGCTCCGAGGGCACCCTGTCCGGGGCGGGGGAGAAGACCTTTGCCCTGGCGCCCGGCGCCACCGCGTCGGACCGCTTCGAGTTCTCCGCCACCGCCATGGGCCAGGGCCGCATTCTCTGGGAGGCCGACATCCTCCCGGCGGCGGGTGGTGCCCCCCTCGAACACCTCGCCCAAGAAGCGCCCATCCCTGTGCGCGCCCCCGCCGCGTGGCAGTCGGAGGTCAAACAGCATGTGGTGAATCCCGGGGAGACGCTCACCTTCCAGAACACGGCAATGACCGAAGACCAAACGGTCGAACAGCGCCTTCACGTCTCCGGCAATCCCCTGTCGCGCATGACCGGAAGCGTGCGGTTCCTCTGGCAATACCCCTATGACTGCGTGGAGCAGACCACTTCCAAGGCCCTGCCCATGCTGCTGTTCCGGCACAACACGGACCTCCTTGCAGGCGCGCTTCCCAACACCCAGACAGACATTGCCCAGGACATCAACAACCAGATAGGACGGGCCGTGGGCCGCCTTCTGGCGATGCAGGCGCCCTCTGGGGGACTGGTGGCATGGCCGGGGTCCAGCACCGTCTATCCCTATGGGTCCGTGTATGCCGCCCATTTCCTGACGCTGGCCCGTCTTGACAACGCCGCCCACATTCCCGACGGCCCCTTCCGCGCGCTTCAGAATTACCTCCGGCAGGTCATGAACGGCGCGGAGGGGGGCGGCTATGAGTTCCATCACCTCTTCACGCGCGCCTACGCGCTCTATGTGCTTGCCCTGGACGGGCAACTGGACGCCGTGGAGGCCATCCCGCGCTTTGACCGTTTGGTCATGCCTGAGTCCGGCCGCTGGCTGCTGGCGGCCGCTTTGGCGAGAAACACCAGCGACCCGGCCCGGCTGGAAGAATACCTTTCGAAGGCCCCGTCCAAACCGTACACGCAGGTCTGGTACTCCGGTGACCTGAACTCCGAAATCCGCGAGCAGGCAGTCAAACTGATGGCTGCCGTGCAGATGGGGAGAACGGACGACCAAATCCAGCCGCTGGTGGATGCGCTGGTCCAATGGCTCGACAACAGCCTCCAGTATTACA
>Ga0116173_1002562_pt1 | contig 14049 bp, 6 predicted proteins | sample AD_UKC085_MetaG_FD_89800 | JGI IMG/M metagenome (GOLD analysis project Ga0116173, IMG submission 89800) | Active sludge microbial communities of municipal wastewater-treating anaerobic digesters from USA - AD_UKC085_MetaG | ecosystem: Engineered > Bioreactor > Anaerobic > Digestate | place: USA...
CAAGTTTTTTAAATTTAAATTTCTTATCATTTTTGTTTGGGTTCATATTCCATAATTTTATCACAATATTATTAAGGTATAATTGTTTTATGATTTCAAGAAAAATATTGGGTGTAAGGGTCGACTTTGGACTCAACATGGAAAAAGCTTTGGATATTATTGAAAATAATTTGTTGAAAGATGGGAAGAACCACATTGTTTGTACAACCAATCCAGAGTTTGTTGTAGATGCACAAGAGGATGCTGATTTTAAAAAAATAATAAACGATTCTTCGATGTCGGTTCCAGATGGAATAGGTGTTGTTTTAGCTAAGAATTATTTAAGTGCAGTAGCTAATTTGAAAAGAAATTTTCTTTTTCCTGGAAGAGCTTTTTTAAAAGGTGTGGTGGTTGGCATTTCCTCTTTTATTCACAAAGATGAAGTAAAAGAAGAGAGAATATCGGGTGTAGATTTAACATATGAAATTTGTAATTTATCCTCTAAAAAAGGGTATTCGATTTTCTTCTTGGGAGGAAGAGCAAAAAACGCTGTCGGCAATTTCATCGATGAGGGTGATAAAGACATGTCAAATAAAGCAGCGGATATCATGAGAGAGAAATACCCAGGAGTTAATATTGTAGGTGCTACTTCTTCCTTTAGCAGGGATTCCAAAGATGATGAAAAAACTGTAGATTATATTAAAAAAGTAATGGTAGAAAAAGGTATAAATAAAATAGATTTTCTATTTGTTGCATATAATCACTTACATCAGGAAAAATGGATAATGAGAAATAAGGATAAAATACCTGCAAAAGTATCAATTGGTTGTGGGGGTACTTTTGATTTTATTGTTGGTAATTGCAGTCTTCCTCCTGATATATATGCTAAATACAATTTAGGTTGGTTATATAGACTTATAAAACAGCCGTGGCGTATAAAGAGGATAATAAAAGCATTTCCAATATTTCCTATGAAAGTATATGTAGATTCTATAAGTATTAGGGGTAATAACGCGCTAAAGAAATAATATCACGTCTATTAGTATAACGGTCATTCATTGACATATAACTCTTGAGATGTTTTCATTTCAGTATGATAAAAATAGAAAATAAACTTTATAGCTCCACAGAAGTTGCAGATATCTTAGGCGTAAGCCTTAGATCAGTTTACAGATATTTAGAAGAAGGAAAATTACAAGCAGAGGTTAAAACTGCTACAGGTAGACACAGATTTACAAGACAAAATATAGTAGATTTCTTGTATCCTTCAGGGATGCCGGAAGAGGAAATGGTAGAGCAGAGAATGTCAGTATCTCAAAAAGAAGAAGTGAGAATGCCTGTTTCAGAGGCAAGAGTCGAGGTTGAGGCTGCACCTAAAGTCCCTGCACCCGAGCCTATTAAAGAGCCTGAAGTTTCTATACCCGTAGCCCCACAACCTAAAATGGAAGTTGAAACACAAAAAGTTGAAGCAGAAAAAGAAGATGACCAGGTAGATTGGTTAGCAAAATTCAGAGAAGCTGCAAAGAAATTTGAAGAAACCACAGAGCAATTTTCAGGTCTTGGTGACATAGCTCCGGAACCTGAGGAAATAGTTCCTGTAATGCCAAAGAAGGAAATATATTTTTATAGAAGTAGACTTGGTGGACTAAAAGATGTAGCTCAGAACATTGATAAAACTTCAAAGAATTCGGGATTAGATTACGCATTCACTCTTAATGCAGGTTTGTCATTATATAAACCAATAAATCCATTTTCACTACTTCATGTTTATGTTAGACCTAAAGACAGAGATTTCTTTGAAAGAATACTTGCTTTAACACCTTCGGATGAAGGAAACGCACAACTCTGCATATTAGTTTCAGATGAAAATGCACTCTATGCAAAAGCTGATGAGATGCACGGTTTAAAGGTTGTAGATAAAAAGAGACTGATAGAGGATATAAGTGAGATGAAGGAAGATCTGTTAAAAGAGGCTGAAAGCATTTTAATATAAATAACCAAAATCAGCCCGCCGATATGTGAGTCAAGTTTAGACTAGTTAATTTTTTGAGAGTTCAGCTCTCAAGGATAATCACAGGCTCGGGCCCGCTTCGCGGGCCGAGCTCTTTTTTACTTCATATTTACTTTATTTTTTTATCTTTAACTTTATCTTTAACTTTATTTTTGACTTCATATTTTCTTCAATTATATTTTCTATATTTTCTTCAATTTTTTTTCGCCACGTTTGTGTCACCTTTACATTTTTCAATCAGTTGCATAGATTCGCACTAATTAACTGTTAACATTGACAGCGTTATAGTATTTTGTTATAATCCTCGCATTGAAAAAGAAAGACCCTATCCGGGGGAGACATTAAAGTTTGTTATGCCGTGGGCAGGGGTATAATAAACCGTCTCCTTCGGTTAGGGTCTTTTTTATGAGTCGCTTTCAAATTTTCTTACTCGTTTAATCCATCTATTTTCATTCTTTACATACTGATTTTTTTAATGGATAATTTCACCTGTGAAGGAGCTAGGTTTAATCATCGATCTAAATCAACCCTTGGTTAACGAGGAGAGCGTTATAAAAAGGTCCATTACGGATTTTTATAATCCTTTGGCCAGGTTATTGAAGTCTTATAAAAATATCTCATTTTCATTAAATATCCCTCTATCTACGCTTGAATTATGGGAAAAACACGGAGCTTCCGGCCTTATATCGGATTTTAAGGATATGTACCAATCTGAAAAGGTAGAACTAATAAACTCTTCTCCTTATGGGCTTTCTCTTTCGGGTTTGCCTGGGAAAGCAATCGAGTCCCAGTTAATATTTAATGAGTACGGGATCGGTTACTACTTAGGTTCAAGGCAAGGCTTTGAAGGCGAACCTTCTATTATGATAAAGGATGTTACGGGTTTTTTGCCTGCTTTCAATAATCTTGATTCAAGTGTTTTGAATGTACTTTTTGATTTTGAGTATTCCTGGTTTGCGATTAAAAACCCCTTTTTAAAAGAGTATTTGTTTGAAATTAATGACGGGGGCAGAGTAATAAAAGGTGTAAATATAATAGACAGTATCAATGAAATTATATCGAATTTGGTAATAGGCGATAACGGTCACATTAACTCAGAAAATCTTGATAAGCATATTTTTGAGGAACTGGGCAATGTATTTAAAAATATTTATACCGATGAAAATAGTAGCGGGGTGGTGAGACTTGGTTTTAAAAATGATGAAGTGATACCCGACCTGAATTATAAAAACTTGTTCAGAGTATACGAATCTGTTTTAGACACTTTTAGTAAGATGTTTGATCAAGTTAAAAATGTTAGTGAGATTATGAAGTTTAAAAATAAGCTGAAAATTTATACTCCAAATGAATTCATAGATTTGATGAAAAAGAATTATGTTAAGGAAGAAAAAGACGACAAATTTCTTAAACACGTGCTGGAAAAACTATTTAACACTGCGGATAATATTATTCCTATATCACTTAATGTCATTAATGATAATGATTTGTCATCCATTAAATTATGGGATTTAGAACATATAAAGGAATTAAATAACACCCATATAATTAACAATACTTGTCATTTATTATTATTAAGTAAATTAGTACCATTATTGAGATTAAAAGATTGTAAATATTACAACGAGGATGAGAGTTTGAATAATATTCTGAGAGAAGAAATTCGCGTTTGTGTTTCGAATCTACTTTCATATATTGACGATATAGAAATTATCGGGCTTTTAAAGTCAGAAGATTAGTCATATAACTTGAGCTGTAATTCCAAATTTAAGAAATCTATCTTATTTTCTCAAAATATTGAACTATAAAATACCTCATTAGGGTAGAATATCCCTCTAAATCAACGTTAAATTTAATATAAATATTGAATACCCGCTATATTTTATTAAAAATAGATTAAATCTACGATTTGCACAAAGTTTTGTATACATTGGCAATGAATACTGAGAAATACCTTAAATATAATATAAAAACCCTCTTATCAATCTTGGTATTCGTATGATAGTCCTTATAGTCAATAATATTTTTGTAATCTTGTGATTCATCCTAATTTAATCGGAAGAGCCCCGCCGAAGGCGGGGCTCTCTTTCATATATTTTCTTATATCGTGTTTTCCAAGAATCTTTATTTCAATTCAACTTTTGCACCGGCTTCTTCAAGCTTTTTCTTAGCTTCCTGTGCGTCTTCTTTCTTGGCACCTTCAAGAACTGCTTTAGGAGCAGATTCTACTAAAGTTTTAGCTTCTACTAAACCTAAGGTAGAGTTGATTTCTCTAACAGCTTTGATGACTCCTATTTTATTAGCTCCTGCGTCGGCTAAGATAACATCAAATTCTGTTTTTTCTTCTTCGGGCTCAGCTGCTGCGGCACCGTTTCCGTTTGCTGCGGTTCCTGCGACCATTACTGGTGCGGAAGCGCTAACTCCAAATTTTTCTTCTAAAGCTTTAACTAAATCGTTTAACTCTAAAACATTCATTTTCTCCACAATATCCATAATCTTTTTTCCATTTTCACTTAATTTTACTTCTGTTGTTTTTTCTTCTGGCATAATTAGTTAGCACCCCCTTCCGATTGATTTGAATCTTCTTTTTTCTTTGCAATAGCATTTACGGCGAATACAAATTTGTTATTGATACCGCCAAGTGCATATACAAATTTTGAAACCGGAGATCCTAAACTTCCTACGAATCTTCCAAGTAATTCTTCTTTCGAAGGTATGTCTTTTAATTCTTCTACCTCAATGGAATTTTTATAATCACCTTCAATTAATGCTGATTTGGTTTTTGGTAATTCATGTGCTTTTGCAAATTCATATATAGCTTTGATAGGGAAGAGGGGATCGGAAAATGAAAATACAGCCATTGTTGGTCCTTCCAAATCCTTTTCAAGTTCTTTAATATCTTTTTCACCTTCTGCCGCTTTTTTAATTAATGTGTTTTTTGCAACAACTACCGAGGCATCATTTTCTTTCATTTTCTGTCTAAATTCGTTTACATTTTCAGCACTTAAACCTAAATAGTCGACAAATATAACTGATTTAGCTTTTTCTAAATTTTCTTTTATTTCTTTTACTATATTAGTATTTTTTTCGTTTGGCATTTTTGTCCTTTATTAAAACAAAAAACTCACCAAAGATGTGAGTTTACACTTAAAGAATAAGTTTTCACCTCGGCAAGATTTTTAATCCACTTTTGTTTGCAGACCTTGCTGTCTTTGGTACGAAGAATAGTTTACAGATTTTTATGAAAGTGTCAACAGGTGGTGTGTATAATTTTCTTATGGATAAAATATTTATAGTCGGTTTAGCCGGTTCTGGAAAAACTTTCCTAGCAAATAGATTAAGGGAGAAATACGGATATCCGACGTATACAACTGATTGGATTTTGTATTACGAATGTGAGAATCATAGGAAAATAAAACTGGCTGAAGAAGAGTACTTGAAGAAAATTAGGGAAATATTAAATCAGGATAAGTGGATTGTGGAAGGTGTACATTACTTCGAAAAAGTTGCTAGTGAGGCGGATTTGATTCTTTTTATTGATACCCCTATCCATAAAAATATCTTCGGAATAATGAAGAGATATTTAACAGATGGAAATTACAGGAGAATATATAGATTCAAAAGTTCATTATCTCTTATAAGAAAGACTATAATTGCTTATTACACGAAGCCCAGAGAGGATCTTTATATTTACCCTAAGTATAAGAACCGAGAAAAGTATAAAAGATTACTAGAAAAATATAAGGATAAAGTTACGATTGTAAGAAGTGTTAATAGATACCTAAAAAATTCCTACAATTATTTTAAAGTTTGATTCGTAATCAGATCTCTTAATTGCTATTTACATTAACCCCTTCTAAGTTAACTCTTTCAAAATGGGTCATGACATCACCTTCCGGGGAGAATATCCAGTTTATGTTGCCCCCTCCGTTTACGTTTGTTCCATCCGTGGCGAATATTCTTTTATAACCTCCTGCATTACTGTTTGAGACATCAGCATAACTGATATAAGTGGCTGCACTTTCAGCTGCCCGTAAATACCATGCTATACCGGTGTCAGATTGAAGTGTTAATCTGTTTCCTGAACGACCCTTAAGAGTTAAAGTTCCGCCGTCATTAATATAGACCATAGCGTCGTGAGTGAATGTGACTGTCTTTGTTGTAGTCGTGTCTACCGTAAAGTTGTAAAAAGTGGTGCTCCCGGTGACTGTTTGGTTTCCCGTTCCATTTAGGTAGACAGTGCTTGTTCCTGCATCTAATGTACCGTAGCAGGTCCAATTTTGATGAACATTTATATAAGAGGCGTTGGCTTTTATTGTTCCTAAAGCTCCAATAACTATGTAATCAGATGTTATTGAGTAGTCACTTCCCGATATGGTGTCTAAAACAGAATCAGCCGAGCCCGTCCCTGTTACAGTAATGGTTTTACCGCTTGCCATGGTTATATCTGATGTCATGTTTACGGTTAGTGTATACGCAGAACCAGATTCAGGATCAATGTAAAGATTACCGTCAACATCAATTCCTGTGGGTATCTCGTAAGTTATATCCCCGACAAGTACGGGCTCAAAGTGTAGGTTACCGTATGTTGGAACGATTGATACAGTTTGGGCAACCCCCGCCCGATAAATAACTGTACTATCAACATCCAGATCAATAGTCGGATTTGTAAAAAGGGTAGGGAAAGAAGTTGCAGTGGTTGTACCCCCTAAACTTAGAAAAGCTCCCGAGGTTACAGTTAGTGTTCCCGTGGAGTTACCCGTTATTTGATTACCTCCATCATAAAGTGTTCCTTCTACAACATCTAAATCATTTTGCACAGTGATTGTGTTTCCCAAGGTTCCGGTGCGTCCCGCCATGTCTACTTCTAAGTTGTAAAAAGTAATCGTTCCCGAAGTTAAGGCGGTGTTTCCTCCGGTTTGAGAATATATCACAGTGCTTGTGCCTTGGTTAAAAGTACCTGACCTAGTAAAAATAGTACCTGAAGTGCCTTCCAAAGTTATCGTGGAAGCCCTTGCACTTAAAGTACCCGCTGTTCCAATATTTAAATAACCTGAATTTATTGAGTAATTACTCCCACTTACTGTGTCCAGGGTGGATGTTCCTGATGTAGTTCCAGACAATGTAATAGTTCCTGTTGGGGCCACGTCTAACGTTCCTGCTAAATTGACTGTTAAAGCGTTTGAAGAAGCGGAAGTAGGGTTTACGGTAAAATCACCGTTTACGTAGACCGCACCTGAATCAAATGTATAGGCGACACCCGTTGTTATGGTAGGTGTGAATGACAGGTTATGATAGGTTGCATTTTCAATAGTTGAGCCTGAACTTCCTGAAAAAACCGTGGTGTTTGTGTTGGTTGTAAAAGTTGCCCCGGAATCAACACATAGAGGTCTTGTTAAAGCAGCTGAAGAATCACACGCTCCCGTTCCCGATCCTAATATTGATAAAGTTTCCGATGCTCCTGTGTAAGTTCCTTTAATATGAAGCTTATCCGTAGTGACATTACCACCGGGTACATAATCTTCTCCCGAAGGTATGTAAAGTTCAAAACCGCTTGCCACTGTAAGTGCGCCGGAAGATATTGTCACCCCGTCCTCATTACCTGCATCCGCAGAATCCACGCTATCTATATCCGAATTTGTTACATTTCCGGATGCTTCTCTGTTTATCAAAGACACCCTGTCGGTTATGATGTCAGCTGTTGTGTCATATCTGGGAGTTCCGTCTGCAACCAAGATAGTACTGCCATTTTCGGTTTCATCATCCAAGTAAACAGCAACCACATCACCGTCTCCGATATCTAACATGTTGTAACTTGCAAATGTATAAACCCCATTTGAGTCAGTCTCATCCGTTCCTATGTAAGATCCGCTTATGTATAGAGCAACCGTTTTTCCTGAACCTATGTTGCTTGTTTTTGCCTCATTTGTATAAACAGTACCGGTTATATCTTCGTAATAAGAGACTTCTGCTTCAACGTAATCTATGTTCTGATAAACACTACTTCTATTTGAGTAAACACCCCAGGTAAGAATATCATCGTTACCTATATAAGTGGAAAAGTCTGAGGTTATCGATTCTGTTTTTGTATATTCAATACTCCACCACATGCTGGTAGCCCCTCCAAGTTGATCCCACGAAGCATTGTTCGCCCAATTTGAACCTGACCTTAAAGCCCACATGGTAGAGTCTGTAGTACTGAAGAATCCTTGTGATAAGGATGCTTCCCAAGTTAAATCTATGTTATATATTCGTGAAGGTGCTTCAACAATGGGCATTTCAAACCATGCAAATACTTCATCTCCGCTTCCGGGGTTAGAGGTAGCATAATCAGTGTCATCTGATGTTGAGAGATTGCTATATTGAGTGTCATTTGCTTCCGTATGGGTATTTCTGTTAGCACTAGTTCCTCCAAAGGGGAATTGGTCAACGTCATCCCCTGACGCCCACCAATCTGAATCTGTGTCACATGTAGAACCGCATGTACCATAATTGTAGATAGTGACCCCATCTGAAGCTATTTGCCATTCTCTTATTTCTTTATATACCCCTTGTTCGTTTTTAGTAATTTCTATAGGTCCAAGAGTAAAGAAGTCAGGACTTATCTTGGGTGCTTGATATTCATATGTAAACTCTTGTGTTTCACCTGCTTGTAGGTCAACCTCCCAAGTCACTGTTGTCGTATTGTCTCTTTCTTGCACAACACTCTTACCTTGCCAGATAACATTGACTGAAGAGGGTATAGTTTCGGTTACTTTTCCTTTAAAATCTTCTTCTGATTCAACTATTATAGACATATGGTATCTATCTGATGCAAATGGATTAATTCTTGTAGCTCCGGATCTTTCTATACTTAACTTTGAATCATTTTTTACCTCAAACTGTGTATCTATGCTGTTATCATTAGACTTATTTATTAATGAAACTTTATATATACCGGTATCGGCGGGGTAGTAGTAAGCTATATAATCGGGATTATTGGTTACGTTGTTGTTTATGTTACACGTTTGAGAGACCGAGATATCTCCTTCTGAGGTTGATAGGGACTTTGTATCTCCGTTCGGTTTTTCTATTATAATTTCTAAATTACTATCGCACAATGTATCTCCGTTTTCATCCAAAGAGGCCATTCCAAACTCAACTTTTTCATTTGGTTTATAAGTAGATTTATTTGTATTAATCGCCAGGACACCTTTTGAAAACATACTTTCATCTTTCACACTATCGGACCTGCTTTTAACTGTTACTAAAAATAAAGAAGATAGGAAAAATGTCACTCCAAGAATGGTGAGTACAGTTTTTATTTTATGCTTTTTTGATGTAGTTTTTTCTTTTTGCATGTTTAATATAAATTATGGATTAAGTGCCATGGCCTGTTCTTCTTCAGGTGTAAATTGAATACCGATGATATCTTCGGGTGTTGTACTTTCAGTCCCGACCTCCGGGGTGGTTTCCAAACTTATGTCCCCATCCTCCGGATTTTCACTTTCCGATGTATTTTCAATCGAAAGTTCTGGGGTTTCTTCTTCTTCATTTGAAGAGATATTTTCACTACCAAGAATAAACCAGGAAACTTGAAGATCAGAATCTTCCTCGTCTCCGAGAGTGATTTCAAACTCCCCGTCTTCAAGATATTTGCTTCCCAGAAGAACCGGTCTTTCAGGTGTAACCATGATTAGAGAGTTTTCATTTACAGCTGATGTTTTTACAATTATTGATTTCTCACCTGAAGGAATGGTTACTTTTCCTGCCGATGCCGATTCTGTCTGTGTAGAATCTATGACAATCTGTGTAGTTTCTACATCTTGAGCTTTGACTGTGCCTTCAACCTCAAGAGATCCTGCCAATTTCATTGTACCGTCTGGCTCTAAAACAAGTTTCCCATCGAATACATCTAAGTTGCCCGTACTTTCTTTTTGCAGATACAATGCTTGGTCTTCGCACATTTCCTGATCAATTTCTCCTGTTTCAGGATTATAGCAAGGTACTCCGATTACCCCTATCGAGTTTTCTATTGTATCTATTTCTATCATTCCTGCCATCAGATCTCCGGTTACTGTGAGGTCGGTTAGAGTAGTTTCTCCCATTACGTTCATGGATGACTCAACAATCAAACTACCTTCCTCGGATCTAAGTCCCAATGTTGAAAATACATCAATTATGTTTTCATAGACGGTTTGAATTGAGTTGTATATCTCTAAGTTTTCAGAATACATATTGTCTATTGCTGAAGATTCCGTTGATTCAATCACACCGTCCGATAATCCTAAAACCGATTTTATTGTTTCTACATCACTTTTAACATCCGATATGTCAGACAGTTGAGAGTCTTGGATGTCTTCCAGTGCTTCTAACCTAACCTGATTTTCCTGTATGATTATTTGTTGTTCTTGTATTGCTTTGGTCAATATGGATGGGATTCTGGAATAGTTTACACCCATCTTTCCGTCGGTCGGGTTAATGAATGTGACTTCGGGGAATATTTCATTTATTTCCTGTGCTATAAAACCTACATCAGTATCACCATCCGGGTCATTGATCCAGTTGAATGATATAGGATTTAGTTCCATAACTTTTGAAAGCGTACTTCCCATATTTTCTATGTTTGTTTTTAAGGCTTCATCTGATGTACTTGTAGTTAAAGTTCCGTCCGCCGTAACCCCGATATCATATGCCGACGATAGAGATCCTATGGCTGTAAACCTCGCACTACCTACAACATGTAATGCTTCACTCGGGTTAGTTGTGCCTATTCCCACTGCGCCTTGAGATATTATCAAGTTGGCAAAAGGTGTTATTGTTAGGTCTCCTGAATCATTACTAATCCTTGAGGTTGTTCCGGCAACGCTTAGAGGTGCTGTAGGTGCTGTCGTTCCAATTCCTAACCTTGAGTTCGTATCATCCCAGAACATTCCCGATGTAGCTGTCCAATCACCTGCATTGTTGTAAAGCATCTGACCCTCAGTCCCCGGAGGTAGTATTTCTATGGTTCCTGATGTGTAAAGTCCGTTTTTAAATACCATACCTGCTACGTTTGATGTACCGCCTATTGTTCCGTCCGCAGAGTAATAATTTGTCGCTCTTAAACCACCGTTTATGTCAAGTTTGTACCCAGGATCTGTTGTTCCAATTCCGATGTTTCCGTCATCCTTTATGAAAAATGCCGAATTAGTTCCGTCAGTAACATTAAAGTCACCGGTTGCATTTAGATTGAATGTGATGTTTCCCGCACCGTTATTTATAAAAGTAATGGATTCCGAACCATCTTGGGTTATTGATGTATCTTGTGTAAGGTCACCACCCCATGTTACCGAGTTGCTTGAGTTAACAAGTCCATTGGTGAATGTTAGAGGAGCTTGATAGTCGACGTTAGGTGTTGCGACTGAAAGCAGGCCCGATCCATTTGCTGCTTTTACTAAGCCACCTGCACCAAGTGAGGAGAAACTAATATTTCCGGACGATGTTAAACTTGTAAAACCTGATGCCCCACCACCTATTGATATATCCCAGGTATCTGAATTTACTGAAACCGGGGACGAACCTCCCCCTATAGTTACAACACCGCTAGATGTTCCGGTGTTTATGTTTGTGGCATAGTTTGCGTTGCTGTTAAGATTTACTACCCCTCCCAAAACTGAAAACGCATCACCGGAAGCAAGGCTTAGGGTATTAGCTGCTGATCTGTAAAGTTCTACATCGGAACCTAAAGCTATTCCTCCGGCAGCTGTGGTATGGTCAGCAAGTTGTAATCTGTGTGTCGGGATACTCATTCCAATTCCAAGATAGTTGCTTGTATCATTCCAGAACATACCGCTAAATGGTTTCCACTCACCGTCGTCGTTGTAAATCATCTGACCCTCTGTTCCAGGTAAAAGAAGCGATAACGATATGTCAATATTTGAGACGTTGGTTACTCTGCCTTTTGTATCAACTGTAATCTGAGGAATTATTGTTCCCGTTCCATACGATCCTGCAACGACTCCGGTGTTAGCCAGTGTTACGGTGGCTGAAGTACCTGATATAGCAAGAGATGCAATATCTCCCCCCAAAGTTCCGAATATCGGATCACTACCGTCTCTTCCTATTAAAACCTGTCCTTCGGTTCCTGGTGTAAGGGCAGTTACTGTTCCTACTCCCGATCCTATAAGAACACCGTGGTCAGTAAGGGATGTAGCTCCTGTACCGCCATAAGGTACTGTAACCGCGGTTCCGTTCCATTCTCCTGTTGTTATAGTTCCGGTATTTATTACCAATCCGTTTATGGTATTTAATGAAGATGGGGCGATGATTGCGCCTGTTGTGGTTAATGCGCCGTTTATAGTTACCGCATTATTTTCAAGTTCTATTAGGTCTGTATCACTGGTAAGACCAAGACTGCTAGAGCTTAGCAAAATATCTCCTATCCTACCCGGGCCTCCTACATCTAAGGTATACTGAGGATTGGTATTTGAAATTCCTAATCTTAGATAATTATCATCCCAATATAATCCGCTGAAAGAAGTCCAGGCACCGCCGTCATTGTATATCATCTGTCCCTGTGTCCCGGCATTTGCTAAATAAGAGCTTAGATCTAGAGTTGTTACATCAGATCCGCTAAGAACTAATGCGTTAAAGCTTGTGCTTGAAGGTAGAGAAGTGAGTCTCAGGTTTTGTATTTGAGCTGTTCCCGATACATCAAGTGTATATGCCGGTGTACTTGTTCCAATTCCTAATCTTGCGTCAAGTACGTTTATATAGTCTGTTCCGGAATCTATAAATTGAATCCTTCCATTTCCAAGTCCCATGCCTAACCACTGTCCACTGGCTGATGTACTGTTAAATACATCGCCTGTTGTCATGGAACCCACAGCTGATATGTCTCCGGTTTCAGTCAGTAAAAACGGAGGAAGTGTTCCTGATGTATACAAACCATCTTTAAAATTAAGACCCGAAACAACTGATGTTGCTCCGATTGTTCCATCTCCTGCGTAGTAATCTGTTGCTATTAAACTTCCCGCTACATTAAGTTTGTAAGTGCCTGGGTTAGTTGTTCCGATACCAACGTTGCTTCCAAAATAGGCGGGGCTGTTAGTTGAATTTACATAAATACTGTATCTTGTGTTTGCATCTGTATCGTCAAGGTCAACATATACTCCATAAAGATTTCCTGCTGTTGTCCAGCTTCTATCTGTAACTCTTACTCCATAAGCTGTAGCGGTAGCATTCGTTGTATAAATATTTGCATCAAAACCTACGACATTCGCACTGGCTAAAGTTGCTCCGGCTTGAGCGGCAAAAGCGCCCCCTAAACCTTGATTACCGTTGCCGGGTAATGTTGAGTTTCCGGTTGTTAGGGTGGAGTAGATTCCACCTAACATCGGACCTGTCCCGCTTACTATTGTTTCTATCGCGTGTGCCATTGCCGAAGATGTGCCATCACCGTTTACTTCTATTTTTAATCCCGATGATGCTGTTGTTAAAGCAGGTGTGATGTTACTTACACTAATCCCTTGGGTAGAATTTGTAGAGTTACCTCTAATACTTAGTTGGTTTGTCGGTGCTGTGGTTCCGATTCCTAATCTTGAGCTGGTATCATTCCAATACATTCCATCAAAGGCTGTCCAGTCGCCATTGTTGTTGTATAACATTTGTCCTTCAGTTCCTGTCGGCAAAACATAATCCGATATGTCAATTTCTGACACATTGGTTAACCTTCCTTTTGAATCAACTGTAATTTGGGGAATTACTGTTGACGACCCATATGAACCCGCCACTACTGTTGTATTTGCAAGTGTTACTGACCCGCTTGGAAGTATCGAGGCGATGTCTCCTCCTAAGGATCTAAATATTGGGTCGTTGCCTGTTTGTCCTATCATAACTTGCCCGTCTGTCCCTACACTTAGTGCTGTAATAGGTCCGGTGCCCGAACCTACCAGAACACCGTGGTCTGTTAATGAGGAGGTTCCGGTTCCTCCATAAGGTACTGTTACTATGGATCCGTTCCAGGAACCTGTTGTAATGCTACCGTTATTTATCACTAAACCATTAATTGTGTTAGTGGTGGTTGGTGCAGTTATTGCACC
>Ga0116173_1002606_pt1 | contig 13911 bp, 10 predicted proteins | sample AD_UKC085_MetaG_FD_89800 | JGI IMG/M metagenome (GOLD analysis project Ga0116173, IMG submission 89800) | Active sludge microbial communities of municipal wastewater-treating anaerobic digesters from USA - AD_UKC085_MetaG | ecosystem: Engineered > Bioreactor > Anaerobic > Digestate | place: USA...
ACGAGTCCTTGAAGTAACTTCTTACCCGGAAACTTCTTTCGGACAAAAAGGAATGCAACCACCATGGCAAAAACACCAGCTATAGGCATAGCGATAGCAGCCAGAATTGTTGTATCAAGCAATGCATCCTTACCTCGCTGAAGTGCTTCTACTATGTTTGAAAGCGTAAATGAATAATCAACTCCCCAGTTTTTCACAAAGCAGCCCATGAAGATCGTAGAGTAGAGTGCTACGAGAAATATGGCTATCACGTATACAACTATGCTAAGCATCTTCTTTACCCCGGGACTGACTATTTCCACGATCCTACCACTAGGTTTCCCAGTGACAGTGACATATGATTTCTTGTTTACTATGTACCTTTGCAGATAGAAAGCTGTCATTGTCGGTAACAAGAGTAAAAGTGATAGTGCAGCACCTCTATCGAGCCTATTCATACCCGTTACTTCAAGATATGCCGTAACGGATAAAACATTGAACTTTCCACCGAGCATCAATGGATTTGCAAAGTCTGCTATCGAATTTGTGAAAACTAATAGCCAAGAACTAAGCAATCCAGGTGTTGCCAGTGGGAATGTCACAGTTCTAAAAACTTTCCATCTACTTGCCCCAAGGTTCATAGAAGCCTCTTCGAGAGTACTATCTATCGATTCTAACACTCCCAACATCGTCAAATATGCAATCGGGAACATACTCATCGTTTGAGAAATCACAAGACCGTCCAAACCGTATATATCCCATTTGAGGTTCAAAAGCTGCTTTGTGATAAGCCCGTTAGAACCAAATAGGAGTATCAAAGAAAGCGTGAGTGAAAATGGTGGTGATATCATCGGCAAATTGGCCATAAGCGAGACGAACTTCTTCCCTTTTATGGTAGTTCTCGTTACCACGAACGCAAATAAAAAACCAACAATAGTTGAGACGGTTGCAGTTAAAGCACCGAGTAATATACTGTTACCGAATGATTTAAGATAAGATGTTTCTGTTAGTACTGTCTTCCATACATCGAAAGTAAAAGTACCGGTCCTTGCAAATGTGAGTTTCACAGCTTCGTACAGAGGATAAACTACAAATGTCAATGCAACTGCAAATGTTATGATTATTGCATAGGTAGTAACGGGGTCAATTGAAAACGTTCCAATTGCAAATGCAATAACAAAAAGCACAAAGACAATTAGAAACATGATATCTACGGTTCTAAGAAGCTTTAGCGTGTTTTGTGCATCGTGCAATTGTACCATGACACCTATAACTTCGTAGTCTTTATAGATAGGAGCGAATATTGCGAAATATTCCTTACCATTGAACCTCACTGTCTGATTTGAGATGTAGAATTCCTCGTACATCGCATTTTCTTGACCGTATTCATAATCCGGTAGGTTTTTGAGAAGTTGCGAGACCTTTGCATTCTCATTTTCCCTTCCATCGAAATAAGAAATGTAATAGTAGATTTCTGGGAATTTCTCATTCAACAAATCTGGGTCTACAGAGGCAACAGATCTCGCTAATTCTAATGAATTCTCCCGTGATAAACGGGAGAATTCATTTCTGATAGTTGTTCTAACCCAAAATAGCACTGCAAATACTACAACAATTACTGCTATGAATTTTATTATCTTCCAATTTCTTTCTTCCATTTGTCGACTAACCTCTCTCTATTCTGTGCTTCCCAAAGTAAATCTTGTTGGATAAGGTTTATATCTTGCAACTTGTAAACAACCTTATTCTTTGGAGCTTTTGGTGAGAGTGGTATCACATACCAACCTGCGATGATTGATTGTGCCTTGTCACCGAGTATCCAGTTATATAGCTTTTTTGCTTCGAGTGGTTCTTTTCCACCTTTGATAAGTGACATGGCCGCGATTTCATATCCTGAACCGTCGGTTGGAAGTGTAATGACGATCGGTGCTCCTTCTTTTTGCAATTTGATCAAATCGTGCAGATATCCAATTGCTATTGGAGTCTCGCCTATTGCACAATCTTTTCCAGGTGCTGCACCAGATTTTGTATACATATTGACATTTACATCAAGTTTCTTCATGTAATCAAATGCTTTGTTTTCGTCCCTCTTGTAAATGTTGATCATAGTGGTGATCACGTTGTATGCAGTTCCCGATGTATTTGGATCTGCCATTCTGATCATACCTTTGTACTCAGGTTTTAGTAAATCTGCCCAACTTGTTGGTGGTGTTATCCCTAACTCTTTTGCCCTGTTCTTGTTTGTTGCAAATGCCAATGGACCAACGTACAATCCTATCCAATATCCTTCAGGATCTTTGAATTTTGCATCGATGAATTGACTGTACGGTGCTTTGTATGGTGTTGTATACCCCTTTAGTTTTGCCTCAACATGGTATACACCAACTCCACCAACCCAAATTGAAGCCTGAGGGTTGTTCTTTTCTGCTTCCAGCCTTGTAATAACCTCACCTGTCGATAATCTTACCCAATTCACCTTTATACCTGTTTCTTTCTGGAATTCATCGAAAAGTGCCTTCGCAAGTGGTTCTTCGAGCGTTGTGTAGGCATTCACGTAATTTGCCGAAAAGCTCAAAATAGAAATGCACAGAATAAAAACTGTGAGTAGTAACTTTTTCATACCCTTCCACCTCCTCTAGTGTTTATTTATACTCGTGCCTATCTTCAAAGAAATTATATCATGGAAACGCAGATTCTCACAAGTTAATATTCTTTCATGAGGCAAAGACGTAATTTAACGAACTTTCTCACATAGCTTTGAACTACAATTAGATAAATTAGATACAATCAAACGTAATAGTATGGTACATCAACTTTATACTTGCCTCTGAATGTGCCTTCTTTGAGCATCAATGGACTATCCAAATCATGAAAATCGAATGCACCTGTTCCAAGTGCAAAATGGACACTTTGATTGATTCCAAGACTAGATTCTCCCATGCACCCGATCATGAGTTTTAAATTGGCTGCCTTTACCATCTCAACGATTGCCAATGCGTCACTTATGCCTGATTTCATCAATTTGATGTTTATGTAGTCCACCGCTTCCTCTTTTATAAGTTTCATGACGTCGTATTTGCTTTTTGCACTTTCATCTGCTGCAATTGGAAATGGTGAATTCCATCTGACATACTTTAGTCCATCGATATCGTGCATACCGACCGGTTGCTCAAAAACTGATATATCTACCCCTGCTCTGTATATTTCTGTTACGAATTTTACCGCTTGTTTTGGAGTGTATCCCATATTTGCATCGACGATGTATTTGCAACCTCTCGTAATTTGGCTGATTGCAATGAGCGCTTGTATGTCTTCTTGTAAATTCTCGCCAACCTTTATCTTTATAACGTTATGACCTTTCTCAACGATACTCCTTGCTTCGTTGATCCTCTCTTCCAGCGTGCCAATGCTCATTGTCTGGTCAGTTTCGATCTTTGTTTTGGCACCACCAAGAATTTGATACACGGGAACACCAATCTCTTCACTGAATGCATCAAGCACACCGTATTGTACTGCTGCCTTTATACTCGGTGCAGCAAAAAGTTTATCCGTGACGTCTAAGATCTGCCTGTAATTTCTTACATCCATTCCAACGATCATCTCATTTACTGTACCTTCCAGACCTATGACCGCTGCAACTTTCTCCCCGTTAACTCTAAACGATGGTGAGGCCTCGCCATATCCAACCACGCCATTCTCAAGTTCGATTGCAACTTCGATATTTTGCGAGCCGTAAGACACACTGTTTGTTATGTGGAACGGCCTAAAATATTGAAACTCATTCAATTTGAACTTCACGGACTTTATCTTTGCCATACTCCATCCCTCCCAGTTTTTTCATTTATCGTATCTTCTTTTTATTCTTTTCTCAAATTTCATCAAATTTCGTCAAATTTCAAAACTTCTATTTCACTTCTGGTGTCGATTATGCAACCTTTGTCTACATCTGTGTACTCCATCTCTCCGACTTGATTGTCGTACGGATCAGAACGCCAAGAATACTTCAACGGTACCAAGTCAACTTGAAAGTCTGTATTTGCAAACATCCTAAACCCATCGAGATTTGTGAAATAAAACAGTCTCATACTTTCATCATCTCGCCTACTACCTCCAAAAGAAAGGTCGACAGGGACCCAACCAAATTTCTCAAGATATATAATCGTCCAATCGTGTGGAGAAGCAGAGAGTGGTGCTATACTCCACCCAGATTGCCACTTTGTTGGAATACCTACCATGCGGCACAAGGTGAGGAATAGCAAGGCTTGAAATCCGCAGTCACCTTTGAAGACCGTTGCAACGTATTCTGGTATATTATCGTACAGTGCATAAGGCAAGACGTAGGAATATGATACATTTAGCGTGACAAAATCGTATATCTTTCTTGCGCGAGTTAAGTCATCAAAATCTGCGTAGTCTTTACCATCAAATATCATATCCAAGATCGACCAAAGGTAGGTTGTAAATCTTACATGCGGCGATTTTTCAGCAATATCCTTTTCTTCAGGTTGACTGGGGAATAACTTCTCAGCTCCTATCCATTCTCTTACATTGTACTCAAATTCAATAGAGAATTCCTCGGTGTCTGTACCTTCCATGTAAACTGTTCTTTGATCAACGAAATTATCGGCTACAAAATGCTCATGACTTGCTCTAATCAATTTCACGGATGATTGCTGAAAAGCTTCTTTAGGGAATGGTAGCCAGACTCTAACGCGTTGATTTTCTGGATGCTCTCTCTTCATCGAGACTTTAGCACGTACGTTGTACGTCTTTGGTTTTCCACCTTTTAGTAATCTTGCAATTGCATCGTTTATAACTTTACGCCTCTTTGAACTTTCTCTACTCGCTTTTGTTGCCTTTTGTCGTGTCTTGTACTCCTTACTTGAGAATGCAAGGTTACTATCGAATCTTCTCTCAAATCTCTTCTCATCTTCGATGTACATCCAGTCGATCTTTCCATCTCTAATGAGTCCTTGGAATTCTTCTTTCGTGATATCTTTGAAGCTCTTCTTCAACAACGCGTATGCTTCTTTTTCTGTATATGGGTATGTTTTTCGAAGTAATTTCATGCGATGCAATTCAAAAAATAGCCTTCTCACTTCCGCATCCGGTAACTTGTGTTCTTCTAAACGCTTTTTAATTTCGTTCTGTGCGGTAGAAAAAAGACCATTTGTAATATGTCTCTGAATGTCTCCTGGTAAAGGATAGATAAGAAAGTCCATTCCAAATCCCCCCTAATTCTTTTGTTGTACGCGAATATTGTACATCTGAAGTGGTTTGCAACGAAATTTGATAAACTTAGGTGACAGTTGAAGAACTCCACTCTTCAATTCTATCATAATTCTAACGTGGCATAATAAAGAATATCAATACTATCAATTGAATTATTCGGTTTGTTGCATATTTATAGAATTTATAGAAACTCCCCACACTACGATTACAGTGTGGGGGGGCATTAAGGAATATACGTATCAAGACATCAATTAAATTAGATTTTCTCGCTTATTGCCTTTGCCTGCATGAATAGTCCTAAATGGTCTCTTCCACCAGTTTTACTATCGGTACCAGACATGTTGAATCCGCCAAATGGATGAGGGCCAACGAGTGCGCCTGTCGATTTCCTGTTGAAGTACAGATTTCCTACGTGGAATTCTACCTTTGCCCTCTCTATCCTTGCGCGGTCTTTACTGTACAGTGAACCGGTTAAACCGTATTCTGTTGAATTTGCTATCCGCATCGCATCATCGAAATCTTCCGCCTTTATTATCGATAGTACAGGTCCGAATATCTCCTCTTGTGCAATCCTTGCATTCCATGGAACGTCTTTAAAAACGGTAGGTTCTATGAAATATCCGCCCAAGTCTTCTCTGCTCCTACCGCCACAAACAAGTGTACCTTCCTTCTTCCCTATCTCTATGTAGTTGAGGATCTTCTCCATCGAAGATTTGTTCACAACTGGTCCAAGCCAGTTTTCTTTATATCTGACATCTCCCATCTTTATCTTCGACACACGATTTACTATCTTTTCAACAAGTTTGTCGTAAATATCTTTCACTATTATCGCTCGACTGCCTGCACTGCATTTTTGCCCTTGATATCCAAATGCACTAACAACGATACCTTCTGCAGCCGCATCTAAATCTGCCGTTTCATCGACAACTACGGCATCTTTACCACCCATCTCAAGTACTGTCCTCTTCAACCAGATTTGTCCCGGCTGAGGTTTTGCAGCAAGCTCGTGAATTCTCAGCCCAACTTCCTTAGAACCGGTGAAACTGATGAATCTGATCTTAGGATGTTTTACCAAATACTCTCCAGCTAATGCACCGCTACCTGGCATGAAGTTCACAACACCGTCGGGTAATCCTATCTCTTGGAGCACCTCAAAGAACTTTGCTCCAATTATCGGACTGTCACTTGCAGGTTTTAGAATGACCGTATTACCCGTCACAACTGCGGAACTAGTCATACCAACGAGTATGGCAAGTGGGAAATTCCATGGTGGAATAATTGCACCAACTCCCAACGGGATGTATCTAAGCTCGTTATTCTCACCGGGAATTCTAACGAGTGGCTGATCCGATGCATATCTGAGCACATCTCTTGAATAGTACTCGAGAAAATCGATTGCTTCTGCTACGTCTGCGTCAGCTTCTACCCAACTCTTACCAACTTCGTAGACCAGCCACGCATCGAATTCAAATCTTCTCTCTTTAATTCGTTTTGCAGCTTTTAGCATGTACTCTGCTCTGATATGTGCCGGTGTTTTACTCCACGTCTCAAATGCATTCCACGCACTCTCTACGGCACGCTCTGCAAGCGTTTCGTCAGCACTATTCACATATCCGACTACTTCATCGTATTTGCTAGGGTTAATCGACTTTATTTTCTTTTCCGACTTGTAGACTTTGCCTCCTATGACGATATCATATTCTTTACCAAACTCACTATACACCTTCTCAAGTGCTGCTTTCATGTATTCTTCGTTTTCCGGTTTTGAAAAATCCACAATTGGTTCATTCTTAAACGGTGGTATAACTGTCCAATCTGTTACCTCGTATCCTTCATACATACGCTTTCCCCCCTCGTTTATCAAATTAATGGTATCGAATGTCAATGAAAATTGTTAAGCTATTTCTTTTCATACTTCTCTCTTAATTTTTTCACGATGAATGAAGCAACGTCTGCACCTTTTGTACCTCTACCGAATCCTGCATCTACACCATTTTCCACTGCCATATCGTTGTTAATTTGCGTTCCACCTGCGATTATGAGCACTTTATCCCTGATGCCTTTCTCTATCGCAAGTTCGTTTAGTCTTTGCATATTTTTAACGTGTACATCGTTGTGCGTAATGATCATTGAGGCAAGAATTGCATCTGCCCCCGTTTCAATTGCAGCATCTATGAGCTTTTCCGGTGGAACGCTTGTACCCAAATAGACGTACTTTATCCCGTACTTTTCTATTCCACCATGTTTTATATCGAGTATTTCCCTTAGTCCAACGGAATGTTCGTCTTCACCAACAGTAGCAGCCACAACCTTGATTGGGTGTTTCTCAACGAACTCGAACAATTCATCTTCGGGAAGTATTTCAGTCTTTTTCGGTAGGTGAAGCTCATCTACATTTATCTCGAAGGGTACTTTTGCTTTCAATTCTACGTACGTACCTTCCGATGGATGAAGTACAGTCTTTGCTATGATCGTCGCATCTTGGAGACCAAGTTTCTCGCATACTGCCAGCGCGGCAGCTTCCGCAAACTCTTCTGGCAGAGAGAACGTCATATCGAGTTGTACCAAGCCATCTGCAAACCATTCAACTTCAGGTTTAATAACATTTCTCTTGCGCATATCAGCTACCTTTTCTAAGCGCAAATTTACATTGTCTGTTTCATCGAGTTCATCTATAAACTGTATCTTATCGGGATTGTGGAACGTGCAACCACCTATCAAATCACAAGGCTTTTCAATACCTTCTGGGATGTTGTTGTAACCGAAGTGTTCACAGACAGGTGCCATGTAATCCACATCTCTCGGGACGACGCTACCGGCTGCAATCTCGCCATCCTTCTTCCTTGCGATCCCATCGCCGAATCTTTCTGGGTAATAGCCATTATCTACAAACATCCCCGCTTCCAATGCCTCAAAGTATCCTCCCATATCGATGATTTCTTCAAGCATAAGAATGGCTCTCATTTTGAGCTCTCTGACCTTTTCCCTTACTGCTTGCTGATCTATCTTGACATAATTCTTTATTCCATCCATGGCTAGCAATGTGTGTTTTGCAGTTTCGACACCTCTTATTGAATTAACATGCCAAGGTACATTTCTACCTTCATCGGGTGTGATCGTTGATTGGAGGTCTGCACTTGTAAGTCTTGAAAGAACGGCATTTATCACGTGTGCTCGCGTTGCATCGAATAGATCAGATTCTATGTATCTGGTATTCATCTGCGCTCTGAATCTATATCCATCAAACAATTCCCTCAATGCAATCGCATAGGGCATATCGATCCTCATTTCCGGAAGTGGAGCAATGACCGGTGGGACAGTTGATAGTGCTATGTTCCCTTTGGGCATGCCTACTTTCACAGAATACAAACAGTTTATACCGTGCTGTACCAACAACTCTGGCATGACGGTCCAAGCAAGTTTTGCAGATGCGTTCGCATTGTGTGCACCATCTATTTGAAGCATACCTGCCCATGCCATGATCCTCTTTGCGACCGCTGCATCCACAAAAGACCTAACTGGATTAACACCACGGTAAAGAACGTTGTATTGCGGGTCTTGGTGTGCACCATTGACACCTTCTTCTGCGAATAGTACTGCAATTTCAGGGCCAGCAACACCAGAAACGTAGCTGTGAAAATTAATCGGTCTTCCAACTTCGTCTTCTATGAGATCCAACGCTTTTCTCGTCGCTCTAAGCTGCTTTCTCGTTATCGGAATACCACCGACACCTTCCGGAGTCCCTTCTATCAAACCATCGAAATGAGACTGACCGAGGGTGCGAATGACCATTATGTGATCAGCACCATGCCATGCGGCCATACGCATACGCCTAATATCATCTTCAAATCTGCCCGAGGCAATTTCTGAAGTAATTACGACATCTGGTTGTGGGTCTATATTGTTGAAATAGTGTGCAGCAGGTAGTGGAATGCTGTTCTTCAGTGGTTCACTGATTTGATAGTACTCATATCTATCCACCTTTGTACCTTCCGGTAATTTCTTTCTCCAAGTCCAGCCTCTTCTCCTCGGCCTATACTTATCCAAATCTCTGAGTATCTCTTCAACATCTATGGGTTTTTTCGGATCGAGTTTGTCCATCACTTGTTCACCCCTTTTACTCCTTTGAAAATCCTATCTACATCTTCCCAGTACTGCCCCTGTATCAATTTCCTTCCTGCTTCCATGTAGTCGATACCCTTCTCCTTTGCTATGCGCCAAACCATGTGACCTGCGCCTTTACCGAGTAATCCTCTCTCAAAAATCATATCGACGAGCTGTTTAGCTTCCAAACTGTTGAATCCCATCCTCAAAAGTACGGACCTTTCTATGGATGGTGATGTATGTGTCTGTGCAAGGTCAACGAGTGGATCAACGACTTTCTCAACAAGTTGCCAAAAATAGTTATTCAATTCCTCATCGCTCATGCCTTGTAAATGTTTAGACCTCTGTTCAAAATCATCAACTCTCGGTTTCATCTTATTCCCTCCTAACTTCCAATATCCATTTTTCAATTTCTTCTTTCGTTGCATTCAAGTCTTCTTGTAAAAACTCCATTTCGTTATCGCTGAACTTATCTCTGTTTTCACGTTTTATCAATTCTTTGAGATAACTTTTCTTCATATCCGAAACGGGGAATTCTATAACTCCTATTTGAGATGGGTGCTGGGGTATCGCTATCACCTTGCCAGGAATATCTTCTTTTATTGGATCTCCTCTTTTTACAACCATCCCCATTTGTTTTGCAAATGTCAACTGTGCGGAAGGAAGTTTACCGGCCCCCGTGTATTCCGTCTCGTTTACGACAATCGTTTGATCTTCATCCATTTCGAGAGCTAATGCGATTGCCGCTGTTAAAGATGTGTTACCTGCAGGTCCTCTCTGAAGTCCTTCGAGTTGTGCAAGCATTTCCGTTACGTAAAAGACTTCCCCTTGAGTTACCAAGACGTATCTATCCATGTATCTCAATGGCCTTGCAGCATTCTTAGGGACATCTGACCTATCTGGGAAGACCGCAAATGGTATTCCGAAACCTGTATGACCTGTCGTAAAGTACTTCTTATTGAAAGCCTCATCACTTGCCATGTGCAAACCTCGCAAATCAACACTTGCACCAATTATCTTTGTCTCAGTTCCACCGGCTTTCTTCAATCCACGTGCAGTGCCTGTTATGAGCCCTCCGCCCGCATGCGTAACGATGACTGCATCTGGGTATCTACCAGTCAGTTCGGTCATTTGATGTGCTATCTCATATCCAAGTGTTTCTATACCAGCTATTGCATACGGTGAATAGAGTGACGCATTGAAATATCCCGTCTGCTCGAGTAAGAGCAACGTGTAATAAAAGAGCTCTGGCCCTACGGTGAGTTGCACAACTTCTGCACCGTATGCCTCACAAGCACGGCCTTTCTCCAATATTTCCGGTTGACCTCTCCAGTGACTATCGTAGCATTCTTGTACAATGATGCATTTCAAACCACGTTTTGCAGCTTGAGAAGCAACAGCCGCACCATAATTCCCGCTTGTAGCTACTATAACGCCCTTGTATCCCATCTTCTTTGCTCGATACACACTGACAGCCGCGCGTCGATCTTTAAAGCTGCCAGATGGATTTGCAGCTTCATCTTTCAAAAAGATGCGAGCACCTTTGCCTTTAGCTGCAAGTTTCTTTATTAAGCGATTTATGTTTTTCAATTCAACGAGAGGTGTATTTCCCACGCAAGTTTCAGCCTGGATTTCCCGTACTTCATCTATCGAATAACCTACTTCTCTCATCATCTTTTCATAATCAAATGCAGTACCTTCGATAATGAACTTTTCATAATCGATTCCAACTGCCTTTTTCATTATCTCATTTCGTCTTGCCATCACTGCATCGTACGAATCATCTCTCATGGATGTCATTTTGCATCACCTTCTGAACTATCACAACTGTCGATTTCTTCCATCAATTTGCGCAATTCAACACCCGCATTTATCAACTCGGGTACAGGTTCTCCGAAGTTATGTGTGTACTTTGGATTTATGTCTACCAGAATCCCTGATATTATCCTATCCGTTGTAGTTTTGATACGTACCGTCGCTCCAAGAGATGCAATTTCATCGACCAAAAAGCCTTTCACCCTCATTTGAAGCGGTACTTTCTTTGTATCTTCCGGGAGGTATGTTGAACGTTCCTGTGGTGATAATATATTAAGCTGTACCTGAACCCAGTCGCCTCTCTTTGCCAAATTTGTTGACATTTGCTCACCTCATTTCAAGTAGAAACACGTGGTATATTACTTATATTACTATTACCGAATTTCCGATAGAATGGATCTTGGAACTGGAAGATCAGCCATGCATTTCAGCCCAGGATGTGCCTCAACGACTATTGGAATCATGTTAGTTGCTATGGCTATAGTTGCCTTTCCACCAGGAATTTCTGGCTTTATCGAGAGATTTATGTTGATATCCCCATGAATCTCTATGTAATCTCCTGTCTCTACACCTTCGAGGTGCGGATGGATTTGCTGAGGATGGTACAACTCAATTACACACTTTTCACCTGCATATGCCTTTGCAGAGTGATTGCAACCTGCAACCATGCCTGGTTGAACTTTGACAACGGGTGTTTCTCTGTAAACGTTCGATATTATTGGTTTTCTCTCTTCTTCGATCTTTGTTACGTTCCATCCTATTGCCCTTGAAATCATACCAATGCTCTGGAGAAAACCTATATGTCCCACAATAGTTCCTTCGTTTAATCCAATCTCAAACTTTTCCGGTGTCGTGCCTACACCTTGAGTTTCCATAACCGTTCTACCAAATGGTGATAGGTCATTTATTCTCTTTGCAACAATCTTATCAACCTTTGTACAGACACCTGTCAGTGCAATGATCAATGTATCGAGCACAAATCCAGGATTGACACCGGTTCCAAGGATAGTCACACCGTATCGCTTTGCAAGGCTATCCATGTAAGCAGATTCTTGCGGATACACGTAGAATGGGAAGGCCATTTCTTCGGCTATCGTGATCACATTGGCATGGTTTTTTACAGCATATTCGATCTGTGGCAAAACATCCCTGACAAATGAGCTAGTCGCGATAATCACGATATCTGGATTGGTCTCTTCAATTACATCTATGGAATCTCTCACGCGTGTGCCATATGTCTCGAGACCCAACAATTCGCCAACGTCTTTACCAATAAACTCCGGATTCTTATCGATGACTCCGACAAGCTTCATACACTTACTCTCCACAACGTTCTTTGCAATACCCCGCCCCATAGCACCAAAACCCCATGTAACAACTCTCATGATGTTACCTCCTCTTCGAATTCGATTTTTCTCTACCACAAAAAAACACCTTTACACATATATTTTACAGAAATACCATGCAGAAATACAAACCTGTGCTTTGTGTTAGTTCAAAACATTTCTAAAATATTCCTTTTACAATTGATTTATACTCTCTCTATCACTACTTTGCTCGCGTATACTAGAGTATGCAGTTGTTATATACAAAAATCTCTCACAATCTACACTTTTTAAGCAATTGCTTTGAGTAATTGCAATGCATGTTATCAGATATACAATGTTACACGTAAACAATGCGAGGGTACTAAATTTACACGTAACATATATTTATCAAGAAATAATCATTGAAAGTAACATGCCATATGATATAATAAGCTTGAAGAATAAACGGTGAAAGATAATTCTTTCAAACATCATTCAAAGGGAGGTTGGAGTTATGGCATCCAAAAGAGGTTTAACAGTAACATTGATCGTCATCGCTATCATCGTAGTAGCTATCATCTGGGCGGTAGTTGCAAACAACAACAACGAAGAAGCAACAACAACGGACGAAACAACAACCACGATGGAAGAAACGACGACAGACGAATACGGTACAACAGACGAGTACGGTACAACCGACGAAACAACGACAGACGAGTACGGTACAACCGACGAAACAACGACAGACGAGTATGGTACAACAGACGAGTATGGTACAACAGATGAGTACGAAACAACAGACGAGTATGGTACAACAGATGAGTACGAAACAACAGACGAGTACGAAACAACAGACGAGTACGATACAACAGACGAGTACGATACAACAGACGAAACAACGTATTAATCTGAAATCTTAGAATCAATGAATAAAAGCGAGCATATCAATGCTCGCTTTTGTTTTTTACTTAGAGCTATCGATAAATCTTTCGTAAATCTTGTCCACATTTCTGAGATAGTAATCCGGTACAAATAGAGCATCCAGTTCTTCTGTTCTAAGCATATTCTTAACTTGTTCGTTTTCACGAATTGCCATTTCAAAAGAAGATTGCTCCTCCCAACACTTCAGTGCGATCTTCTGCATCAACGTGTACGCATCCTCTCTACTCATACCCTTGTCTATGAGTGCCAACATAACACGTTGTGAGTAAATTAGGCCGCCTGTTACCGCGATATTCTTTCTTACCTTATCTTCGAATACCCTCAAATTGGATATCAGATATCTTGCCTTTTCTAACATGTAGTATATCGTCATCGTAGCGTCTGGTAATATGTACCTTTCAGCAGATGAATGGGATATGTCCCTCTCATGCCAGAGTGCCATGTCTTCAATGCCAACACCGACATAACTCCTCATGAGCCTAGCCATGCCGGTAAGACGCTCGCACAAAATGGGGTTTTTCTTGTGTGGCAT
>Ga0116173_1002612_pt1 | contig 13894 bp, 14 predicted proteins | sample AD_UKC085_MetaG_FD_89800 | JGI IMG/M metagenome (GOLD analysis project Ga0116173, IMG submission 89800) | Active sludge microbial communities of municipal wastewater-treating anaerobic digesters from USA - AD_UKC085_MetaG | ecosystem: Engineered > Bioreactor > Anaerobic > Digestate | place: USA...
CCTTCAAGTTTGAAATGGTTGAAACAAATTTCCCTCTGTAAGCCTTTTACTGATTTGAATTTCTGATTTTGTGCATTGTGACGATTTTTTTATCTTCTGCCTACTTTTGCTTGACACTAACAAACTGCAAAAACATATTGATTTTTTCTGCCCGATGTGGTATAATATAAGTACAAATTTTTACGAAAGAAGGTATCCCCCTATGGAGATCAAAAAAGCAGTAGAAGCAGTTGAAAAGAAAACAGGCATCGACCTCCCCGATGAGAAGATCGAGAAGACAATTTCCAAGGTCGCTACTAAGGAAAACATCGATAAGGTAAAGGATGTAGTCGGCAAGGTGGCTACCAAGGAAAACCTCGAAAAGGTAAAGGACAAGGTAGAGGACATCGTTGAGAAGATCAAGAAGTGATCGGAAAGGGGCATTGCGGAAATGCCCCTTTTTTATTGATGAAAGGAGAAGGAGCCATGCTGAAAAAGATACTCAGCGGCGAAGCCTGTGCAAAGTGCCGCCTGTGCTGCATATTTGACCGCTATGACGTCTGGGAGACTCCCGTTTTCACCGCGGAGCTCTGCGAGAGGATAAAGGCTGCCCGTCCGCAGACCGAGTTCGTCACCAAGGATGGGGGCTACATATTCAGAGTGGGCGAGCTGAAGGGGGACGAGCTGTTCTCATGTCCTGCCCTTACGGACAAGGGCTGTATGCTTGGGGACGACAAGCCCTTTGACTGCCGTATCTGGCCATACCGCATAATGGAGGTAGGGGGCAGACGCGCCATAACCTTTGCGTCCATATGCGACGAGCTCTATCACAGACCCCTTTCACAGCTTGTGGACTTCCTCAGGGAGGGGCTGGCGGATACCATTTTCGCCTACGCCGACCTCCACCCCGAGATAGTCAAGCCCTACTACGAGGGCTATCCTGTGCTGCTCTTTGAGAGAAAGCCCCTTTAAAATAAAATACTCAGAAAAAAACGGGCTTGATGCCCGTTTTTTACATATCATTCCTGTTTTCAAGCGCCTTGAAAAGCGTCACCTCGTCGGCGTATTCTAGGATACCGCCAACGGGAAGTCCGAATGCGAGACGGGTCACCTTTATGCCCATGGGCTTCAGCAGACCTGCTATGTACATTGCGGTGGCATCGCCCTCAACAGTGGGGTTAGTCGCCATGATGACCTCCTGAACTCCCCCTTCGGCTATCCTTGCCAGGAGCTCCTTTACGCGGAGCTTGTCGGGAGTTATGCCGTCCATGGGTGACAGGAGACCGTGGAGCACATGATATACTCCGCCGTATTCTCTTGTACGCTCAAAGGCAGTTACATCCTTGGGGTTCTCGACCACGCAGATAACGCTCCTGTCGCGCTGGGGATCGTCGCAGATAGGGCATATATCCCTCTCCGTCAGATTCTGGCAGCACTTGCAGCAGTGAACGTTCTTCTTTGCGTCGATAAGCGCCTTTGCAAAGTCCTCAACGGCTTCCTCGTCCATTGACATGACGTGATAAGCCAGCCTCTGTGCGGACTTCATGCCGATACCGGGGAGAGAAGCGAACTTCTCAGCCAGTATGACCAGCGGGAGCGCGTTATGATCTGCCATTATCTATCAGAAAAGACCGGGGAGAGAAACTCCGCCTGTGATCTTGCTCATTTCTGTCTCGGTTGTGTTCTCAACATTGTTGATAGCCTCGTTGACAGCGCTGATGATGAGATCCTGGAGCATATCGATGTCCTCGGGGTCAACTACCTCGGGCTTGAGTGTGAGAGACTTGATAGTCTTCTTGCCTGAGATGGTTACCTCAACAGCACCGCCGCCTGCGGTTGCAGAGAACTCTCTTGCCTCGATGTCCTCCTGGAGCTCTGTGATCTGATCCTGCATCTTCTGAGCCTGCTTGATCATCTGGTTCATATTCTGGGCGCCGCCGCCGTTTACGTTCCTTGGTATTCTTGCTTTCATTTTAAATTCTCCTTTGAAAATTTGATTTCATGTTTATATAAAGCAAATAGTATTTGCTTTTAAGCGTTTTCCTTTTCCACAGCTGTCTCTATCTTGCTCTCCATAGCCTTTTTGATGATGCTCTCGGCGAGGTTTTTCTGCTCGTTGACGGTGGTAGCGCACTTCGCCTTGATGATGAAGCGCTGTCCCAGCACCTTTGTGATGGCAGTCCCAAGGGACTGAGCGTTTTCCTTGACCTTGAACAGCTCCATGAAGAAGCGGTTCTGAGCGGTTATGAAGATATAGTTGCCTGCTATGCCTGCGAAGGAGCTGTCAAGGCTTCCCGCAACGGCAGGATTGATGTTTTTGAACTCCTCAAGGACCTCTCCCCAGCGCTCACAGGGGACGATATCCTCGGATCTCAGCTTTTTCAGGTCGATAGTGGGAACTATCTTCTCGTCAGCGGGTACGGCACTTGCCTCAAGCACCTCGGGCTGCTCGGGAGCCTGACCTGCGGCGGCTCTCGGGACGGAGGCTATCTTGTCCTCCAACTGTTTTATTTTATCATATATTTCTGAATTGTCAATACCCTGAACTGTTTTTGCGGGACCTGAGCACAGCTTTATCAGTGCCATCTCGAACTCCACGCGCTTGTTCATGGCTCTCTGCATACGCTCGCGGCACTCCTGAAGTGCGGACAGCCTGTCCATAACAGTGGAGAGGTCGGTCTTTTCCGCAAGAGCTTTGAGACGCTCAAGCTCGTCGGGCATACATACTATGAGCTTTTCCGCGGTATCGGGCGAAGCCTTTATCAGCATGACGTTGCGGAGCTGGGTGATGAGCTCCTCACAGAGCCTTGTCAGATCCTTTGACATATCGTAGAGTGTGGCTGTGACACCGAGAGCCTTCGGGGCGTCGGAGTCGGATATAGCCTCAAGCATATCGTAGAGGTAGTCCCTGCCTGCGATACCTGCGGCAGTGGATACAGCCTCGGCGTCTATGACCTCGGCACACACGGAGCACTGGTCCAGAAGTGAAACAGCGTCACGCATACCGCCGTCGGCAAGCTTTGCTATCATGGCGGCGCCGTCCTCGGTGAGATTAAGCTCCTCCTGCTGAGCGATATAGCTTATCCTCTTTGCGATGTCCTCAGCCTTTATCCTGCGGAAATCGTAGCGCTGACAGCGTGAGACGATGGTCGCAGGCACCTTGTGTATCTCGGTGGTAGCAAGGATAAACTTCACATAGGGAGGGGGCTCCTCCATTATTTTAAGGAGGGCATTAAAGGCTCCCTGAGAGAGCATATGCACCTCATCTATAATGTATATCTTGTAGGCTCCGCGCTCGGGAGTATAAACTGCGGCGTCGCGGAGGTCGCGGATATTGTCCACGCCGTTGTTGGAGGCGGCGTCAATTTCCACTATATCGGTAAGTGCGCCGCTGTCGGCGTCACGGCATATATCACATTCAAGGCAGGGGTTACCGTCCTTCATATTGCGGCAGTTTACCGCCTTTGCAAGGATACGGGCGCAGGTGGTCTTACCCGTGCCTCTTGAACCCGTGAAAAGGTATGCGTGGGCAGTCTTTCCGCTGATTATCTGATTTTTCAGGGTTTCCGTGGTGTATTCCTGAGAGATGACGTCATCAAAGGTGAGTGGACGCCATTTGCGGTAGAGTGCCTTGTACACAGCTTTTCTCCTTTCACTGTTCTTTTTCTGCGCTTCGTTTTGCAGAGCTCAGCATTTCCTTGAAGAAGGCTGTGAACTCCACAGGGTCACTTATATTATTGACCAGAGCCTGTCGGAAGCAGCGCTCCCCTTCCTCGCAGTTGCCTATCATGACATTTGCCAGGGCGGCTCCGCCCAGAGAGTCTGCGGTCTTTTCACCGTTTTCGATGGATTCTGTGAACCATTTAAGGGCGTTCTCGCCCTGTTCCGCCTTCAGGTAGATACTGCCTATCTCAAAGCGTATCCTTCCGTGGAAGAGGTAGTCGTCCCGGAGCAGTTCCTGAAAGTATTCAGCTGCACGTTCCGTGCTCCCGTTTGCAGCCATGCATCTTCCGATGAATATGGACAGCTCGGGGATATAGAAGCCGTTTTCCTGAGCCTTATCGTAGCACATAAGGGCATTGGGATAGGCTCCCAGTATATGGTAGCAGCGTCCGCGGTAAAACTCATTCACTGCGGTCTCACGCTGAGTGAACTTGAAGTCGCTGCTGCCCAGGTCCGTAAAGACCTCAAGAGCCATGCGGAAATTGCTCTTTTCAAACAACTCCAGCCCCTTTTCAAACATGAGGGATTTCTTTCCCAGTCCCGTAAAGGCATTGCCGATTATCTCCTCATCGGCGCGGTGGTAGAGATTTCCCTTGTAGTCCCTGAGGGAGAGCAGTGTGGCTCCCACCAGTGAGCCGATGAATGAGGTTATGATAATATTGAATATCATGAACCAGTCCATGCCGTCACTGCCACCGTCGGTTATGAAGTAGTACACTGCCTGTACAGCAACGCATAGAAACGCGAAGGCAGCCGCTTTCACAAGAGAGCGCTTTATACACAGCAGCACTCTTTTAGCTCTTATGGCGAGCATATTGAGGAACATACGGCACACCCCCCTGTTAAAGAAAAATTCCGGAACATAGATGTGCAGGCTTGCTGCGGCACACAACACGCACCGCTTAATGCTGCTCGGTCTCCCGCCTGACATGGTTCACGGGGTCTTGTTGCACAGGGCCCACACATCTATATTTCGGAATTTCATACCCGTTTATACGAGCAGACGATGCTCTTTTAATATGATACCATAAACGGAGAGTTTTGTCAAGAATTTTTTTCGCCCCGAAAAAATGCGCTATACAGGAGCATGGATTTTCAAGTCCGCAACGGTAAAATATGTACTGCCCCTTGACTTTTTTCTGCCGATATTGTATAATTATACTGTTGAGTATATTTTTGTGAAAATATGCTTGTGTAGCACAGCTCCCCGTGCAGCGAATTTGCTGAGCAAACGACCGCTGCCGGCGGCAGAGGAAGGGAGCCTGCGAAGGAAAGAAATATGGAGCAATGGGAGCGAAAGCGAAGCAGTGCGACTTATTTCTGACCGACAATGCGCAGGTCTCGGACTGATTATAAAGTGACAGCCGTGTAGCACCTTACAAATTCAAAAATTTAATAATGCTTGTGTAGCACAGTTGGTAGTGCAGCGCATTCGTAATGCGCAGGTCTCGGACTGATTATAAAGCGACAGCCGTGCAGCACCTTACAAATTCAAAAATTTAATATGCTAGTGTAGCACAGTTGGTAGTGCAGCGCATTCGTAATGCGCAGGTCGCCCGTTCGAACCGGGTCACTAGCTCCATATCTATGTTACAAAATAGATTCCAAGCCAAAAACTCCCGATTTTTCGGGAGTTTTTGCGTATCAAAAAGAAAAATTTTTTTATGTGTTACCGTAGATCCCAAACCATAAAAATACGATTCGAACGCGCCAAAAAGCGTTATGAGAGCTGATACAAATGCGGTCAGGAATAAAAGTCCGGAAAAGCTTAGAAAATAGCCCAAAACCGAATATAGAATTTTCAAACGATTTCAAAGCCGATTTTGTTGGTTTCGTATAGAAGCCATATGGATATTAAAACGAGACAAAATTAAACCAGATTAGTTGATGCTTTGTTTGCATATAATATTTTGCTTATAATTATGATGAATCATTCGTTACTTTATAAAGTGGTGGATTAAAGGCTCAACTTCAAATTACGTTTTTTATCAACGCTTGCATCTGCAGGCGTTTTTTTATAGCTCTTTCAATACCAAACGGTACATAGTGAAACGAGAATAGCTATTTTTAAAGGGATATAGCTATTAGAGGTTGTGTAATACAATCGACGAGAAAGGAAGCCAATAAAAGCAATTTGTGCGGCAGCGGGAGGCATAGCAGACATAAAAAGCTGTGCAGCTCTCTATTTTCTTCAAAACAGTTGATTTTTTCTGCAATATAGAGTATAATATAGGTATTGTGAGAGAGCTATAAATGAGTTCTATAACTGCAGTGATGATGTGGCAAAGGAACTGAAATCAGCCGCAGATACTGTCCTTTCGGAAGCAAATGATAATGAAATAAAGCAAATCGAGCAGCGGCTAAAGGATATAGACCAAGCTCGCAACGACTTTGTAAACCTTATTGCAACAGGAGCGTGTGCTCCCGATTCACTCGATGATGAGTTTGCAAGTCTGTATAGCGAAGAAGAAAAACTGAGTCAGAAGCTGCTTTCGCTCAAAGCTCAGGCAAATACAGAATCAAATGGGCTTGCAGATGAGATAAAAGCTGATATTGACAACAGTAGCTTTGAACTTCACCAGTACGATGACATACTGGTGCGAAAAGTCGTTGAATGTGTTAAAATACTCAACAAAGAAGAAATATCCGTCACTTTTAAGGGCGGATATGAAATAAAGGCTGAATTATTGATCTGAATTCAGTTTATTATTACCGCTTGCTTTGGGGCAGGCGGTATTTTCATATATAGGAGCGCGCCTAACTTGCAGCGAGAACGGCTATTTTTAGAGGGGGACAAAGCCACAAGAGAGATATACCACTGACAAGACAAGAAGCCAATAAAAGCGATTTGTGCGGCAATACTGTATCAACATAATATCCTGTACACCAGAAATGTCTGTTACCATACTTATACTTCAGATTTGCATATCGCTCAAATATCATCAATGAGCTTTTTCCTTTCAAGTAGCCCATTATCTGCGATACACTGTACTTCGGCGGAATTGCAAGCAGCATATGTATGTGATCCGGACATGCTTCTGCTTCTATTATTTCTACTCCTTTTTGTTCACATAACCTTCTTAGTATCTTTCCTATATCAGTTTTTATCTGACTATAAATCAACATTCGTCTATACTTCGGTGCAAACACTATATGATACTTGCAATTCCACTTGGAATGTGCTAAACTATTTATATCGTCTCGTTTCATGACGATACCTCCTTTGTTATTTTCAGTTTGGTTGGCAGACCATTGCTATTATAACATGGGAGGTTTTCTTTTTCTACTCATAGCTAAAGCTTCTTTGAACCCCTGGCAGAGCCAGGGGTTTTCAGGATACAAAAATGTCATTTTGGTTCTTACGTAAGAACCAAAAATATGAGTATTTTCTTCCAGTACACTATTTGTCCCAATAGGCGTTTGGTTCTTATTGGTTCTTACGCAATATAAATCACAATAAAAAAAGACAGCAGCCAGAGATAATACTTCTCCGGCTGCTGCCAATTCGTTATGCGGATTTATATAGCGAAGAAGAAAAGTTGAGTCAGAAGATACTTTCACTTAAAGCGCAGGCAAATACAGAATCAAATGAGCTTGCAGATACGATAAAAGCTGATATTGACAACAGCAGTTTTGAACTTCATCAGTACGATGACATATTAGTAAGAAAGGTGATTGAATGCGTTAAGATACTCAACAAAGGAGAAATATCCGTCACTTTTAAGGGCGGATACGAGATAAAGTCAGAGTTATAAAATCATCTTCTAAATATATATCCCTATTGCTACTTGCGTTTGTAGCGTGTATTTATAATAAAAGATAATTTGATACAATTATTAAATTAATATATATTAAATCACTTGTTTTATTTCTTATTATGATGTAAAATGTAATAAAGGAAAAGTAGTATTTAGGTATAGTTCAAACGTTTTGTTAAAGCAGCGAATTATTAAGAAAGGTTTAGTTGCCCTTTTGTTAAAACGAGTATCTTATTGTTTCTCGTTCATATAAAAACTAATATATATAATAATACTTACAATTAGATTTACAGGTGATAAATATCTTATAATATTTGGATACTTTAACAAAGTTGAAACAATTCACTAATTAATAAAATATTTGCAAAAAAGTCACAATTCAGAAATAGAATGCACCTATGTCTGGGGTATAATATAATGTATGTTGTATAGAGTATATAGAATATTAAAGGAGTGTGAGACAAATGGTAAGTCATCGTGATATGCTTTTTACCGAATTTCCGAAAATGGGAGAGATTACAAAAAAAGCTAAATTTCAAAACATGAAAAGAGTGTTTACTGGTGGAGTACGAATTGGAAGCGGAATGTATAGAACAGACAAAGCCATGAAAAAGTATATAAAAAAGAATACTAAAAGGAATATACCTTAATGGGAAAATCTGCTCCAAGTTGGGAAGAAATATTTAGCCTATACAACACAATCAAGTATTATTATGCCTTGAGTGAAGAAACAGATTCTGATTTGCAAACCAATCTACAACCCCCTTAATGAATTCAGAGCTGGTTTAGATCACTTGATGAGAATAATAGCAATTGAGCGATTATCAGAATATAAAGATTATGATGTTGAAGATGAAAAGAAAAAACTATATGGACATCTTAGTCGAGCTTTTTTTGATATTAGCGATTTGCTTTCAATTCATTATAGGCGACGTATAAATAAAGCATTGAAGAAATATTCAGTAAATGAGATACAAACTGCAATCCCAGAGTATTATTCAAAGATACAACCTCGAATAGCTGAAATGGAAAAAATTTTTGCAGAATATAGAACTGAAAAAAGATTTCCTAAAAGTAGTGAAGGTGAAGCATCTGTCGATACATACTCAAGGTTAATTGTTGAGTTGAGTGATTATTATCAAACAGTTATAAAGGCAATTCCTGCGCTTAATGAAGTAAAAAGAAAAGGAAGAATTCCTGGTGCATTATTGTGGGGGATACTCGTACTTATAGCTGTCGTTGAGATAGTTATTGGTGTTGTTTTAAGATAATAGTTCTCGAACGATAGTAACAACCCTATTTGAACCTTATGATTCAGATAGGGTTTCTCTTTTGCCCAGAAACAGCATGTTTAAGCTATTTGTGTTACTATGTCTCATTGAGAAATCGGCGTACATAAAACCAAAACTTCAAAAATGGAAACGAAACTAAAAATAATATAATATCTGAACCTTCAAGTACAATTACATATTATTACAAACTTCTGATTTTGCGTAGTAATCACACTCAAAGACATCTGGAATTTTGTTATTTAGAGTGCCATGATGGTGCTTTGAGTTGTAAAACACCATACGAGCAGGTGATGTTATACAGCTCGTAGCAAATAGTGATTCCACCACAGTCTGCTTGTTATCAATGTTCGCAGCGGAGTCCCGTATATCACAGCTCACCACCTTCAATGCATACGACCGTCCGCTGAATACTTATATTTACTAAAGTGGATTTGCATGGACGAAATTTTGTTAATTCAGATTTGAGTGGAGCAGATTTAAGCTACTCCAATTTGAATATTAGTGACTTGAGTAGAGCAAATTTGAGAGGTACAATTTTATGTGATGCCGATTTGAGAGAAGCAGATTTGACTGATACCGATTTGAGTAATGCTAATTTAAGTGGGGCTGATTTGAGTGATACCGATTTATGTAATGCCAATTTGAATGGTGTTAATTTACACGAAGCAAATTTATCAAATTCAAAATTAATCAAGGCAAGTTTGGTCGAATCAAAGTTAACATGTACCTGTTTATTTAAATCCAATCTTATGATGACTAATTTAACAGGAGCAGATCTTACCGATGCAAAACTCAAAGCTACCAATTTACAACATGCTCAGTACAACTATAAGACCATTTTTCCTAAGAATTATAAACCGAATTCTCATGGTATGGTTGAAGTTAGAAGTAGCTTACATTATTGATTGTAAGCAACAACAGCTCAGAAAATAGCCAAAAACCGAATATAGAATTTTCATCCGATTTCAAAGCCGATTTTGTTGGATTCTCACAGAAGCCATACAAGGTCGGCTTTTTTTGCATATATATATACTTTTATAATACAAGGAGGTCGATAATACGGCATGGAAGAAAAAACTCACACCGCAGCAGAAAGCTGAGTATAAGGCTGAGAAGCGTGACGAAATGCAGAACTTATTCAAGAAGATCGATGAGGGCGTTAAGGCTGTTTTCGAGTCTGAAAGCTATAAAGAATGCCTGCGGTATATGAGTAAGTTCACGAACTATTCCGCAGGCAATTGTATTCTCATTATACCGAGGAATACATTACTACAAGACTGGCTGTTATCCCTGAAAAGGTATATAAAATAGAATACTACCGTAAGGTATACAAATGCAAGAACTGCGATAAAAACGGTATAAAAGCCAATATTATGAAAGCTGAGAATAAAACACCTGCCTGTATTATTAAGAAAGGACTGCCTGATGCAAGCCTTGTTGCTGATATTATGCAAAGGAAATATCAGCTTGGAGAGACTCTTTACCGTCAGGAACAGTATTGGAAACTGCGTGGTATCTATCTGAACCGTACTTCCCTTGCAAATTGGGTAATAGCAGGAGCTGTATGGTTTGAAACTGTTATCAGGAGATTAAAATATCATGCGATGTCAGAACCTGTTCTCAATGCAGATGAAACACCAACAAGGGTTCTAAAAAAGACGGCAGGCAAGCCTACAAAGAAGAAAGGTCAGTTGTGGACAGTATGTACAGGAGCTGCTGCTTCAAAGAAAATCGCGCTGTATGCTTACCATGACAGCCGAAGTAAAGCAGTTGCTGAGAAACTTCTCAGAGGATATACAGGTGTAGTTCAGACAGATGTTATGCCGTGGAATCTGGCGTTACCTGCATATTGCAGGAAGATGTATAGTGAAATACAGCAAAAAGAGGATTGCGCCACTGAAATATTAAATGTTTTTACACGGGGTGAAATGATAATTATTTTCTTGAAGTATTGATTTTTCGCTAAATATATAGTATTATTAAGATGACAAAGTGTACGTGCATATATATACAGAAAAGGTGATTTAAAGCATTATATTAACACATCTGATTAGCTAGCAGAATAGCAACGCCCTTTCTTCTAGAAAAACAAGGAGTTGATATTATGAAAAAGATTATAAGTATATTGCTTACAGCCTCAATGTTGGCAGGCAGTGCTGCAATGCCCTTTGCAGCTATTGCTGCCGAAAAGGCAACTACGGCATCACGGGCAAGTGAAGCCGCAAAAACAGGTACTCTCACCGTAACTGTCTACAATGAGGACGAGGGCGGCTTATACACCGACGAGCATACCTCATTTATGGTATGCGGAGGTCCCGACCAGCCTGCTGCCCCTGGAATGGCAGGAGCAGTTTTCCTCTGCAATGTAACACCGTCTGAAAGCAATCCTTTCGTAATGAACGACATTTACATAAGTGACAATTTCAAGTACACTATCATAGATTCAGGCAGTCCCGATTATGATGGCTTTAATTACCGTATCGACAATGAACGTTCCGATAGGACGTTCAAATTTACTGAGAATCCTGATCAGGATCTCAGTATTTACATGAAAAAGAATTATTTCGTTGTTAATTCTGATAAATCAGTCACAGCAGCCACACACGGTCAGGATATTTACGATAATATGCAGGCGGTGATGAGCCAGACATTGGAGCTCATAAACAGCGATGATTTCAAGGCTCTTGCTACAGCTGACAGGATAAGCAAGGCAAAGGAACTTATGAAGTCCCTCTCAGACGAGGCGCTTATTGCTGACTATGCCTTTGACGCAGAAAAGAATGTTATGAAGTTTACTTACAAGTGTGGTACTATCACAGGTCAGCTGAGACCTGCCGTATTCGAGGACGAGCATAAACAGCTTGAAACTACTGATATTACGACAGAAACTATTCCTGTAACAACACAGACTGCCGTGACTACAACGACAACAGCTGTCAATTCGACGTTCAAAGATCTTGGTGTGTTTGAGGAAGGCGAAAAGATGACGCTTGACGATGTCATTGAGCTTTCCAAAAAAGGCAATGCTCTTACATTGAATGATTTGGCTAAGTTCAAAGGTGTTATAGCAGGTTCAGGAATTTTTATTCTTGAATATGATCTTGGAAACGGATATACTCTCATGGTGGGAAGTATGACACTTGAAAAGATCGATTACGCAAGACTGAAATATTCTGGCAGTGAAAACTTTATTGATATCCGTACAGATGATGTAAAGGAATATATAGCATCTACAGCAGCACCTGTTGATCACACTGCTCTGCAAGGTACAAAACAGATGACTCTTGAAGATGTTATGGGACTTGCAAAGAAGGGCGCTGAACTTGACTGGTCAGACTTTGAGGATTATAAAGGCAGAGATGTTGGTTCGGGTCAGAATATCTGGCGTTTTGAACTGGAGGACGGATATACTCTTGAGGTATGCGGTGTGGCTGATAGAAGAAAGCCTGATTCCATTATCCTTTCACGCGGCCAAGATGAGATTGATCTACTCAGGAACGATTCTATAAACGGATTTCTGATAATGACCTCTGATTATACCATGACGGTCACAGTTGCGGAAATAAACGGCAGTAGCCTGCTTGTAAAGAATATCGAAAGCCATGGAGATGTTCTCACCTTGCCTGCTAATAAACTTGACAACGGTATTAAACCGGTTGTTGGCATGAAGCTTGAGGTCACCTACAGAGGCGGCATTCTCGAAACTTATCCAGGTCAGTTCGGAAACATACAAAAGGTTACCGTGCTTTCCGAAACTACTGAAATAGTAGCGGGTGATACAAACTGCGACGGAACAATGGATCTTGCAGATGCAATAATGATAATGCAGGCACTTGCAAATCCGGATAAATACGGCATAAACGGTACAGCAGAACGTCATCTTACGGAACAGGGCAAGCTTAACGGTGATATGAACGGTGACGGACTTACGGTCGGCGATGCACTGGCAATACAGAGAAAGCTGCTGGGACTTGATGACGAAGAAAAAAGCTTTTCAACAACACTTCTCGGTATCGACAAAGCCAAAGTAATAGGCGTTAAGGTATCGTCTCTCCCAGAGGGCTATGACCACTCTTTCACAGATGAAAATGCTCAGTCTGTTGTCGATTACCTGTCAAACATTAGTCTGTCTACTAATCTTTCCGTAGAAGATCCGGGACAACTTGGCGGAATGACATGGGTCATAAGGCTTGTTTACGAGAACGGCGATACTGTCACTTTATATGATTTGGGGAAATTCATTCACGGCACAGACCGTAAGTGGTATGAAATGACCTATGAGGAAAGTCAGGAGCTCAGCAATTTGATATGGAAGTTGGGACAAACTGATAATGATAAAAGCATTGATAACTCTGCAATAGCAGGAAAGATATTTGCGTATGAAAAGGAAGGCGCAGGCGGATATTGTACACTTTCATTCAATGAAAATGGGCGATTTCTCTATTCTCCCGGTAAGCTTAGCAGCTATATGGGTGGCGGAGACTGGAAGATAGATGGAGATACAGTGAGCCTTATCGGTATGTTAGACAAAACCATATACTTGAAGATAACCGATGATACACTGGTGTATATCGCGGAAGGCTCCGATGAGTTTCCATATATGGATATCAAGGACGGAGAAAAGTTTGGTATATACCGACCTGAGATATCTTCCGATAAGTTTCAGCTAAATTCTCGATATTCAGAATACGGTCTGGGTAATCCAAAGGTCGAATTGGATCTGATTGCGAGTGAACTGCCTGAATTCTGTTATGTAGAGAACGTAAGGCTCAATGATGAAGATGATAATTTCATCGGAATGATGTCACCTGCTATGGATGCCGATATATGGAGCTATTTTGTTGATTGCCATGTAACGGAAGAATGCTCGAAGACATACTATACCCTGACAAAGATACGATGTGGAGCAAAAACTTATCTCGATGATGTTCGTTCCGAGATAAATGTTAATTTCAAAGTTACTCCTGCACCATAATTTTAGATGCAATAACATGAATATGAAAAAAGCAGCCAGTAATTGGTGCCTTTGTCAATAAAAAACTGAGCCACAGCGCTAATAAAAAAGTGAGCCAGTTTTGATAAAAAAATAATGAGCCACTAATCATTATTCATGGTCGAGTCGATACGGTAAGATGAGCTGCA
>Ga0116173_1002638_pt1 | contig 13831 bp, 11 predicted proteins | sample AD_UKC085_MetaG_FD_89800 | JGI IMG/M metagenome (GOLD analysis project Ga0116173, IMG submission 89800) | Active sludge microbial communities of municipal wastewater-treating anaerobic digesters from USA - AD_UKC085_MetaG | ecosystem: Engineered > Bioreactor > Anaerobic > Digestate | place: USA...
CATTGCCAGGTTCCGCATTCACTCGGAACATGGTTCGACCGCTACAGCGAAACGGTTCCGATGTCCTTTCGGGAAGCTCCGGCGAACCTTCGCGGCACAGGACACCGAACTATGGCGACACTGGTAATGAGCTATCAAATGATCCGGTGAGTAACGCCGTTTCGTCTAGTCGATGCGCGGCACACTTCGCCATACTGCGGGGGAACTGGTATCGCTACAGTGGCGTAACTTCCGCCGGGTGTATTCGCCCGATGACAATTCTTTACCTTCTTTGGGGTTCTGCGCTGTCAAATGACCTTGAATTTGGGCAAAGGAGCGACACGTCTTTGGCAATAGAGGCTTTCCGCACTGTCGGGTTTCCGCTGAAGGAGATGGTCAACCGTGACGAAACGTGACCAGGAGAGCAGGCGGCGCACTTCCGTCATGTACCTTCGGGTATCCTCGAAGGAACAGGAAGTCGGCGGATTCTCGATAGACGCTCAACGGCGCTTGATCGAGCAGTATGCTGAACAATGCGGAACCAAGGTACTACAGGTCTTCACCGATGTAGAGACAGCCAAACGCGCTGGAAGAACCCAATTCGGCCGGATGGTTGCGTTCCTTAAGGCAAACCCCACATGCCGGATCATCCTGGTTGAGAAGACCGACCGGCTTTACCGGAACATCTCCGACTGGGTTACACTGGACACAATCGAGGACCTTGAGATCCACATGGTCAAGGAAGGAACGATTCTATCCGCTGAATCCCGGTCCAGCGAGAAATTCATACACGGTATCAAGGTCCTGATGGCGAAGAACTACATCGACAACCTATCCGAAGAGAGCAAGAAGGGAATGCTTGAGAAGGCCAGACAGGGCATCTGGCCATCCTTTGCCCCTATCGGATACAGGAATGTACTGCGTTTAGACGGCAAGAAGGTCATAGAACCCGATCCGGTGCGCGCTCCCATTGTGCGGATGCTGTTCGAGAGGTATGCCGAAGGTGATTGTTCGCTGAAGGACCTTGTGAAGCTCTCACGGCAGGCTGGTCTATGCTTGTCCGGCAGGAAGCGCACATACGGCAAGGCGGCACTTCAGCGAGTTATCCGCAATCCCATCTACAAGGGTTCGATCCTTTGGGACGGACAGACCTTCGAGGGCATCCATACTCCCCTTGTGTCGCCCGAGCTATGGCAGCGTGTCCAGGACACCATAGACGGCAACAGAGCGCTCAAAGGCAGGCGGATGAAGCATGACTACCTGTTTGCCCGTCTTGTCACCTGCGGGCACTGTGGCGGTCTTATGACTGGACAGATGCACAAGGGCAATCTGTACTACCATTGCAGCGGGCATTACGGGAAGTGCCCGGAGCCCTATCTGAGGACCGAACGGCTTGAAGCTGCCTTCTCTGACATCCTGAAGGCCTTGGAAATCGATGAAGAGATTCTGGAATGGTCCAGGACCGGAATGCTCCTTCATCGCGAGGAACAGGCCCTGTATCGCGAGAATGAGGGCAAGCGCCTTCAGGCAGAGTATGACGCTATGAAGAAACGCTACGAAGCGGCCTATGAGGACAAGCTTGACGGAAAGGTCCCGGAATGGCTCTTCCGTGAGAAGTCGGAAGAGTATCAGCGGAAGATGGCCGATCTGATGGACGGGATACGGCGGATCGAGGCTGACGAACCGCTTGACTTAGACAAGATCGAAAAGTGTTTTGAACTTGCGCGAAGGGCCTCTACACGCTTCTCTGAGCTATCGGAACCCGACAAACGCAAACTGCTCCGTTCCGTAGTTTTGAACTGCTCCTGGATGGATGGAGAGCTTGCAGTACGATTCCGGCAACCCTTTGGCATACTTGCAGAAGCAGTGACGGTCTGGAATGAGAAAAAGGTCGCCGGCTTGTCTTCCAGCGACCTTTTTGCAATCTGGTACCCCCGACGGGACTCGAACACTCGCATCGAGTAGCCGGCTACAGCGACTTGCGGAAGCGCAGGATTGCGATCGAGCCGAGAACCGCGCCGATGGCGGCGAGGGCCGCGAACTGCGGCCAGAGGACGTCGAAGCTGACGGCCAACAGTAAGAGCGCGCTCCCCCTCAAGACAACAGCATGATCCAGGCCAGCTTGCGTACTCCACCTTTATGACGCGATCAGGCCATATATGTCACGAATACCTTGAATATGGCGCGCGAGGCTTGTTCCGGCTATTTCGAGGGGATATATATGGCACGAAGCAAATAGTATCGGCGCGATACTGTTCTATACGGCACGATTGATAGAGGTGGAATCCTGGGACGCGTATCGAGAGCCCGAATCGAAACAGAACTGGATCGGATTTCCAGACTTATCGCGACCCGGCCTGAGGGCACGAGCCGGGGGGAGGTCGGCGAGGCCTACTCGGAGGAGTTCTTAGAGGAGATTACAACTCGCACCCTGCAACGCCGGCTCGAGCAGTTAGTCATTCGTGGCAGCATCGTGGCCAGTGGCGATGGCTCTGGAACGAAGTATCTGCCTGCAGCCGATGATTCGGCTGATCGAGTCCCCGGGTACCCTCCCCTGTCCGCAGAAGCTACCAGGATTCGCCTCCTCGTTCGTCGACCAGTCTTGCAGAGGGCACCAGCCGGATACGACCGGAACTGGCTGTTCGCCTATAGGCCCGGAACGACCTGGTACCTGCCCAAGCGGACACGTGCACTGCTTCTTGAACAAGGTTCGTCTGTCGAAGAAAGCCGTCCGGCAGGGACCTTTGCACGGGACATGATGAGCCGTCTGCTGATCGATCTGTCATGGGCATCCAGCCGCTTGGAGGGAAACACATACACAAGGCTCGACACTCAGAACCTGCTCGAGTTCGGTCAGCGCGCGGAAGGCAGGGATGCGAGAGAGACGCAGATGATCCTGAACCACAAGGCGGCGATCGAGCTTCTGGTTTCCGAGTCGGAGATGATGGGTCTCAATAGATCAACGCTCCTGGGGATTCACGCAGCTCTTTCGGAGAATCTTCTCAATGACCCTGCGGATGAGGGCAGGCTTCGCGAACGCCCGGTCAGCATAACAGGAACGAGCTATATCCCGACAGCCATCCCTCAAGTCATCCAGGAGTGTTTCGATCACATCCTGGCCTGTGCGGGGCGCATCAATGATCCGTTCGAACAGGCGTTCTTTCTGATGGTGCAAATTCCATACCTCCAGCCGTTCACTGACGTCAACAAACGCACATCCAGACTGGCGGCCAACATACCGCTCATTCGCGAGAACCTGTGCCCGCTTTCATTTGTCGATGTACCGGAAGACGCATACACGGAGGGTACGCTCGCTGTCTACGAACAGAAACGTATCGAGCTTCTTCGGGATCTGTTAGTTTTTGCGTATGAACGCTCGAGTGCTCAGTACCGCATAACGAGGGAATCGCTGGGCCAACCCGATCCCGTCAGGCTGCGTTATCGGAACGAGCTGGCGGCTGTTGTGACACAGACGGTACGGTCAGGGGAACCACCTAGCGAGATCCTGCTCCGTGCCCGTGGGTCTGGCATAGGAATTCCTGAAGCTGATTCTGGTGCTTTCGCCCGGACGGCGCTGAGAGTGCTTCTTGGCCTGAATGAAGGCTCAGCGAGCCGATACGGTCTGCGACCGAGTGAGTTCACTGCATGGAGGGGTCTGCACGGCCCCGGCTCTGCCCCAACGGAGCCTGAACGATAGGGAATGCCGCTATCTGAAACCAGGAACTGACTGGTTCGGCTACAGCGACTTGCGGAAACGCAGGATGGCGATCGAGCCGAGAACCATGCCGATGGCGGCGAGGGCCGCGAACTGCGGCCAGAGGACGTCGAAGCCGAGACCCTTCAGGAAGATGCCGCGCACGATCACCAGCATGTGGCGCACAGGGTTCGCGAGGGTGGCCACCCGAAGGAACCCCGGCATGTTCTCCACCGGGAAGGCGAAGCCCGACAGGAGCACGGCCGGCATGATGAAGAAGAACACCGACAGCATCGCCTGCTGCTGGGTCCGGTTGATCGTCGAGATCAGCACTCCCGCGCCCAGGGTGCTGATGATGTAGACGCAGCCTCCTGCCAGCAGGAGGAGCACGCTGCCCCGCACGGGGATCCCGAACCAGGCGGCGGCGACCGCGGTGACGACGATGATGTCGGCAAGTCCGATCAGTCCGAAGGGCAGGGTCTTGCCCAGGATGAACTCCCACTTACGGAGCGGGGTCACCATCACCTGCTCGATCGTGCCGGTCTCCTTCTCCCTCGCGATAGCCATGCTCGAGAGCATCAGAGTGATGATCATGACGATCATCGCGATCACCCCCGGCACGAAGAAGAACCTGCTCTCCAGGCCGGGGTTGAACCATGCCGATGTCCGGAGGTCGACCACGGGCGCGGCCGGCGCGATGCCCGCTGCCGCGGCCTCCCCGGCCAGCCGCCGGGAGACGTGCATGTTGACGGCCTGAGTGAGGTAGGCCGCGACGACCCCGGATGTCACCGCCTCAGTACCGTCCGTGATGATCTGGACCGAGGTGCTCCGACCGAGCAAAAACTCCCCGAACCCGTCCGGGATCACGAGGGCCGCGTCGACCTCTCCCCTGTCGACCATCTCCTCGAGGCTGCCGCCCGGCGCGGCCACGGGTTCGAACACGCCCCCGCCCTCGAGGGTCTCGACCAGGAGCCTGCTCTCCGCAGAGACATCGGTGTCGCGCACCGCGATCCTCGCGCCGGCAACGTCCGTGGTGACGGCATACCCGAAGACCAGCGTCTGCAGGACGGGCACAACGAAGATCACCGTCCTCATTCGGGGATCCCTGAAGGCCTGGATCAGCTCCTTGCGGACTATCGCGCGCAGCCTGGGCGAGGCCATCAGTCGAGCCTCAGCCTGAGCCTGCGGTAGGCAACGGCCATCATCACGAGAGTGAATGCAGCGAGGGCCGCCGCGTCCCAAGCCACGAGGGAGATGCCGCCGCCCTTGAGGAACACGTCCTTGAGCCCGGAGACGAGGTATCTCGAAGGCAGCAGCCTGCTGACCAGCCTGATAGGAGCAGGCATGCCCCCGATGTCGTAGACGAACCCCGATAGCAGGAACGAGGGCAGGAAGGAGGTGACGATGGCGATCTGGCTGGCTAGGAGCTGGCTGCGTGCCGCGATGCTTATCATCAGGCCCATCGCCTGCGCGCCCGCGACGAACATTACCATCATAAGGGCCAGGGCGACGAGGCTTCCCCGCAGGGGCACGCCGAAGGCGAGGGTGGCCATCACGACGGTCATCGCGGCATCCAGCATCCCCAGCGCGACGTATGGCAAAAGCTTGCCGAGCAGGAGCTCACCCGCCCGGAGGGGACTCGCCGCGAGCTGCTCCATCGTTCCGTTCTCCCACTCCCTCGCGATCGTGAGGGAGGTAAGCATCGCTGCCACCACCATCAGGATGACGGCCGACAACCCGGGGATGATGGCGTTCCTCGTCTCGCGGGATGGATTGTACCAGTTCGCGACGCGTATCTCGACAGGGGAAGCCGGCGGAATCCTTCCGGAACCCGGGGGCGCGAAGGATGACACGATGCTCCTGGCATAGCCCGATGCCGCCCTGGCGGTGCGGGAGTCGCTGCCGTCGAGGATGAGCTGGACCCGCCCGGAAGCGCCGGTCACGATGCTGTCGGAGAAGCATCCGTCGATCACGAGGGCTGCCGCGATCTCGCGCCTGTCGATGGCTTCCGAGAGCGCGTCGTATCCCGTCAGGTATTCAGTCATCCCGAAGCCCCCGGAGGCGTCGAAGGACTGCACGAGCGCCCTGCTCTCGGGCGTGCGGGCCAGGTCGAGCACTCCCAGCGGCACCTCCTCGACGTCGAGGGACAGCGCCCAGCCGAAAAGGACCATCAGGAGCACCGGCATCAAGGCCCATGCCCATGCTCCGGGGATCGCGGAGGATGTGGATCGCCTCCTTGCGGGCCACGGCGAACACCCATCCGGGTTTCATGCGCCGTTCCTCCCGCCGCCTGGGGCCGAACCCCTTACGAGCCTGACGAAGGCGTCCTCGAGGGTCGGTTCGATCACTCTTGCGGAGCCCACCCCGGGGATCCCTGACAGGGCTTCGGCAGAGGCAGCCGGATCAACTGAATAGGCGTGGATCGCGTCGCCGAAGAGGAAGGCCTCCTCTACACCGTGCACCCGCGAGAGCCCGGCCAGCATCCCCGGCACGTCGGCGCAGCGGATCTCCACGACTCCGGGGCCGTGCTCCCTTTTCAGCTCCCCCGGCGTCCCGGATGCAACCAGCCTGCCTGCGTGGATCATCGCGAGCCTGCCGCAGAAGTCGGCCTCCTGCATGTAGTGGGTTGTGACGAAGACCGTCGCCCCGTCGCCTGCCAGCCTGTAGATGATGTCCCAGAACTCCCCGCGGGTACGCGGGTCGACTCCCGAGGTCGGCTCGTCGAGGAAGAGGATCTTCGGGCCGTGCATGAGCGAGCACCCGAGAGCGAGCCTCTGGCGCCTGCCGGGATCGAGATCGGAAACGGGCGTCGTCTCCGAACCGGACAGCCCGACCCTGGAGAGCACATCTTCGATGCTCCCGGCCGCCCTCCCGCCATCCAGGCCGTACACACCCGCATAGAAGGAGGCGTTCTCCATCACCGTCAGGTCCCTGTAGAGCGAGAACCGCTGGCTCATGTAGCCGATGACGGATCTGATCTCCTCCGGCCGCTTCGCGACGTCGATCCCCGCGATGGTCGCCATCCCCGAGGTCGGCTTCAGGAGGCCGCACATGATCCTTATGGTCGTGGACTTCCCCGCACCGTTCGGGCCGAGGAAGCCGAAGACCTCGCCCTGCCCGACCTCGAGAGAGATCGAGTCGACTGCAGTGAACCGGCCGAACCGTTTCACCAGCCTGTCCAGCAAGACGGCGGTGTCAGACACCGGAAGCCCCGCGGCCGAGCATGCCGAGAACATCGTCGAGGGTCGGCCCTGCCGTTTCCGCGGCAGTGAAAGGTATCCCGGAGGCTCCGAGGATCCCTTCGAGGTCGGGGACCTCGTTCCGCTCCAGCAGCAGCCTCACCCTGTCGCCCCTCGGCTCCGCCCTGCCTTCGATCCTCTGCGAGAGGAGCCCAGCGGCCTTCCAGGGTTCAGGTGTGATGATCTCGAAGACCGTGAGGCCCGAGGACGCCCGCAGGGCCGCGGGGGTGCCCTCGGCCGCGACTCTGCCGTGATGCAGCAGGATCACCCTCCCGCACCTCTCGGCCTCGTCGAGGTAGCTCGTGGACACGACAACTGTCATCCCGCCCCGGACCAGGTCGTGGAGGATGGCCCAGAAGTCGCGCCTGGAGACTGGGTCGACCCCGTTCGTGGGCTCGTCCAGGAGCAGTACCTCGGGGGTGTGGACCAGCGCGCACATGAGCGCGAGCTTCTGCTTCATGCCACCCGAGAGTCTTCCCGCCCTCCTCCTGATGAACGGACCCATCCCGCTGAATTCGAGAAGCCTTCCGGCCCTCTCGCGCAGCGCAGCGCGGGTGACGCCGTAGATACCGGCGAAGAAGGAGAGGTTCTCCTCGACGGTGAGGTCGTCGTACAGGCCGAACTGCTGGCTCATGTACCCCGTGCGGTCCTTGACCTGCCAGGGGGATTCGACCGTATCGAAACCGAGGATCCTGGCCCGGCCGGACGAGGGGGTGAGCACCGTCGAGAGCATCCGGAGACATGTCGTCTTGCCCGAGCCGTCGGGGCCCACGATACCGAAGATGCTTCCGCACTCTACGCTGAAAGTGGCGCCGGAGAGAGCTTCGACGTCACCGAACCTCCTGCCGAGATCCTCCGCCTCCACGGCCGGGACCGTCATTCCGGGGGCTCCTCCAGGGGGATCGTGACATCCACCGGCATGCCGGCCTTCAGGATGCCGTCGGGGTTGGCGACCCTGAACGCAAGCCTGTACACGAGGCTCACCCTCTCCTCGCGCGTCTCCACGGTGGATGGGGTGAACTCGGCCTCGTCGGAGATCGTCGCGAGCCTCGCGGGAAGCGAACCGGCACCCGCGCCGTCGCACGTCACGAAGGCATCCTGCCCCAGCCTGAGGGAAGCGAGGTACGGCTCCGGCGCCCATGCCACGACATCGACGGTATCCATGACGCCGAGGACTGCCGCGGTGCCTCCGGCCGCCAGCATCTCGCCGGGCTCGACGGCAACGGTGAGCACGGTCGCGTCGCGGGGACTTACCAGGACGGCATCAGCAAGACGCTCGAGGGCCAGGGCGTGGGCGGCCTCCGCCGCCTGGACCCTCGCCGCGGCGGCCTCTATGTCGGCATCCCTGTAGCCTTCTGCGGCGAGCGAATAGCCCTGGCTCGCGGCGGACAGCGATGCCTCGGCCACGAGCAGGGCGGTGTGCGCGTTCTCCCAGTCCTGCATGGAGACGGCGTCGGCCTCGTACAGCGCGTCGATCCTGGCGAACTCCGAACGGGCCAGCTCCACCGCGGCCGTCGCGCTCTCTCGCGCCGCCAGCGCCTGGCCCACCTCCTGGGGGCGCAGACCGCCCTCCAGCCCTTCCTGCACCGCGCGCAGCGCATCGAGCTCGGATGCCCGCATCTCCGCCTCGAGGGCGAGCTGGACGGTGTCCAGAACGGCCAGTGTGTCGCCGGCGGCGACGCGGCCGCCCTCCTCCGCCCGTACCGCTTCGACGGTCCCCGATACTCCGAAGCCCAGCCTTATCCTCGTGACCTCTACGGAGCCCGACAGCTCGAGGTCTCCGTCACCGCTCCGGCAGCCGGCGGCCGATGCGAGGAGGACCACCAGCGAAGTTGCAGCAATTCCCGCGAGCCTCATTTACGCTTCCTCCACAGCGAGCCCGTTGAAGAGCAGATCGCAGAGCTTGTCGGTCAGTTCGCCCGGCTCCAGGGGGCCGGAGGGGTCGCCCCTCTCGGCCAGCCTCCGCCGGAACGGGATCCCGGCTGCGAGGAACATCACGCTCCCGGCCACCAGGAACTGGGCGAATGCCGGATCGACCGGCCTGAGGACGCCCGAGTCGACACCGCGTTCGATAATCCTCCGGACGAGGACGAGCAGAGCCTCGAGCCTCTCCACCGACTCCTCGCCCATGTTCGCCCCGCCGCCCGCTATCTCGCGGAGGATGATCGCAGGGGCGACCGGATTGCTGAAGGCCATCGAGACGAAGTTCCCGACCGCCCTGCGCAGCATTTCGCGCGGATCGCCGTCCTCCTCGAGGATCTTCTCGAGCATGGCTCGGCCGCGCATCTGGATGGTTCCGACCACCGCGTCGTACAGGGCCTTCTTGTCGCCCACGTGATAGTAGAGCATGGCCTTGTTCGCGCCGGCACGCCGCGCGATCTCATCTACCCGTGCGCCGTCGAAGCCCTTCTCGGCGAACACCTCTGCAGCGGCCTCGAGGATGGCCTCGCGCGCGGAAAGCTCCTTTGACACTCCATCGCTCATGCTGCTCCAACCGTTTAGTTCAACCAAACGGTTATATAGCCCGGGGCGTATTGCCTGGCAAGCGCCGGATGAGTGTATCTGGAGCCGTTCAGTTCTGCTGGATCAGGATCGTCGAGTCAGGAGGCGTTCGGGAAGGCTGTGCAGCCATTCCGAGAATGCGGCTCTGGCTCTTTCCGCGTAGGCTTCGTTCCTCGAGCGTTTCTGCACCCTGCCTGCGAGCGGGGGGAAGAGCCCGTAGTTCACGTTGCTGGGCTGGAAATGCCGGAGCGGAGAAGCCGTGACATGCCTCAGCAGGCTGCCGGTCGCGGTCTCCGCTGGAGGAGGGGAGACACAGACGCCGAGGATCATCGCGGAGAGGAACATCCCGGCCAGGATCCCGCAGGCGGACGATTCGACGTACCCCTCCACCCCCGTGATCTGGCCGGCGAAGAGGAGGCCGGGCCGGCCCCTCATCCCCAGCATGCCGTCGAGAATCGCCGGGGAGTCGATGAAGGTGTTCCTGTGCATCGAGCCGTATCGCAGGAATTCAGCATTCCCGAGCCCGGGGATCATCCGGAAGACCCTCTTCTGTTCCGAGTAGGTAAGCTTGGTCTGGCAGCCCACCAGATTCCAGGCAGTGCCCGCAGCGTTCTCCCGGCGAAGCTGGACGACGGCGAAGGGGCGCTTTCCGCTGGAGGGATCGGTGAGCCCTACGGGTTTCAGGGGGCCGTGCGACAGTGCATCCGGGCCGGTGGCTACGATGGCCTCGACGGGCATGCAGCTGGAGAAGTGGATCTCCTTCTCGAAATCGCGTGTCGGAACCTTCTCCGCCTCGAGAAGGGCGGATACGAAGGCGCGGTATGCCGGCTCGTCCATCGGGCAGTTGAGGTAGTCGTCCCCGCCGCCCTTGTCGTAGCGCGACTGCAGGAACATCACGGAGCGATCTAGCGACTCGTCGGACACCACCGGGGCGATGGCGTCGTAGAAGTAGAGGTGGCTTGCGCCGGTAATCTCTGCGATGCGCAGTGAAAGGGCTTCGCTGGTGAGAGGGCCGGTCGCGACGATGACCGGCCGGTCGTCGGGCAGTTCGCGTACCTCCTCCCTGCACAGCCTGATGCCGGGCTCCGCTGAAATGCGCTCCGTGATCGCACGGCTGAAGAGCTCACGGTCCACCGCCAGGGCATCTCCGGCGGGGATGCGCGTCTCCTCCGCAGCAGCCATTACAATCGATCCCAGGTCGGCCATCTCCTGTTTGAGCAAGCCGACGGCGTTGGCCGGATTGGACGACCGGAGCGAGTTGGAACAGACAAGCTCGGCGAGATTTCCGGTCACGTGTGCGGCCGTTGTTGCGGTCGGCCTCATCTCGTACAGGTCGCAGGCGATCCCCGCCCGGGTCAGCGCCACCGCCGCCTCGCACCCCGCGAGGCCGGCGCCGATGACAACCGGGGTCAGACTACTCGAAAAATGCGCTTGTATGATGTTGCTCCATATTCGTTTGGAACGCTAGACGAATTACTGGTTTTCAGGAAAAGTAAAGCGACATGACTTCGTAAGAACCGTCCTGCCGGTTTCCTCCTCGATTCTGTGACACATATCGAGGGTACAGCAAGGCCTTCCAGTCTTCGTTCTGTCCCTGAGCATCGAGAAGTCATCGCCGGAGGCCTCGTTCAAGTATGCGTCCCAGTCGTCGATCAGTGCGGCGACGAGTGATCCCGTGTCCAGTTCGATGGGGGACGAGTGTCCGAAGACATGAGCCCGGGCGGATGACCAGCGATAGAGTGAAGGCTTCTGCACCAGACCGGCCCGGACAGGGTTCATCTCCACGTATCTGATCGCGTTGTAGAGGTGCGTGGCATCCAGGGCGCACGAGTAGAACCTGCCCTGCCAGAGGTGTCCGCAGTTCTGCCAGGCGAGATTCGAGTAGAGCGAGAAGGAGGTATGCATCCTTTGGACGGCTTTCGACAGCGAGTCCGACTCGGGGGGCACGAGGATGAAGTGGACGTGGTTGGGCATCAGGCAGAAGGCTAGCACTCGCACCCCGGCTTCGTAGAGGCAGCGGTCGGCTATCGAGCAGTACTTGCTGAGATCGTACTGGGAGCGGAACACCCGCTGACGCCGGTTCCCCCGCTGAGTGACGTGGTGGGGGAGGCCGGGAACAACCAGACGTGGATATCGAGCCATGATTTCAGTGTAGACCATCCCGGCATGAGGTGTCAAGAAGATATCGAGGGGAGTTGTTAACACGAAAGTAGCCTGACCCCGGCTGCGGTGTTAGAATTATGATTCTGTCACTCTCATCTGCAGCGAGAGGCGGGTTGATCGATGGCTCCATCCAGACCTGTACCTCAGCCGAAAAAGCGGCCGATACCGGGAGGCCCGCTCAATCCGGTTCCCGAGTATCGGAGCATACCCGAGATGCTCCAGGCTTCCGCCTCCATCTACAAGGACAAGCCATTCCTCCTCGAGAAATCGCCCGATGGTTCCTGGATGCAGCTCACCTACTCGGAGTTTTCGAGCGCAGTGGATCTCCTGGCGAAAGCGCTCATCGGCATCGAGGAACGTCCGGTCGTCGGCCTCACCGGCTCCAACAGCGTAGCCTGGGCCACCGTTTTCATGGCGACCCTCCGGGCCGGCGGCATCATCGTTCCCATAGACAAGGAGCTGCCTGCGGCGGAGATCCACACGATCCTCCACTACAGCGGAGCGTCGATCCTCTTCCACGACGCCCAGATGCCGCAGGATCTACAGACATCGATACCGTCGAAGTAGACCAGAACCTTCCAGATGAGGTCCCCGTCCAGGAGCGAGAACTCACTCGAATCGCTCCTCGATGCGGGAGCCTCGTCGGAAGCCCGGTTCCCCCTGGTGAACGGCGGGGACGACATAGCCCTCATCTCCTACACGTCGGGAACGATGGGCGCCGCGAAGGGCGTCGTCCTCTCCCACAGGAACATCCTCTCCGACCTGAGGCAGATGCTGCAGGCTGTCGGGCTGGTTCACGACGAGGTGTTCCTCTCGGTCCTGCCGATGCACCACATGTACGAATGCGTCTGCGGATTCCTGTGCCCGCTCTGCCACGGGTGCACCATCTACTTCTGCCGGGGCTTGAGATACGTGGCCGAGGACCTTGCCGACGCACACGCCACGCTCATCCTCGGAGTCCCTCTGCTGTGGGAGAACATGTACCGCAAGATCCAGGACGGCGTCGCGGCCAAGAAGGCCGGGAGGTTCAAGTTCCGAATCGGGCTGGCGGCCGCCTCGATAGCCGAGATGCTGGGTGACAGGGACGTCCGCAGGAAGATCTTCTCGCCCGTCCACGAGAAGCTCGGGGGACGGGCGCGATTCCTGGTCTCGGGAGGTGCCGGAATCGACGCCGCAGTGGTGGCCGGATTCAGGAAGATGGGCATGGAGATGCTCCAGGGCTACGGCCTGACGGAGTGCTCACCCATCGTGGCAGTCAACCGCGACACGGCCAACCGCACGGGCTCCGTCGGCCCTCCGCTGCCGGAGATCGAGGTCAGGATAGAGGATCCCGACGAATCCGGCATCGGCGAGATAGTGGTAAAGGGGCCCAACATCATGCTCGGCTACCACAACGCCCCGGAGGCTACCGCCGAGGTGCTGTCGAGGGACGGCTGGTTCCACACAGGCGACTACGGCTTCCTCGACAGGGACGGGTTCCTGTTCGTCACCGGCCGCAAGAAGAACGTCATCGTGGCCAAGAATGGCAAGAACGTCTACCCCGAGGAGCTCGAGTCCAAGCTCTGCAGGTCCGGCCTGATACAGGAGTGCATGGTCTTCGGGAAGGAGTCCGAACTCAAGGGCGAGGAGATCTGGGTTGTCGCCTTCCCCAACCGCGAGCGCCTGATAGAGATGGCCGAGCAGCAGGGGCAGCCGCTGACCGAAGAGTTCGCGGTGGATGTCGTGAGGCGGGAGATCGCGAACCTGAACGCCTCTCAGGCGATCTACAAGAGGATATCCAATTTCATCCTCCGGGAGACGGAACTCCCCAAGACGACGACGAAGAAGATCAAGCGGACGTCGACACTGCGGGAAGCGGGGCTCGGCCCCATTCAGACGCACAAGGTGATCAGGAAATGATGTCCTCCAGGGTGTTGACTTGCCCCGGAGAGCCTCCTATCGTCTTCAGGTCTGGTTCAGATAGGCTTGTTCTGGGTCCGGAAGTACCGCCTCTGTCGAGTGCAGCAATCCTCCCAGCAGCAAAGATCCCTGATTCCAGAACCGCGCATCACCGGGGTACGGTTCCCTGGAGGATGCGAAAGAGGGTGGGCAGCCACCCGGATCGGGGCACAAGCCCCGGAAGGAGTCCAAGTGAGCAATAAGCTGTTTGTGGGAGGTCTTTCCTGGTCTACTACCGATGAATCCCTCGGCAAGGCGTTCTCGGTTCATGGAGAGGTTTCCGAAGCTCGCGTCGTCATGGACCGCACCACGGGCA
>Ga0116173_1002644_pt1 | contig 13809 bp, 9 predicted proteins | sample AD_UKC085_MetaG_FD_89800 | JGI IMG/M metagenome (GOLD analysis project Ga0116173, IMG submission 89800) | Active sludge microbial communities of municipal wastewater-treating anaerobic digesters from USA - AD_UKC085_MetaG | ecosystem: Engineered > Bioreactor > Anaerobic > Digestate | place: USA...
CACCCAGTGCTTCAGCAAATTTTACACTTGATTCCACTACACTAATAACCAAAAGAGATTTTTCTTTTTCAGTAGGAGAATTTATTGACTCGTATAAGTACTACATTTTAGCTGGGGCAGCAGAAACTCCTGTGTTTATAGGAACAGGTCAGTGTGGACTTGTAGCAGATTTTTATTTAGAAGTAGCACCTTTTACTGGCGATGGATTCTGTGGCGCTAGAGCTGATAGTAATGATAGTCCTGTATTTACTGGTAACGGCCAAGCAACGTTAAAAAATTACATTGATTGCAATATGGTAGTTGATTCTCCAGTATTTGAAGGAACTGGTTATGTGTTAGTTGGAGTGTTGTGCACACACAGTGCAGTAATGCCAACATTTGACGGTAATGCAACTATGCTGCATAACATAACTATGACACAAGCAACAGCAATGCCAGTCTTTATAGGATACGGAGATGCTGTTGTTCCTGAAACTCATACAGAAGAGGGCATAACAGAATTTGATAATTATATTCTTTGGCATGAGCATGAAGGATTTGTCTGTTATCACAGAGTTAAGATGCCATTACTAACTGGAACAGGGAGTGCAAGTTAATGAGTAAGCTAGGAATTGTTATGAACACTTATAACACCCGTCTTTCGCAGTACATGAATTTAGATGTGCAGGGACTTGCTGTTGTAAACGGAGAATTAGTAATATGTAATGCTGATGGAATATTCAGAAATACTGGAGAGAGTGATAATGGTATTGATATCAGAGCATGGTTTAAGACATTCACTACTGATCTTGGAATAACTAACAAGAAGAAGATGCGAGCAATTGTTATCAGTGGTGAGTTTGAAGGAAACCTTATGGTTACTCCGATCTTCGATGACGATGAAGCAGAAAATCATATCATACCTGCTGAGGATTCTCGTTATCAAAGAACTTATCGTGTACCAGTTAATCATGACCACAATGGAATGACAGTTGGCGTTAAAGTAGAAAATATAAATTCATCTTATTTTTGTGTAGAAGTTATAGAAGTACTTCCACTTTATTTGGTGCATCGCAATGAGTGTGACTACAAGTTATAGCTTAACGGGAGATGAGGCAAGAGCAGAATCTTTACTTGGGTTTGCCTATCTCCAGTTATCCATTCTTCTTGAAGGTATGAAGTTTCAGAACTTAAAGCAGAATGTTCGCACAGTTATACTTAGTGATAACTCAGTTATCAGATGCACTTCTTACTTTGGTATTAATAGAATTGAAATTTATTCTCCTGTAGTCACTGGTGGTGAAGAAGAAATAGAGATTACAGAAGCGAAAGAATACTATTTAATTCATCTTATTAGTACTGGAGTATCGTACGGTACTCTATATAGAATAACTGATAAAATAGAACGAGTTCAGAATCTGTACTTAACTAACGATCCTTACGAACATTGTAATAGTTACTGGAGTGCAGGAGATGAGATAGAAAGATATGTCGAGAGTTGTGCTAGTGTACAAGTAAAGACAGCTAATACTGCAGCAGAACCTTTCTGGTATCCAGTAACTACTAAAAATGACTGGCATCAAAAACAATTTACTTTTGTTGGTTATCCTTACTACTGGTTTGCTGCAGGACTAGTGAAGTTAACTGATTACAGTAATACTTGGGCGCATCCAGGAGTATTCGCAATCTATAGAATTCACTGGAATATAAGTGCGGCAACCGATGGTACAGTTCCTAACTATCATATGCTTAGAACTATAGACCACGAGAAGAGAATATACAGACCATTAGTTACTGAGTGGTACGGTGACCTTGGGCAATTATTTTCTATTACTACTGCAAGTAGAATATATGGAAAGACTAGTTACACAAAAACTAAGCAAGGCACAATAGAAAGAACACTGGAAAGAGTTCATTCAACTGGGAACGGTACATCAAACTATCCTGCTTACCCGCAAAACTGGCTAATGTATTTCTTTCCTTTTGTTCCATATCTGTGGGAGATTCCAGGGTTTTCTAGTTTACTTAGGTGGAATAGAAATGAGAGTGTTTATGGCCAGTGTATGACACCAGAGAAAGGAAACGGATTACATGACTGGTCTTATTCTTACTTTAAGATGCCAGACGAAGAAGAAATAACTAAACTAATATGTAGTGATAGTGCAGTTTTTTCTTATACTCCTGTACTCGAAGAAACATATACTGCGCCAAGACCAGTACTTTGGGAATACTTTCCAGGTGATCCTTATCCTCATGATACTGGGCAATCATCAAGTGGTTCATGGACAGATACAATAAAAGGAAATTCTAGTTGGTCTGTAGAAGTAATAAAGAGTCAGATAATTGGTCCAGTATGTAATGAAGATGTTCTTAGAGTTGAAAATCATTTAACATTAAATACTACTGATCATTACAATACAGCTAACAATTACACAAGAGATACAAACATGCCTACTGTTTACTACACATGGAGACCTATCTATCCTGGTTATGGATGGGGAAGTGCTGCTACAGTTCCTTGTGATTTTTATGAAAAAGATACTGCTTCGTTACGAGATGGAAAACTACAGAAAGTTGTTGGTTCTTTGGTATCAAAAGTATATGTTGGAGATACAGTTGTACTTACAGGTACTAGTTCTTTATCGTTTACGGCTACTTATAGTAAAGATGTGAACTACCAAGGAGAAGGGCATATAATTATATATCAGTGGAAACAACCAGTAGATGCTAATCCATACAGGTATGAAAGTTCTGGATATAGAACTGATCTTATTGATATAACATCTAAAGTTACACGAGAAATGAATATATTTGATATACTTGACTACAATGCAGAATCTACTTTTACTTTTTATGTCTCAGTTAATGGAACATATGTAAAGAAAATTTCTAAGGCAGTAGCATTTGTTTACAAGGATATAACTAATAATCATACAATAGATAGAAAAATTGTTAGGTACTGGGAAAACTATGACCAAGTAGACCATTGGAATAATAGATTATGTAGTGACATTGGAGTTGATTTAATTGATGCTGGAGCAATAGGACCACAGACTATAGATACAGATGATATTACTATCGACAGTACACGTAAGGTTATTTATAAATTATACTTTGGTATTCCTGAGTATGGTATAGAAAGAATAGTAACACTAGCTACATTTGATTGCACTCTTTCAACTGCTTCTGGTTATAGATGTCATGGCATAGATATAAAGTTTTTTGACAACATCTTGTTTGTTACTTATGATTATGAGAAGTTTGAAAAAACTGGAAATGTTGATCCTGCTTATGATTCAGCTAGAAATTATGAAGACTGGTATGTTAACAATGCCGGAGAAATTTTATGGAAGAATGAAAAAAGAGTTATATATATTCTTAAATATGACGAGCAATCTAATGACTGGATTGAACTAATTGATGAGCAGGAACCAGTTAATGAGGAGTACTATGGAATTGGAATAAGAAAAGTAAAATTTTCTAACACTAGAAGGGAGAAGAAAATATGAGTAAGCATAATGTTTTTGTTGTTCCTGGGAATATAGACAGCGCATACCCGGGAACTGTTGTTAATGATGTACAAACAGTAGTTGGTGACAGACTTCGGAAAGCGACTAGCGAAGCTAATGACCTTATGGATGAAGCAAAGTCTTATCTTAGTGATATAAAGGCTTTAATGAATGGGTTAAACTTAGACGAGTTAGAGCCACTAGCTATTGATGAAGATATAGATAGTATTATATCTAAACTCATAGACCATATTCCATCTACTGATGAGTTAAACTTTGCTATCGAAGCAATAGAAGCATTTGATGTAGATGACGAACCTAAGGGTCTTGATAAATTACAAGAAGTTGAACGTGTAGAAGTTACTAATGCTAAAAGTATTTTAGACAACTTAATTGGTAAATGGCTTACTAAATTAACACAAGATGGTACTGGCTTAGACCCAGCAGTAGAAGAAAGTATATGGCAGAGTTTCTTATTACGGCAGCAAATAGAAAACGAAAGGCTTGTAAGAGAAGCAGAAAACTACTATGCATCTAAGGGATTTACTTTACCGCCTGGAACACTTCAAGGAAAAGTAAATGAGTTATTGCTTGCTGCAGAAGCTACGAATAGAGATCAAATTAGAACAATCTCTATAGAGCAGGCAAAACTTGCACAGACAAATACACACTTTATTATGCAAGAATCTTTAAAAGCAGGAATAAGTATTCTTGCTGACGAGTGTGAAAGAATTGTTAAATTTAGAACAACTGTTATTGAGGAGTACAAAGCACGACTTGATTATATAAGACTCAAAGTGGAAGCATACGCAGCAAGATGTGAGGCATTAGCTAAGTCGTTAAATGCAAGGACAGGAGTATTTTCTGCACTGGCTGCTGCTGCCTCAGCTGAGATACAAAGTAAGTTAGGCGTAGCTGAGTTAAAACTTAAAGAAAGAATAGCTAATATGGATATTAAGTTAAAAGAAATTGAGTATGAAATTGAAAGAGCTAAACAGTACTATGGGATACAGATAGAAGCTGCAAGAACTGCAGCAAATGTTATGTCTCAGCTGTGCGCAAGTACTTTATCAAGTGTTCACACACAAGCTTCCATTGGAGTACAAGCAGGAATATCTAATAGTTCGTCTGTGTCTGTTGGAGCTTCATGGCAGGATAGTGATAGTTACAGTGAGACAGTAAACAAGAATGTATAATAAAGGAGGAATACAATGGGAATGGTATCAATCAGTAGAGAAGATTATCCTAATGCTGCAGGAAGCCATGCTGGCAGTGAAAACATTGATGAATGGCTGAAGAAGAAGTATGATATACAGCAACAAGAAGCAGATGCTAATACAATGCTAGCTGATGCACGACGGATTGAAGCAGATAGTTTAGCTAAGCAAAGAAATTGGGAGTGGAATCCAGACTTAGAATCATCTAAAGGAGTTGGAGGATATAGATTTCTTGATCTTGCTAGGCAGAAAAATTTAGATGTGTCGACTATTGATCGTAACAATGCTAACGCTGATATGCTAAGTGCTGTAGCTGAAGGGCAGAAGCTAGAAAATGATTTTAACAAAGAAATAAATCCTTACAGAATAAAAAACAGCATTGCTGTTGGTAAATTAAATACTGCAACATATAACGGTGAATTTGATGCACAGGAAGAAAAGAATTATCAAGCATGGAAAGCAAGTAATCTGGCTAAACCTGAGTGGGCAGATGATCCATACAAACCTGCTGTTATACCAGAACGCAGTGGATGGCTTAGTAAATTATTGAAAGGTAATTTATACAATCCCCTTAACCCTATGGTTACTGCTCAACAAAAGGCAGAAGACATACAACGAAAAAAGATTGCAACTGCAAATGCGTTGTTTTTACAAAATAATCCTGAGTATAGATACTAACTGGAGGCAGCATGGCATACAACGATATCGCACTTGATCCAATTATTCAGCGTAGACGAATGTTGGATGAGAGTATTAAACTTAAGAATGAGCAATTAAAACAGGAGTTGTTAAATAATCCTGAACACGCTAACACTTATCTTGCACAGTTAAGCCGCTCAGCTATGACAGATAAAGATGCGGCAAAAATGGGTAATAATGCTAACCTTGATAAAGCATTACTTGCTATACCTGAGGACGACCCAAGGCGAAAAATGTTTGCTCAGTTGTCACGAGAAATACCAAATATAATTAAGAATACTCCGTATGGAACTGACCCTTCTAGCGCTATACTGAACGCAGTGCAAAGAAGTGAAGAAGCAATTAAACCAGAGATATACAGTTACATTAAAAGTAACGAAGGATGGTTTGGTAAGAAGGTTGCACCTGCTAAAAATCAACAAGAATACTTAGAGTGGGCTGAGAAAAATCCTTCGTTTGGAGATATACCGAAGTCTGCTATTACTGGTGCTGGAATCGGAGCAGGGTTACAAGGACTTGCTTTTCCTACTGCTGCGTATGCAGGTAGTATGGCAGCAAAAGGTTATAAGTTTGCTAAACCTCTTGCTTGGGTTGCTAGGAACTTACTGTCTTGGGGACCTTCTCTGTTAGGCGGTGCAGGTGGTGGTCCAGGTGGTGCAGTTGCTGGTAAGCTATTAGGTTCTGCTCTTGTTGGCGCACTTGGTTTCGGCGCAGAAAAATTAGTTGAAACTGCTGCAGCTAAAGCTGGCCATCCGATGAGTACACTTGAGAAGTTGGCAGTTGGATTACCACTGTGGACAGGAGCATCTCGTCTTGCTAAAGCAGGTGGTAAGTATGTTGAAGAAGAACTTGCTTCGATAAGTAGGAATCTTGGTAGTACTGCTGAGTATAATGGAGTAAGAAAAGTTAATGAGTTTGTGAGAAGAAGTGATGGAAAACTTGTTCCTAAACCTGCTGTAACAATAGAAGATTTAAAAGAAGCACAAGCAAAAATAGATTTGACTCTTGCTGAGAAAGCAGCACAAGATGCAAAGATAGAAAGTTATAAGAAGTTATCTACTAAAGACTTAGAAGAAATAACTTTACATCCTGAGAATGAAGATGCAATAAGAAAAGCAGCCTTTGCTCGTAATGCTGCAGAAGATGCGGCAGCTACTGCAGCTAAAGATGCTGCAATGAGACAAGACATAGTAGACAGAGCTGCTGGTATGCGGGAAACTAATCCTGGAATGACTGCAGAAGAATCTCTTGAACTTGCTAGAAGAAAGATTAATCCTAATGCACTTGAAGCTAAAGAAGATTTGGATTATCTTAGAGATGTAGTTGGAATGGATGTTGATACACTGGCTACTATGTCTCCGATGGAAAGAGCAATAAAGAGAAGCCTGTGGGAGCAGCACTCTAACTCTGCTGGAACTAAAGCACTTACTATTAGAGATGAAATACTTCCTCCTGCGGTACCGGTATCTAAACTTACTAATCCGATTATAAGAAATCAACCTATTGAGATGGGTGCTGGTAACTATAAACCTAATGTTATAGTTCAGCCTATTAAGAATGCAACTGAAAGAGCACAGGAAATGCTGGCAAAAACTTATGACAATGAAATTCCTTTTGCTGTTAAGCAAGGAATGCCGAGTAGCATGGCGATAGATGAGAATGCAAGTAGTATTTTCAAAGCATTTAAAACTGACTTAACAGCACAATCTGTCTCTAAAGAAGTTTCATCCGCAGCTAAAACAGTTACAACTCCAAAGATAACTCCTAAAGTTCCAGTTAAGGTATTAACTGCTTTAGAAGAACACGCTAACTTAATTGCTCAAACTAAAGCAGCAGGTGAGGCAATTGCTAAAGGCTCTACATCGAACAAAGAAAAACTTACCGCACTTGGAAAACTTTATAGTAATTCCATGCGAGAAGTTGACTTAATATCTGCTAAGCATAAACTTGGCAACGATGAAGGTGTTGTGTATAAGAGAGCAATTAAAAGATTGAATCAAGAACTTGAAGGATTAGTTGGAGATACTTCTGCGGCAGAAAAAGCAGCTAAAGATGAATTAAATGATATGGTAAGTGGACTTGCAAGCACAAATTCTCCTGTTGGAAACTTACTTAAAGATACAGTGACAACTAGTAGAAACATTGAAACTGCTAATTTATTAGGTAAGTTAAATAAATTACTTGGTGGTGCAAGGCATATAACAAAAGAAGATTTAAATAACCCAAAGATTAGTAAAGTTGCTATGCGATTAGCACAGTTAAGAAAGATGGGAACTCCTATGGCACTTGGAACAGCAGGACTTGTCACTCTTGGTTCTATATTCCCTTCACCTGCTGATGCAGCTCCTATTGGAAATCCTGCAACGTTAGTACCTGGTGGGTTTAAAGATTTAATTGTTGACTCAGGTAAAGCAGTTGCAGAAATGGTAGGTAAGCTGGTAGAGGCTGGGTATGGTCCACCTAAGATAAGTGCAGATGGACATGCGGTAGATTGGATAATGAGATCAATGTCATTTGCTCCAAAAGATGCAAGTGTATTCCCAAGAACAAAACCTACTTTGTTTGATAAGTTTCTTTCTCCTCATATGCTAGATGACATTCATTTAAACGCCCAGTACGCAGACAACTCTAGGGCTCCGTTTGGTATTTTTAAAGAAATAGCATACAAAAGTCAAACAATTCTTGCCAATACAGATGCAGGATTAACAGTAACTAATAACATACTTAAAGACGCTGGAGTTGAACAGCAACTAAAAGAAATATCAGATTTGTTTGAGCCCTTAGTTGCTAAGTATCATAAGCAAGTTAATCTTGAAAATCCATACTGGCATGGTGTAGTGGAAACAATGGATAATGTTCTTGCTGGAAAGTACTCTAGTAGTGCTGATACTTCTCTTAAGAAATTAAGTAATGCAATTAGATTATCTAAAGGTGACCTTAGTGTTTTAGACGCTGAAGAGAAAGCAATCTATGAAGTTATACTTAAACGTAAACAAGAAGCACTAGGTGAGATTGATAAACTTAAACCTATTCTTGAAGAGTTTAATACAGAGTATGAACAGTACGCTCGTACTGCTGCAGAAAGATTCTCTACTTCAAGAGTTGCTTATGCTACAGAAAAATATGGAATGAGCCCAGAAAATAATTGGCTAGAAGGATTGTTAAGTCCTGCTGAAAAGAAAGCAGCAGAAGAAATATCTGCCTTAAATACTGCTTACGCAGTACGGATGAAAGAATCAGGTCATGAAATTATATCTGGTCCTTATATTCATCATCCAGCACATCCATCTGTTAACTACGCAGAAGACTTAAAACACTTAGGAATATTTACTCCTGACAATGATGAAGCAATGAGACTAGTACACTTCTTCCACAGATCTGCTGGTTCTAAGTTAATGATTCCAGATACCCATTACATAATGGCTAAGTATTTACCTGATGCTAATAAGAGAATTGAAATATCTGAATTATGGAAAAACTGGGAACCTATTAAACAACAGATGCAAGCTAAAGGTGGATATGAGGGAGCTCTTAGTTTACTGGATAAAGCAAGAACTGCATTTGATCCAATGGATATTAGTGGTTCTGCTAAGTGGTTAAACAGGTATGCTGCGTTTGAAGTAGCAAGATTGCTTACATTAAGTCCTTCAGTATCCTTTAAGCATGCACTTAAACTGATGGGTAACTGGACTATATTTCCTACTAGCATATCAGCAAAAGCTACTGCTGAAAATTTTGGCTTACAAGCACGACAGTTGGCACAAGATGTTGTTGGAGATTTCTACAGAGGCAAAGATAATATTGCTGACTTATCCAGAGCATTAACGCATATGCATCATACTTATGCTGCAGTATCTGACATGGCTCCTTATGAAGTACCAGTATCTATATATGATAACTATATTACTAAGATAAATAAAGCAGGTTCTGCCTTTGTTAATATGGTTGAAAGATTTGATAGAGGTCAGACTTTCATATCATCTATGATGATGGCACAGAAAAGAGGCATGACTCCTGAGCAAGCAATGTATGGGCTGATGGATTCTGTTTTAAGAGTTAACTTTTTAACTGGTCCAAATAATCCTAAGTGGTTGAAAGATCCATTCATTAGAACTATGATGATGTTTCAAGGTACTCCATTTAAGATACTCGAACAAAGAATGATGACTGCATATAAAGGTGGTAAAGATGTTCTTAATACTTTAAAACTACTTAGCAAACTAAAGGATGATATTAAAACAGGTGAAGCTAACTTTAAATGGCATATGCTTAATGATGAACTCACCAGACATAAAGATGTTTTTGGAAATAACTATAGTACTCAGTTCTTAAAACAACTTATGGTAATTGGAACTGTTATTTATGGCGGTAAGAAAGTTTTTGATGCAGATTTATGGGGACACGCTATTCATGTTCCAGGTATGCAATTAAAAGAAAAGGGAATTCAACTTGGTGTTAATCCTATCGTTAGTGCAGCATACCAAACTGCAACTGGTGGAAACATTACTCCAAGTAATGAAAATGATTTTGCTCTGAGTAGATTTTGGCAGTCATGGCTAGGACAGCCTGGATTCCCAGCTATCGCTCGTAAGATAGCTAGGCTGAGCGATGATGATATCCCTGCAATATACAAGGAAAGTAAACTAAGTTATCTGTTTGGTGTGCCAAAGACTAAAGAAAAAGATTAATTAAATTTAATCAACGTCAAAATTCGACATATCTTGGAACGACTCTCCAGCATTGTGCCGCTGGAGAGTCACTACAAGATATGGATACATCATATTCCAGTAGAATACATGCTCACTCCGTGGAACTAATTTACATCTTGGTATGCTCCAAGCTAGTTCCATTTCAACAGCAAATACTGCAAACGCTGGGACAGTAAATATCTTACCAGTTACAAGGTAAAAATATATTGGTCGCCTACTAAAGTAACAGTAGCATCTTACAACATTATTCCTGTCACAATTTTCGCAGTATTCGTAATCCATTTACTTCACCACATCCAAGAACACAGGAAATCTTGGAACTCCTTTGCCAGTAGTCATTGCTTGGTACTTAACTTTTATTTTCTTGCCAATTAAGTCTGCTTTGTTTTTCCAGAACACAACTCTTTGCTCTGCTGTTAAGCCAGTACCTACATTGAATACTGTTCCTTCTGTACTGCCGCACACAAATGCTCCGAGTGTGCCCTTTGGATTACCAGTAATTGATATTTCTTCTTGCATACCAAGTACTGTATAGGTATCCCACTGATGTGGCTTGAACTTCATAATATCAGTAGAACGTTTCCTTTGATACTGGCTTAGTGTATTTCTAATAACAAATCCCTCATACCCTTTATCAATTACAGTAGAGTAGAATTCCATTATCTCTCCAATATCTCTGACAAATTGTGGCTCAACTATCTTTATAGCTGGGTTGTTCAAACGGTATGTTAACTTATTAAGGTTAGCAATACGTGTTATCTGTGCATCATTACTTATAACATCAAAGATATGATACTCAATCATCTCTGACTTATTATGAATGTTTACACTGCGTGAAGTTATACTGACTATCTCCTCAAACTTCATACCGTGGCAGTATAGTTCACCATCTAGTTCAATATCAATTCCTTTAAATGCTTTAAGCAAAGCTTCATTGATGTGAGGTACCAGACTTATTATATTATTCTCACTTGATACTAGCAGCACTTGGTCATCATTGATGACTGCTCTGCATCTTACACCATCTAATTTTGGTTGAATAAGATACGGAGAAGTCCAAGTTGCTAATCGCTTTTCTTCAAAGGGATAGCATAGCATAATACCGCTGCGTTTTCTTGTTTGCTTTACAGGCTCGTCATCTACAATAGGTATATCAAACATTAGTATTCTCCTTCGTATATTTCTAGCTGTAATCTTTTAACAAACTCGTCTAAATCTTTTTGAGCTTCTTCCTTAGTGCTATATGGTTCAGACAGACACTCTGTTTCATCGTACCAATACCACTTACCATCTTTAAAGTATGGATTTGGTTTTACGTTATCTCTTTCTTCTTTTATATCTTTCATTTCATTTCTCCTTTAACTTAGTTGACTTATACCACACTCCGCCAGCTCCGCCAGGCCCTCTGAATACTCTCTCTGCTGCACCTGTGCGAAGTACTGTTTCAATGCAGTTATTAAATTTGTTGGCATCAATATCTCTCCATGTTAGTGCAAGTAATTTCTTCTCAGATATAAGACCATGCTCCAGTATTAATTGCATAACAGTATCAACTTCGCTTGCTATATCTGACTTGCCAATAGCTCTAAACACCATTCCCATATTAAACTCAACTGATTCTATATCCTCTATTGCTTGCATCACATGACGCCACTCTATTATTAAGTCATTACTTTCACTGGCTGCCCTATTGATTGCCATCTTCAGAATATACATTGGCTTCCTACTATACCATCCAGCGAATGATTTATCCAAGCATATTCTCTTGCTATCTTTCTCATCGTAAGCCATGTACCATGCTTTCCAGTTGTTGTCTGCCTCTGCACTCATCTCATAGTTGCCAGCAATTCTAGAAATCTGATACAAATCTTTAATCAACTTGTCTTGCATTTCCTTTTCAGCTTTAGTCATTGAAGGTTTAGGGGACTTACACTTCTTATCATTAGCCCAGATAAAAAGAATGCGAGAAGTCAATCCGCCTCCAACAGCAGAAGCAGGGAGGCAAGATGCTAGCGACTCTGGAGTTGTAGCTGCCAACAGATTAACAAACACAGAAGGGATTACATTACTGCCTGAGTTCTTGGTTCTATACTTGACTGGCATTTCCGAGCAGTCAAACATATCAGTTAAGAACACAATCATCTTTGTGTTATCTTTCTTCTGTCCAATGAATGACTCGAACTCTTTGGAGATAATACTAATGGAAGCATGACGAAAGTTTTCTCCGTCAGGCATTGGTTCGTCCATAGCAGCATTCTCCAAATCTTGCAGCAATGCTTCCTTTGTTATCTGGTCTGCTGACATTACAACATCTGGTATCTCTGACAGCATCTTTACCCCAAAGTTAATTGCTTGCGACTTCCTTGCAATTCCTGGCTCTGCTACAAATACTAGATAGAGATTAGGGTAGTAGTTTATTCTGCCATAGGGAAGTTTAACTTTCTTTCTCAGTGCTGCAGCAATCAATGAATGAGCTGTCCATTTATCATAGACTGCTGCTGGTTCAGTGTTCTTCATGAATTCTTGGTAGTGCTCAATCCACCCCTTAACATTCCGCATCATCAAGCTCCTTATTAAACATTCTTCGCAATGCCATCTTCAATTCAACATTCTTCTGTGTTGGATTAACTTTTACTTTTGCAAGATTTACAAAGGAAGTCAATTCATTTTTCATATCATCAAGACGCTTGATAACTCTGGAGATATTAATATTAGTTGTATGAGGGAGGCCTCTTAAACAATCATAAGATATTGTTATCGGAAGCAACAGCACATCATATGATGCAGCTATGTGGCGAGTGCCTTTTACTTGGTGGTAGACAACTATTTTTGACATACTTATTTTAGCTATACTTATTGTATTGTCAGTATGATACATCACATTTAAGTTTTCCCATAACTGACTCATCATTTGCTGTTGTTCTTTCATACTTGTTACAGCAACTACAGTTTGCATATCTATTCCTCCGTTGTTTCCAAGTCTAGTATATCAAAGTCAGCACTATCCTCCATATCACCCCAGTGTGTGCCAACTTTAAAGTCAATACCTATTGTGAACTCTTCAAAGCCAATCTTGATTGGGCGAACCAAGCACTCAGTCAGCATTTCCTTTGTTCGATTGATTGCGGCAGGAGTGTTATCACACTGAATATAGATAGCATCATGCAACTGAAGCATTATATCAATCTCATCTCCATACTTATCATACAGAATTCGCATAGATTGATTTAGAAAATCTCCAACTGTTGATTGAGGTTTAAAAGAGTAAGCACTTCTGAACAGAGAATCGCCCCAGATATCAAGGAATCTATGACGCCTTCCAAGTGGAGTGGTTAATGTTCTAGTGGTACGGAGTTCATTCTGAATACTTGAATACCATACCTTCAATAAAGGATTAGCTTTATGATACAGTCCCAATAGAATCTTTGCTTCCTTCAACTCAATGCCCAACTGGTCTGCTACTACCTGAGGTCCAGCAGAATAAGAACAAGCATGACGAAGAGTCTTACCAATCTTTCTTATATCCTTTGTTACTTGGTCATAAGGAATTTGAAACATCTCACTCGCTGTTAGCTTATGCACATCATAAGCATCTTGTTCTTCTTTGTTGGTGGCTTCGAAAGCTTTCCTAAAGAAATGCTGTAACTTCACATCACCAATAAGGTAAGCAACCACAACAGCTTCTGCTTGTTTATA
>Ga0116173_1002662_pt1 | contig 13752 bp, 12 predicted proteins | sample AD_UKC085_MetaG_FD_89800 | JGI IMG/M metagenome (GOLD analysis project Ga0116173, IMG submission 89800) | Active sludge microbial communities of municipal wastewater-treating anaerobic digesters from USA - AD_UKC085_MetaG | ecosystem: Engineered > Bioreactor > Anaerobic > Digestate | place: USA...
TATGGCTTCCTATGATTACCCAAGTGGTTCTTTGCTGATCCACCTGCGGGCAGTAGCCTTCCACCTGCCATAGCTGTGCGGCGGACAGGTCGGCGGAGAGCCCGTTCACATCTCTTTTTTTAGATTTTTCTGGATTTAAACTCTTAAAAAATTAACATAGTTCAGTTGAATTACCAGAGGAGATTAATATGAGCAGAGATAAACAAGAAAAAGCACGAAATAAAGCAGAAAAACAGTTGATCATTCGCAATTCAACTGCTGAATTCCTGATATTTACTATTCAGGCAGGTGAAGACGGTATTGAGGTAAGAGTAGAAGATGAAAATATTTGGCTTACTCAAAAGCTGATCGCAAAACTGTTTGATGTTAGAATACCGACGATTAACGAACACTTGAGAAACATTTTTTCTACGAATGAATTACAGGAGAATTCAGTTGTTAGGAATTTCCTAATAACTGCCGATGATGGCAAACAATATAACACGAAGCATTACAATTTAGAGGCGATTATTGCTCTTGGGTATAGAATAAATTCAGAAAGAGCTACAAATTTCAGACGCTGGGCTACTCAAGTTTTAAAGGATTTTGCTCTTCGCGGATATGTTTTAGATAATGTGCGACTAAAAAACGGTGCATATCTCAGCAAACAGTATTTTAAAGACTTGATCCTTGAAATCAGGGAAATTAGAGAAAGCGAACGGAATTTTTATCAGCAGATCACTGACATTTATTCAACTGCAATAGATTATGACCTTCATTCGCCGACTACAAAAACATTTTTTGCAACGGTGCAGAACAAACTTCACTATGCAACTCACGGTCATACTGCGGCAGAACTTATTGTAAATCGTGCAAATCACAAAAAAGAATGTATGGGGCTGACTACATGGAAAAAAGCACCTGACGGAAAGATCATCAAATCTGATGTTGTTGTCGCCAAAAATTATCTGAGTAAAGAAGAGATCAAAATATTAAACCGAATTGTCTCCATGTATCTTGATTATGCTGAAAATCAGGCAGAAAAAGGTATTCCGATGACAATGAATGACTGGGCGGAGAAGTTGAATGCTTTTTTAAAATTCAATGATGCGGAAGTTTTACAAAATGCTGGTGAAATTACAGCTGAAATCGCTAAATCTTTTGCTGAAAGCGAATTTGAAAAATATCGTCCTGTTCAAGACCGACTCTTTGAATCTGATTTTGATAGAGAAATAAAGAAACTGATAGGCAAGACAACAGAAAAATAAAGATCGCTGTCACAGGAATCTCTTCCTGCCGTCTTTGATCATGTATTCAGGGACATTGACTCTTGAGCCGACCTGTGGGCCATAGCCTTTGGCGACGGATCCATAGACATATTCCTCAACCACACGGTCTTCATCGTTCAGCCGTGCAATGGGTGAGAGCTGACCGCTGTAAAGAAGTTTGTATTCGTAGTTTCCATTTTTCATCTTCGCTATCCTACGATTGAGTGCGTCGGAAGTATATCGTATTTCATCATTATTTGGAAGATTTACTTTGAGAAGGTTTCCGAACTTTCACAGAAAAAATGATCAGTTTTTATATTCCTTAATAGCAGCGGCAAGCCGTTTCACACCTTCAACGATCTTTTCATCGTCACAGAACGAGAAATTTATTCTCATTGTGTTTATTCCGCTTCCGTCACAGTGAAAAACCTGTCCTATGACAAATGCGACATTATTTTCTACGGCGGTCAGGAAAAGTTTCTGAGCATCCATGTGCTCAGGAAGATATACAAAAAGGAAAAGTCCCCCTTCAGGATTTGTCCATGTGACACCTTCCGGCATATATTTTTCAAAACTCTGCATCATTACTTCTTTTTTCTTGCCGTAAAGTCTGATGGTGCTTTTGAGATTCTTTTCAAAATATCCTTTTTCCATGTATCTTGCGGCAATTCTCTGAACAAAAGCAGGTGTGCACAGATCAACAGACTGTTTTGTGGTGACAAACTTATCAACTATTGCCGGATGTGCGATTATCCATCCGATCCTGAATCCGGGAACGAAAATCTTTGAAAATGTTCCAAGAGTGATAGTTGTTCCCTTTTCGTCAAGCTGATAGATCGTTTTCTGCGGTTCGCCATCAAATCTGAGTTCGCGGTAGGGACTGTCTTCAACAATGAGAACTTCATATTTGTGAGCAATGTCAATGATCTCTTTTCTTCTGGATTCCGGCATCGTAATTCCTGACGGGTTCTGAAAATCGGGAATGACATAGATGAACTTCGGTTTTTTCCCCAGAGACGAGAGTTCAGCCATCTTTTTTTCAAGTGCAACCGGACACATTCCGAATTCATCCGACTTTATCCCTTCCATGTCGGCGCCGAAAGCATTGAATGCCTGAAGTCCGCCGAGATAGCTTGGAAGTTCAACAATAATTTTGTCTCCTTCGTTGATGAAAACTCTTCCCAGAAAGTCAAGTGCCTGCTGACTTGAAGTAGTGATCACAAGATTTTCCTTTGTGATGTTAAGTCCCATTGACTGATATCTTTTTGTAAGCTGTTCACGAAGAAGGTCATCACCTTCGGTTGTTCCGTACTGGAGCGCGATATTTGCTTCTTTTGTGAGAACTTCATTTGTAATCTCTTTAAGTTCCTCTGAAGGGAATGTGCAGGGGGCGGGAAGTCCTCCCGCAAAGGAGATCAGTCCCGGTTTGTTGGTAAGCTTTAAAAGCTCTCTGATCGCTGATTTTTTGGCTCTTTTTGTCATTTTTGAAAAAGATTTTTCAAGATCATGATACATATTTTCCTCCAAAATTAAACATCAACACCGTTGTTATTAAAACTTACTAATAACAGGAAAGCAAGGAATTTTTTGTTAGATGAAAAATGCTATTTTATGATCCATGTATCTTTAGAATATTCGAATTCTGCCTTTTCTTCCACAGTCTCGGGTTTTATATATTGCCTGTCAGCTAATGGCCTGAAAATATTGTATATTTCTCCGTCACAGATGGTCTTGACCTGATAGGTTGAATTTGCAAATTTACCTTTGTTCACTATCGAAACGAACTTGTCAAACTCCGTTTTGCAAACTTCCACAGAGCACCTGTTGTTGTCACATTTAAAGATCTTTTCCCCTTCCGGAGTGGCTTCGAACATGGGCATTTTTTTTCCTGCCGCTTCAACAAAGACATCTTCTTTAAGTGTAAGATATTTGCCTGTGGCGATCTTTTTATAAATCGGAAGATAAGCGGGGTCTGTCATGGCACCAAGATAGAACGAAACGCTTCTGCCCGGCATTTTTGAAAGCCGCTCCTTTATCAGCCGTTCGGCTTCTTCCGGCTTAAGTGATGTGTCGGTACAGGAAGCAAGGAACATTGTGATAAGCACAATAAAAAAAACTGAAAGATTTTTCATTTTTACCTCAAAAGTTCAAAAATTCCGGAAAATTAAATCATAATAGTGAAATTTTGCAAAAAAAAATAAAACGGACAGAAAACTTGCCGATACTTTAAATCTATCATATATTAGAAAAAATTGACGAAGGAGGTCAAATGAAAAAACAATTGCTTGCGATAATCGCCGGATTATTCCTGTCCCTCGATCTTTCTGCGCAACTTATGGTTGCAAGTCCGGGAACTGATGCTGCGATCGAGACGCAAACGCTGCTCATGTCAAATCTTGCGATCCAGCAGAGAATAAAAGAGTATCAGCATTATGTCGAATATATTTCACAGTTTGTTGAGGTAATCGCTTCAATAAAAAACACGACTTCGACTATCAGGGACATTTCCAAGATGGGCAGAGAGCTTAAAGAAAGATCGGCTGACGAATGGCTTGCAGATGTTGAAAAACACATTAACGAGGTGATGCCTGAATATTCTGAACTCAAAAATGAGATGGCTGGAATGGTTAAGGGCGGACATGAAATGATAAAAGGAAAGTACTCCGATTATGTTTCAAAATGGAGTGGTGAGGTGAAGAATTATCATGAATCGCTTTTAAAAAATTATGACAATCATGTTATGTTCCCTGAACTTTATCCTGCCGCACAAAAGATGAAGGATGGTTTTACAAAAGGGGAGAGTGCAAAAAAGGTGATCCACAAGGCGTGGATCGAATCAGGACTCGAATATGAAATGAAAAATGACATCGTCAGGAAGAACACATTTAAAAATTATTACGATGAATACTTAAAACAGGCAAAATCAAACGACAACATTGAGGCACTCGGACTTGCAAATCTGATGCAAGCTCAATATATTTCGGTCGAACTCCTTGAGAATCTTAAGAAGAACAGCGATCTTGCGATCATGAAGGAACAGTTCCTGAAAGATATGTCCGATGCCTATCTTGAAGTGAAAAAGAAACTCGAAAGCGAAGAGAAAAAGCGGAATAAACCATCTGAAATCTTCGGACTGAAAGAGAAAAAATGATCTTCCTCATTTCTTTTTTACTGCTTAGCCAGATTCACATTCCCACTGCGAACATGATAAATCAAAAATATTCAGCAATTATTGAAAAGTCGGTTGCTAAATATCCATACATGAATAAATCCGGGGTTAAAGTAACAATGCACCCGGGACTTGTTAAAGCAATAATTTATCAGGAATCCCGTGGTAATCCTGAGGCAAAAAGTCACGCCGGAGCTTATGGACTGACTCAGATAATGCCTCAAACTGCAAAACTGCTCAAATGCGAATACAGCAAACTGAAAGACCCTGAACTTGCGATAAACTGCTCGGTCAAATTCCTTGCGGCACTTCTCACATACAATAAAGGCGATCTCATAAAATCTCTTTCCGGATACAACGGCGGAACCCACTCAACCGAAACAAAGGCGACAACCACAGATGGATTTTTAGCCGGCAGAATATACGACCACCCTGAAACAAAACAGTATGTGGTGAATGTGCTTAAGTGGTTTGAATGGTTTAAGAAAAAATAAATTACAAAAACCCATAAATAAAAACGAAAATTGATTAGATTTAAAAAAAACAGTAAAATGCCCCGATCAGTTTTTTAAAGTGGAAAATTTACAGAGGTATGACAATGGGAAAGTTTCTGCTGCAGGATACGACAGTAAAGAAATTGATAAGAAAGACACTGAAGGAAAATCAGGAAGGGTATCTATTTTTTGAGAACGGTGATGAATGGAAAAAGCTTTTTTTCAGGAATGGAAGCATGACAGGTGCCGCATCAAGCAGCAAAGCCGATTATTTAGGACAGTACCTTATTTCTTATGGAGTCATAGATACAGATCAGTTTGAAGAATCGTATAAAGCGGGTTATGACCCTAAAAAAAGCATGGACGATGTTATGAAAGCTGCAACTCCTGAAATACTGAAGCAGCTTATTTATGAAAAAATACTTGATACGATATTCATTGCCTCAAGATGGAGCGAGTGTTTATATTCCGTAGTAAGCGAAAAATCAAAAGATCAGAAAGTGGATGTTGAAATATCTGTTGAAGAAATTTCCACCGGTCTGAAGGAAAGAGTAGCTGAATTCAGGGCTGTTCTTTCGGTGATACCGACGCTCGGGTCCAGACCTAAAATTGAACATGATGAAATTAAGGATCACAAGATCACAGATCAGCACGAGATCATTCTTAACTATCTGGGTGCAGGAAAGACAATTGATGAAATTCTGTCGATTATGACCCCTCACAACTATTTGCTTTTTAAATGTTTTTACCAGTTGTGCAGCATAGGCATTCTTGTTAAAGGGACCGGGGCTCCCTTATCAAGAGAAAAAGTCATTCAGCTTGTAAATGAGTCGGATAAGAGCAAGAAATCGGTACAGCATGTTGCAATTGATGAGCAGATTTCAGACAAATCCCTGAGCATAGAGTTTCAGATAGATGCAGATGAAGACAAATATAGAAAAGAAGTTACCATTTACCAGAAACTCCACTCTGAGGATCCTGACAATTCAATTTATGCACACTGCTTCGGAAAGGCCGAATCATGTTTCATTGTGGAATTCTATACTAAAAAACTGTCGCCTTTTGCCGTCATCGGTGTTGCAAAAGATGTTGACAGGACCGGAGGGAAGAAAATTGATGCTGAAATTTGTGAAGCAATAAAAAAAGAAGGGGGAAAACTTCCAGTAAGAAATTTGATCAAACTCCTGGATCATCGACACGAAATAGACATCCTTACTTCCATCGAAAAACTTATCAGCTCAGGTGCAATAATAGAAATTGAGCCCGAAACATTTATTGATGCCATAAAACTTGGAAGAAGCGAATTTTTTGAGAAACTGTTTAAGAAAAATGAAATAAACAAAATGTTCAGCACAGATATTTCAGCAAATCTGACTCCTTCAATGCTTTCAGTAATATCAGGGACAACAGAAGATGACCTTGCTGAAAAACCAGGCGCCAGATCATTTAAAACCGGATTGAAACCGGTACTTTATGACTATGAAATGACTTATCTCATGCTTGCATCAATGATAGGGAACTATGAAGCGGTTGAATTTCTGCTTTCCAATCATGCAAAATCTGATCTGCACAACGGGAACGGTGTGACTGCATTGATGCTTGCTCTTCAGAACGGATACGACGAAACAGCACTGCTTCTCATGAATAAAGGGGCCGATGTAAATGCAGAGAACCAGAATAACTACTCAGCGCTGATGATCGCTGCATCAAAAGGGATGGCGCATATCGTCGATTTCATGATAAAGCTCAAAGTGGATGTCAATCAGCTTAATTCAAAAGGGCAGTCGGCTCTTATTAGTGCACTGAGGTTCAATCATAAAGACATTGTCCTGAGTCTTATTGCGGCGGGGACAGACCTTAACCACAAAGATTTAAACGGAACTCTGCCTGTTGATCATGCCGAATCTCCTGAGATGGCGGAATTGATCAGAAAAGGGACTAAAAATGCAAAACAGATCAAGGAAAAGTTAAATAAAAAGAAGGATGATTTTGAGATCAGTGAAAAAGATCTCATCAAAAAGGAAAGACAGGAAAGGTCCGGGTTTCTGGCGGTCATTCTTTTTGCAATGCTCATGGTGATAACATCTGCGGTAAATGTATATCTCCTTTTCTTTCCTGAAGAGAGATACGGTTTTTCAAAAGAATCAAAGGAAGTGGTCGATCAGCTCGGAATGGAATACTGCAACAGGTTCAAGATCTGCAGGACAACTGTTCCGGAAGATGTGCTTGCAAAATGTCACGGTATCGGCATAAGCATAATGTCGGAATTTTTCAAAAATGTCCGAAGTTGTGATATGGAGCTTGTCGAAAACTGCAAGTCGTGCCTGAAAGCCGTTAATTGTGATGATTTTTATAATATAGACGGGTCAACGCTGTCTGAATACTGTCATCAGTGTACTAACGCCTGTAAATAAATATCAGAATTATTTTTTCCCACTGCCTTTGCCGGCGGGTTTTCCCGGATCTGAAGATTTGGAACTGTGAAAAAAATCAAACCGTTCGTTCATACACATGAACTGGTAATCTTCAGGGATATCGTTATTGACAAGAGGAAGGGCATAGGCATATCTGTTATAAAATTTTTCTCCACATCCTGTCGGGTGGGGAGTTTTAACTTTAAATTCAAAAAAGTTGCCGAAAACTGAATCTCTGTTAGTTCTGAAACCTGTATCTTCAGCATTTTTCGGAAAGTTATCCTGACATCTTCCGTTGCTGTCAACGAGTTCACATTTTCCCTGACTTTTCGGAGGTGCATCCTTCATGTATTCATCAATTCTGATAACAAGCGATTTCAGCATCAGAGGAGCTTCGGCAACACGCGCTTTCTTTGTGTAATCTGTGTAGCCCGCAATGGCAATAGTTCCAAGGATGTTAAGAATAGAGATGACTATCATAAGTTCAATTACTGAAAACCCTTTTGAGTCTTTCATTCCAACCTCAATCTAAAATAATTCAGCAGTTATTTTAAATTGTTACGGTTAAAATGTCAAAATAAATGATTGAATTAAATGCTGCATAAACCATCCATTGGACAAAAAAGATTAGATAAGTATCATTCGTTCAGATTTTTGCGGAGTTGTGTTATGAGCATTGTTTCTTTAATAGGGATTGCCGCCGCAATATGCACGACAGTTTCATTTGTTCCGCAGGTGTTGAAAACGATAAAAACAGGTCAGACCAAGGACATTTCTCTTTCAATGTATCTGATATTTACGACAGGCATAGTATTGTGGCTTATCTACGGGATCATGATACGCGACCTGCCGATAATTCTGGCAAATACGGTTACTGTGGTTCTTACCTCTATAGTTGTTGTGCTGAAGATAAGGAACGGATAACACTTTCCAATCTTGACTTTATTGAATTTAAGGTTAGCATCAACCTCAGTTTGAGTTCCTGTGGAAATCCGGTGCAAGTCCGGTGCTGTCCCGCAACTGTAAGGCGATATCGCTAAGCCAGACACACAAGCTCAGACGCAGTCAATTAGTACCCCGCGGAGGGAAAAATTGCAGATTGAAAGATTTGCCGTCTCACTTTTAACACTTTGTTTTTATAATATTTATGCAGCCGAAAACTCTGTTGTTGTAACAGGATCAAGAAACGGACAGATTGATTCAGTAAGCGCATCTTCAACTGTTACAGCAAAAGAAATCGAAGAAAAACAGTCAGTTACGGCAGGAGATGCAGTCAGAGAGATGCCGGGGGTTTATGTCAGTGGAGATGGGAGAACAGGGCAGGCACAGTTCGTTTTTGTCAGGGGCTTCAGATCAAGCGATGTGTTAATTCTTCTTGACGGAGTTGAACTCAGAAATCCGTTGAGCCCCGATGGAGCGACAGACCTTTCATTAAGTCCTGAAAACATTGCGAAAATTGAGCTTCTAAAAGGTCCTCAGCCGGTTCTTTACGGAAGCGGGGCACTTGCCGGAGTTTTAAACATTCAGACAAAGAAGGGTTTCGGTAAACCGTCTTTTTCGACCTCTTTTTCAACAGCAGTTCTTGACATGAGCAATGAAAGATATGTTCCCGACACTTTTAATGCGAACATTTCTTCAATGGGTGGCAACTGTAAAGCTTACTACAACGGCGGGGCATCTTTTTTCTATACTGAAGGAATATCAATGGCCGATTCATATTCCGGAGTTAAAGAAGGGCTTTATGACAAAACCCCTGAAAATGACAAAGTTATAAAAGGGAGCGGATATTTCAGAACGGGTGTCACAATTGATAATGACAACGAGTGGGACCTTATTTTCAGGGTGGCAAAAGGGAAAAATGAGATAGATGACGGACCGGGGATCGGACAGGATGACCCTGACAGATATCTGGATTCTGAAGACTTTTTAATGAAAAGCGGTCTTGTTTCGAGCTTTTTTGACAAAAAATGGACAATGACAACCGACTTTTCTATTTTTTACGGAACCCTTTTCGATTCTGACAGTGCTGAACACGGAAAAGTGACAGGTGATCTTGACAGTTCCTATTCTGCCGTTTCAGGTGTTCTGAACTGGGAAAACGCCATTATCCCCGCAAACTGGTATGAACTCACTTTGGGTATCGAACTTAAAAAAGAGTGGGGAGAAGCAGATTACAGCGATTATTCAGCAGGGAGAAAGCTTGATCTGAGTTTCACCCCTTCAACGGATCTCTCAACCGGAATCTATGCTTTCAATGTTTTTAAACCGGTCAAAGGACTTGAGATCAATGGCGGGATAAGGGCACAGGCAAATTTTTATCAGATCGCACTTCTTGATGAAAAAACAGACAACCCGCTTCCAGCGGAAAAAAGAAAAAGCATTGAACCGCTGTTTTCAGCAGGAATATCTTACGAAGCACCGAGTCAGACCGTTTTCAAGGCACGAATTGCAAGAGGAACGAAAACTCCGACACTTTTTCAGCGGTTCAGCAGATATGCCGATCTTTATAACGAACTCAAGCCCGAAACAGCACTCGGTTTTGACGGCATTGTCCAGCAGTATTTTTATAAAAGAAAGATCCTTGTCGAAGCGGGCTATTTCTATGAACTGAAATCAGATCATATTTCTCTTGATAAATCAGGGAAATATTCAAACAGATACATGGTTGAAAATCACGGACTTGAATTTTCTCTTCAGACAAAGCAGATCTGCGGATTGAGCTTGAAAGCGGCATATACCTGGTTATTCGGACTGAAAGAATATAAAGTTGTTGAATATTTTGGTGAAAAATACAGAGAGGAAACAGATCTGCTAAGAAGGCCTGCTCACACATTTGATGCAGTTTTGAACTATAACCTTATGAAAAAGCTCAATGTTTCTCTGTCCTTAAACTATGTGGGCGAACGGCTTGATGAAGTTTACAACTATCCGAAAACGCCATACATCGTGACAGTCGATGATTTTGTAATTCTTAATCTCGCCATTTCTTATAAAATCAATAAGTATCTGACAATATTTGGAAAAATAGAGAATATGCTTGATAATGACGACTACGCATATTCAGTGGAGTACGGTACTGCCGGAATCACTCCGTGGCTTGGACTTAAATTTGATATAGGTGGATGATGAAAAAATTGACAGTTTTAATGATCACACTCTTTTCAATCGGTTGCAGCGATGGAAATTTTCCAGATCTGCCTGATGGAGAAAATGTGACCGCAGATGCTCCGGTACTTGATCTCGATGTTGTTGAAAATGATGATAGATCAATTGAAAGTGATCTGATAGTTGGAACAGTCGGTGGATATGATGTTCCTTTCAGCGGAAAGGTTTTCTTGTCGGAAAATGAAAAAGTTCAGGATCTTACCCCGATCGGTAAAGATGAAAAGATTGGTAGTTCAACAGGCTCTGACATTGCTGTTTCAACATGGGACGGAGGCTTTTTTGTTATTGGCAGGCACGATTCATCAACCGTTTATTTCTTTGATGAAAAATCGACAAAAGACGGTTTTGATTTCAGTGCGGTTGATCTTGGGAAAGGGGATTATATCAACCTTCAGGAAGGGGTTTACAACAATTTTAAAGATGAGTTCATTTTCAGTGCATTAAACAGTAACTATCTGATAATATTAAAAGATAACGCGGTGTCAAAATTGCAGATAAGTGAAAACGCAAACGCGAGTCCTGCAAAAATGAGGATCATCAAAAGCAAACTGTTCGTGGCAATGCAGAATCTGAATGAGAGCTGGCAGCCGGGATCAGGAGAGATGGCAGTGATCGATATGGAGACATATTCTGTAAAAAGATTTGGATTGACCTCTAAAAATCCTGTTGGAAAAATCGAATATAATCAATTAGTTGACTCAGATCACTTTTATGTCGCCTGTTCCGGAAGCTGGCAGAAACGGGACGGTGCGATCCTGCGGATAGATATTGAAACATTTGAATCAACGGAGATACTTAAAGAATCTGATAACGGAGGTCTCCTTGACGGTGATTTTGTTGATCTGACAATTGCCGATAACGGTGATTTTTATATAGTTTTCTCAAATAATTCAGATAGATGGATAAACAGACTTCTTAAATACGATACAAAAAAAGGAGTTGTTTCTCAAATTGATTCAGGAGTAAATGCATTTGCGGCAAATCCTGTAGATTTCAGTCCAGTAACAAAGAAGATATATTATTTCGCAGATTCGGGACCTGACACTTTTTTAAGGTCAGTAAGCACTGAAACGGGAGAAATTGAAGAAACGAAGCTTGATGAAGGACCTGCTTTTGTCAAAGTGTGGATTAGAAATATTAATAATTAAGGAGGTTGTTGTGAAAAAAAGTATGCTGTTGATTATGTTATTAGTTTTTATTACAGGATGTGATAACGAAACTTCTGAAAAAAACGACAATGATACAGAACCTGTACACGAAATTATCGGAAGATATTCCGACAGCTTCGGCGGTCCCCATATAATTTCAAACACTGTCTGGGATCAGGGCGGAATGATGGGGAGGTTCAATATTGAATTTTTTGACAGTGAAAATGATGTGATCATTGCTCAAAATGACAAGAACAATGAATTCAGTGCTGAAAAATGGAGCCGTTTCGATTACCTTATCGATTCGTCAAAAATATATTTCTGCCAGATAGTTTATGATTTGGACACGATGCAGGAAGCAATTGATGCAACAGGGGCCGATAGAGTTGATCTTGATGGCGGCTGTAACGGTTTCGGATGGACAGAACTGGCTGAAATTGCTGAAGAATCAATTGATAAAGATGACGCGCTGATAGTTGCATGGGCAAATGGTCATGAGTCATATATTCCAGGAGAAGATCTGATCGAAGATTGGAAAACACCTGACAAAGCGACTGGTAAAGCTGAAGGGACTTCGACTGACATAGTTTCACTTGGAAACGGCGGAAGCATAGTTCTGACTTTTGAAAAACCAATTACAGATGGTGACGGTACCGATTTTGCAGTTTTTGAGAACAGTCTAAGTGACACTTTTCTTGAGCTTGCGTTTGTAGAAGTAAGCAGTGACGGAACTAATTTCTTAAGATTTGACACATATTATCTCGGTGTTGACCCCGTTGATGCTTTCGGAAATCATGACCCTGAACTCATCTGGGGATTTGCTGGAAAATTTAAACAGGGACTCGGCACTCAATTTGATCTCAAAGAACTTGAAACAAAACCAGAAGTGGTTGATAATACTGTAGATATCAGCAGTATTACACACATCAGGATCGTTGATGTAATTGGTGACGGAAGCGAAATAGACACACTCGGAAATCCAATCTATGACCCTTATCCCACAACGGAAAGTGCCGGTTTTGACCTTGATGCAGTCGGCGTGATGAATGTTGTTACAGATTAAATCCCCTTCTGGATTTTATTAGCGATATCTGATATAACCTATCCGAAAGATCTTTTTAGGTTGGAAAATGGTTAAAATACGCGATCATATAACTTATGAATCAATTCTTGAAAGCATTTCCGATGGTGTTTTCACGGTTGATTTTAACTGGAAAGTCACTTTTTTCAACAATGCGGCTGAGAGAATAACCGGAATTCCAAGAGAGGATGCGATAGGCAGGTTCTGTCACGAAGTTTTCAAGTCAAATATGTGTGAAACGGCATGCGCCCTGAGAAAGACCATAAAAAATGGAAAACCTGTAATAAACAAAAGTGGTTTCATAATAAATTCAAGCGGAAAGCAGATACCGGTTTCGGTTTCGACAGCAGTACTTTATGATGAATCGGGAAACATTGCAGGTGGAGCGGAAACTTTCAGGGACCTAAGCGAAATCGAAGCGTTGAGAAAAGAACTTTCAGGCAGAATTTCAATTTCTGATATTGTGACAAACGCTCCGTGCATGAAAGCGGTTCTTGATCTCATACCGGCGATCTCTGCAAGTTCAAGCACTGTGCTGATCGAAGGCGAGACGGGGACAGGCAAGGAGCTTTATGCAAAGGCGATCCACGAAATGTCTGACAGATCAGGCAAACCTTTTTATGCCCTAAATTGTGCCGCATTTCCCGAAACTCTTCTTGAAAGTGAACTTTTCGGATATGCAAAAGGAGCGTTCACCGGAGCGGATAAAGATAAAAAGGGTTGGTTTGCGACAGCTACAGACAGCACGCTTTTTATTGATGAAATAGGTGAAATATCTCCTTCCATTCAGGTTAAACTTCTGAGAGTTCTTCAGGAGCGGACTTTTGAGCCGGTGGGGTCGACAAAAAATGAAAAGACAAACGCAAGGATAATTGCCGCAACCAATAAAAATCTTAAACATCTTGTTGAGCAGGGGAAATTCCGTGAAGATCTTTATTACCGCATCAATGTTATCCGGGTTGAACTTCCACCTTTAAGAAAAAGGATTTCGGACATTCATGTTCTGGCCTTTTATTTTCTTGAAAAATATAACA
>Ga0116173_1002664_pt1 | contig 13746 bp, 9 predicted proteins | sample AD_UKC085_MetaG_FD_89800 | JGI IMG/M metagenome (GOLD analysis project Ga0116173, IMG submission 89800) | Active sludge microbial communities of municipal wastewater-treating anaerobic digesters from USA - AD_UKC085_MetaG | ecosystem: Engineered > Bioreactor > Anaerobic > Digestate | place: USA...
TAGCGGTGGTCCGTTGCTCAATATCAATGGCGAGGTGATCGGCATCAATTCCGCGATCGCCAGCACCAGTGGCGGCAATATCGGCATCGGTTTTGCCATCCCCATCAATCTGGCAAAGCGGGTGGTGGACGATCTGGTCGCCAGTGGCAGGGTTACCAGAGCTTACATCGGCATTCTACCCCAAGAAATTACCTCCGATATTATGGAAGCCTTTAGTCTCAAGGAAGTGAGCGGCGTACTCATCACCAAAGTGGAAAAAGACGGTCCTGCCGAAAAGGCCGGACTGCAAGTGGGCGATGTAATCCTGGAAATTGGCGGCGAGAAGATCAGCAATGTGGCTCGTTTCCGCATTGCAGTCGCCACCTCTGCCATTGGTGAGGAAGTACCGGTCAAGATTCTGCGCGATAATAAAGAACGTACCATCAAAGTGATGCTCGAAGCCTTCCCCGAAGATAGCGTGGCCGGAGTATCGGACAAGAACGGTAAAACGGCAGTTGCCACTGGAATTAGCGTTGAAAGCATCGATTCTCAATTTGCCAAGCGCTTGAATATCACCTCGGACAAAGGGGTGGTGGTAAGCGCCATCGACGCCAATTCACCCGCAGCCCGCTCTGGATTGCAGCCCGGTTTCGTGATCCTTACCATCGATGGACGCGAGGTAAATAGCGTTAGTGAGTTCCGTACAGTATTGGCCGAAGTTAAAGAAAGCATGGATAAAGACGGCAGGAAGATTATGCGGCTCTACGTGATAGACCGCAATCAGGTACCTCAGTTCATAATCCTGCGCTTTGAATAGCTAAGGCTCAAATCTTCAGTTTAGGGACACTCATCGTAGTGTCCCTTTTTGCATTATGTTACGCATTTATCTCCGGATTAAGTGTCTTCCTTTTGCTTTGGAGTAGTCCCAGAAATACCAAGGTAATTGGAATGGGCATGGATTTCATCCTTCGTATGCTTGCTCCTTCCTATCTAATACCAGCTATCCAAATCAAGGTCATCCCAAAGGCCTCTTGAACGCGGCTTGGGTTGTGCTTGGGATGAGTATGACATGTTTACTGGGCACTAGCGAGCTGGCACCGATGAAGCAAGACAGGGTTTATGCAACTGAACGCAGCAAGGGATCGGGTCCATTGGAGAAAATGGAATAATGGAAGGGAAAGTCCTTGACAGCTAATAGCTGCTGCCAGATGCTGGCGTCAGTACGGATGCATCGGATTGCTCCCCGATGGGTACGGTAAAGGAAGGTATAGACCATGGTTTCAAATTACTGGCAAGATAATTATTGTGTGCAAAAAGTGGCGAAGACTCCTGCTGCTGGATCCAGTAGCATAGAAGCTTTTGTGGATGGAAACTGGTGTAGCTATTCCCTAGTGGACTTCCCCAAGGCTTTTTGGGAATGGAGTAAAGACAGACGGCGTGAATACATTTCCATCTTTCGGGAGCTGCTGAGCGCGGGATCCTTGAGCTCTCGCAGGCCCAATCTGTCAGGGCCGCACAATGCCATGGTCGCCACCTATGGCAATCCCAGGGATGATTCTCGTTTCGCCCTGAACAACGCAGTCAAGGGTATGGGTTTCCTGCCCAAAGCAGAGCGGTTGGATGACATAATCAATATCCTGCGAGGAAATATGGATGCATCCATGGCCAGACGTCTGGATATTCTGCAGGAGCTTTATGATAATGCAGAGGAGCTGTATGCCGCGGACAGACTGGGATCGCTGGAATTGTATTCCGAGCCATTGCGTGAAAGCCAGACCTTTATCAATCAGATGTTAAATCCAGCCTGTGCAGTTGTCTGGCTGGATATTCCTACCTTCAAGATCAAATCCATCGTGCGGTTACTGGATCCCCAGGATCCCCATCTAACTGACTACGAACGTAGGGTTACACAGTACGTCAATCTGATCCACAGTTTCTTTCACGGGAAGTTTCCCAAAGACTTCCTCACCTCAATGTATTTTAACGTAGAGATTTATGATAGCAGCCCCGGCCAGTCCGGAGGCAAGGGTAAGAGAATCATCTAAGTAAGGGAGGAACAAATGGAAGATAAGAAGAAGAAACTAACTACGGTGGCAGGCGCTCCCGTGGCAAACAATAATGATATCATGACTGCTGGCAAGCGTGGCCCGCTTTTGATGCAGGACGTTTGGCTGGTGGAAAAATTGGCTCATTTCGATCGAGAAGTGATTCCGGAACGTCGTATGCATGCCAAAGGATCGGGAGCTTTTGGTACCTTTACTGTAACTAATGATATCACCAGGTTCACCAAGGCCAAAATCTTTAGTGAGATCGGTAAACAGACTGAGTGTTTTGTGCGCTTTTCCACAGTAGCAGGCGAACGTGGAGCGCAGATGCAGAGCGAGATATCCGCGGATTTGCCGTCAAGCTCTACACTGAAGAGGGGAATTGGGATATCGTAGGAAACAATACTCCGGTGTTCTTTTTCCGCGATCCTCTGCGCTTTCCGGGGTTAAACCATGCCGTGAAGCGCGATCCAAAGACCAATCTTCGCAGCGCCACCAATAATTGGGATTTCTGGAGTTCGCTGCCCGAAGCAATACATCAGGTTACCATTACTATGAGTGATCGGGGCATCCCGCTATCTTACAGGCATATGAATGGTTATGGCTGCCATACCTTTGCCATGTACAATCATGAGAATAAAAGGGTATGGGTGAAGTTCCATTTCAAAACCCAACAGGGAATCAAAAATCTAACGGATGCCGAAGCTGAAGAGCTGGTAGGAAAGGATCGGGAAAGCCATCAACGTGATCTCTTCGACAGCATTGCCAGGGGAGACTTCCCGCGCTGGACTCTATCCATCCAGGTGATGAGCGAAGAAGAAGCTGCCAAGCTGCCTTATAATCCCTTCGACGTTACCAAAGTATGGTCCAAAAAGCAATGGCCCCTGATCGAAGTGGGCGTGATGGAACTGAACAGAAATCCGGAAAACTACTTTCAGGACGTGGAACAGGCAGCTTTTACTCCTGCCAATATCGTCCCCGGCATCGGCTATTCACCCGACCGCATGCTTCAGGCGCGGCTCTTTTCCTACGGCGACGCTCAACGCTATCGGCTGGGGATCAATCACCACCAGATTCCGGTAAATCGTCCCCGCAATCAGGCACACAGCTTTCATCGCGATGGTGCTATGCGTCTGGATGGTAACTATGGGGCTACCCTGGGCTACGATCCCAACACCAAGGGCGAATGGGAAGACCAGCCAGATTTCTCTGAGCCTCCCTTCCCGCTCGAGGGAGATGCTGATCGTTACAATTTCCACGAGGATGATAACGATTACTACAGCCAGACCAGGGATCTCTATCACCTGATGAGCCCCCAGCAAAAACAAGTGCTCTATGAGAACACCATGCGAAACATGGGCGATGCACCCAGAGAGATTAAAATACGCCATATAGCGAATTGCTGGAAGGTGGATCCCGCGTATGGAGAAGGGATGGCCAAAGCCTGTGGTATGCCTATCGAAGACATCCCCAAGAACTGATCTTTTGATTCAATGATTAGGATAAACCGGGCTCACAGAGAGCCCGGTTTTCTATGCTGCTGATAGAGTCTATGCTATTTGATGCAGGTTTGGGAGGCCCCCCGGGCTATTGAATGACCGCCCTCGCTATGATTTGTGTCGCCCCTGACGGGGCTTTTGTGGTGATGTGCTACTTCTCCGTGTGACACTTATCAGGAAAGACAGTTCCGTCAATCCAGCCAGGTTTCTATCTATGAATAGTGTAGCCCTCCGGGATCTATACCACGCCCTGCAAATCAAAATGGCACCTGAAGCATTCGCGTAAGCATATGCACAACGATCTTACCACGATGATCGTACCATGAAGAAACGGTGCGTAAGGGTTGGAGTAATGCTAAAGCCATTGTGGGTGCTTTCTCCCAGATAACTCCATTCATACAGCGGGGCATAGGGATCATCAGAGGCATAGATGCGGTAAAGGCTGGCACCTGGAACTTCCTGCCATTGCAAGCTTATCTCCCCTGTCACTCTGGTGATGATGAGGTTTTGCACTGCATCGGGCACTGGCATCTCGCTCCATTCCAGGTACGGATATCCATGGTTCTGCAAGGAAGCGATATCATGGCTCCAGGTAGTATCAAAGTCCCAACCGGCATAATGTTCCAGAGAACCGGGATAGGTCATTTGGGCTGTGGTGAGTCCAGTGATCCCTGTTACCGAGCCCAGAGTAGTGCTTGAGCTATCAGTATCCCAATAGCAGGAGGTAGTAGTTCCACTCCAAACATAACCCACCAGACCACCATTGCTCCAACCTCCGGGGGCGTAATCTTGATAACCTGTGGCATAGCAGTGCTCGATGGTGCCGGAATTACTTCCATACCCCAGCCTGCCAACCGCTCCCCCGGTAGCTACATGGCCCTTTACCATGGCGTGGCTGTAGCTGTTGCTTAATATCCCTGATGAGATGCAGCCCACCAGGCCCCCGCTATTGTAATACCCATACACGCTGCCGCTACTGCTGCATCTATGGATCTGCGCTTGTGTCTCGGTATCGCTCTGCATAAATCCCACCAGGCCTCCAGCGTAATTGTTACCATAACAGATGACTACGGCCATCGCATTGGAGTTCTCAAGCGTGGACCGATCCAGGTATCCCACGATACCGCCAATGGTTTCCCTGGCAGAGATGGATACCTGATAGTCTATATGGGTGAGATTGCTAAGTACGGTATATCCAGCCAGACCGCCAACATTGACGTCTGCCAGTATATTGGATTTCCGCAGTCTGAGATTATGGATACTGGCGGCGGAGCAAACTCCAAAGAGCCCAGCATACCCCTGAGGGGGGCGAACTAACTGCATGCCGACGATTTGGAAGCCGTTTCCATCCAGTTTACCGCTAAAAGGATAATCGGATGTACCTAAGCTCTGCCAACCCAGACCACCATTCATGATCACGCTGGCACTCAGATCAATATCATTTGCCAATTGGTAGCTGGCAGCTAGATCCTGATGAATTACCAATAACTCATCAAGGCTATGAATCTGGTAGGGTAACTCATCAGTTCCCAGACCTGTGAGATCACCAATGCTGAGATTCTGGGGATAAGTGTAAACACTTAAATCTTGGTGGGTGGGGTAATAAATGCCTTCATTGATTTGCCAGAGGTAATCGAAGTTCCAGTTTCCATATGTATCACGCTGCATCATTTCAGCGGTGTTTTTGCCAAATATTCCGGAGTTTGACCCACCATTAGAGATACCAGAGCTTTGGATATTCCAATAACTCTCTCTGGCATAACCATTGTACATCCATCCAACCACTCCTCCAGCATTGGATCCCGAACATGTGATACTCCCGGTGGCAAAACAGCGGATGATGTATCCGGGGTTACTCCAGCCACATAACCCAGCTATTCCTCCAGCCTGATTGGAAGTTGTGGTTACGGATGCATGACTGTAGCTATTGATGATATAGCCCCAAGAGATGACACCCACCAAACCACCCATATTACTTGAACCTGTAATCCTGCCAGTTCCCCCGGAGTTGCTCACAATTCCGCTAATTTCCGTATCGCTGGTCACCACTCCTACCAGTGATCCTCCGTACTCGGCATAACACTTCAGGATTGGACTTGCAAAAGATCGTTGCAAATAGCCTGAATTAACGACTCCTGCGATACCTCCACAGGCACTCTTAGCCGTCATAGTTCCACTCACCGATAACTTGTCCAGAGAACCTCTCCTGGCATAGCCAATCACTCCACCACAGTTGCTGTCTCCCATCAAATGAACCGATTCCAGATTCAGATTAAACACCTCAGCGTCCTCCGAATAGCCAAACAATCCCTGCAAGCCTGTACTGGGGCGATTGATGCTAAGGTAAGAAATGCTGTGGTCATTGCCGTCGAAACTCCCTGTGAAGGGCGTATCCGTGCTGGCACCTACAGGTTGCCATCCCCGGCCATAATCCCAGATCACAGTACCACTGAGATCAATATCCGCCATCAGGATGTAATATGCGTCCAGATCCAACCGCATGGCGTTCAACTCATCAATGGTTTGGATCTGATAAGGATCCAGCGATGTCCCTTGTCCTTGAAGACTATCCAGACTGATCAAGTCTTCTGCATCCAAATCTTCCGGCAGGTTCAGATGAGGATAATCACGGTTATCCTGGATGCTCCACACATTCCAAAAGTTCCACATTTCATAGGTGGATTGAAGCATCATCATAGCTGTACTTTTACCGATAGCAGATCCGCTATCTGTCAGTAATCCGGAGCTTTCTGTATCCCAGTAGCATTCTTTGTGGTAGCCATTACCTCCCCAACCGGAGAATCCTCCCACACTCCCGCTACTGGCACTTGCTGTCCCTGTGCTATAACAAAAACTTATGTAGGTATTGTTATCATCCCACCCGGAGGTTCCGATAAAACCTCCCACTCTGTCCCAGCCGCTGGCGCTTACATGGGCATAGCTATTCATGATCAGGGAGTCATTGCTGAAACCTATTAAGCCGCCAATGTTGTAGGTGCCGCTTACGCTTCCCGTGGCAGAACAATAGCTGACAATCGAGTTTGCATGAGCCACTCCGCTCAGCACTCCGCCATAATGTCCACCATGGATTTCTGCATTCACCAGGTTCACCCGCTGTATTCTGCCTCCGATTATATAGCCAAAAAGACCATTATACTCGTGACTGGGGCGGTTCATATACAGATTCAGGATGTGATATCCCTGTCCGTCATAAGAACCTGTGAACTGAGTGGTTCCTCTGCCAATGGGCAGCCAGCCATGATCACTTCCCTCATCACTGGGAATGAGAACAGAATCTGTGGCATCAATATCGGCAGTTTGGATGAAGTGCAAGCCCCAAGCGCTGGGCAGTAGAGTGATATAATATAAATGGCCAAAATTATCTATGTGAAGCGGATCTTCGGCTGTTCCACTTCCTTCTGTAGGGGGAATGGCCGTTTGTGCCACTAAGCTTAGACATACAAACATCATGCAAGCAAGGATCATGGTCTTCATCTTTATCTCCTTTTGTAGCTGGTTAATCAAAACAAGCAGCCTTACCCCGTGAGGCCGGGGACAGTATTGAAAGGAATTGATCCGCGAAGATCTGAACACCAGATACCGGACCGACAGCGATCCTGATGCAAAACCACCATCCATACTTAGTCTAATGCAGCGAAGCAATGTGTCAAACAGAAATGAGTCAGTTTTGGATAATCCATGCTAGATATGTAATCTGCAGGATCTTACTCAGTCCCATCTGGGCATAGGAATTCCTCGTGATCCCTAGCGATACTGCTCCAGGAAGGACAAGGTGCTTGTAGAAGTGATATCATGCGGTCAATGAGTTTTTGCAGGGCCAAAGGTAAGCACTTTATGTGCTCTGTGATTGTGTAATCTCTGCATAAATAACTGGACATTTACTCTGCCTGCAGGAAAGTGTCCCAGACAAGCTATGAAGATTAATGACTTTATGGAGATATACTTATGAAACAGGAACAAGTAATGGCACGTCGCGAAAAGCTGTTTGCCGCATTGCAAAGCGGTGACGCGGTGATATTGTTCGCAAACTTGGAAGAAAAGCTAAAGAAATTCAAGCAGGACAACAACTTTTTGTATCTGACCGGTTTAACCTGCCCGGATGCAATTTACATGGCGTTCAAAGGAAGTGCGGCCAGTGAGTTCCTTTTTATACAGCGAGGCATTCCGGAACGCGAAGTATGGGAAGGCAAGAAAATGACGGTGGAAGAAGCGCGCGAGATAAGCGGTATCGAAAACGTACTCTATCAGGATCAGTTTGACGGAGTTCTTTCCCAGTATTGCCCCGCGATCTACCGTATCCATGCCAACATCGGAGCCCTGGAACTGGATAGACCCCTCTCTTACCCCATGTTCCGTTTGTTGCCTGTGCGCCAACGTTATCCCCAGATATCCATTCTCTGCGTCACGGAGATCATGACTCCTTTGCGCAAAGTAAAAAGCGATTGGGAAATCCAGCAGATGCAGCGCGCCATTGATGTGACTGGTAAAGGCATCATCGACATCATGCAAAGTGCTCAGACAGGCATGATGGAGTATGAATTGGAGGCCATCCTTTTTTACCGCATGCAGCGTAGCGGATTGAAGCATTGGGGCTTTGCACCAATCATCGCCGCCGGTATCAATGCTGCCACTTTGCACTATGAAAAAAACGAATGTCAGATTGCAGCAGGTGACCTTGTCCTCATGGATGTGGGCGCTGATAACAATAACTATAGCGCAGATATCACACGTTGCTTCCCGATCAGCGGGAGCTTTAGTGATAGGCAGACTCAGATATATTCAGCAGTACTCCGCGTGGAGAAAGAGATCATTAGTATGGTCAAACCTGGTGTGGAACTGATGACGCTCCAGACAAAAACCCGGGAGCTGATCGCCAATGAATTGATCACTTTGGGTCTGATCTCCGATCCCTGCGAAGTTAGTAAGTACTACATGCACGGCGTCAGTCATTTCCTAGGCATGGATACTCACGATCTCGGCGGACGCAGTGCCACTCTGGAAGTGGGAAATGTGATCACCGTGGAACCCGGCATTTACATTCCGGAAGAGAGACTTGGCGTGAGAATCGAGGATGACGTCCTGGTGACCGAAGAGGGTTACTGCGTACTCAGCCAAAACATCCCCAAAGAGATAGCCGAGATCGAGGAAATCCTCAAGAGCAGACAATGAAAGCCATATACCCCGGGACCTTCGATCCCATCACTTTTGGGCATCTGAACATTCTGGAGAAAGCTTCCCGCATGTTCGATGAAGTGATCCTTGCAGTGGCGGATTATACCGCGAAGCAAAACTACTTTTCTCTGGAAGAACGTTTCCAACTTTGCTCCAAGACCACGAAGCATTTGCCAAACGTAAGAGTAATGAGTTTCTCCGGTCTGGTGGTTGATTTCGCTCAGTCTCAGAACTGCAAGATCATGATCAGGGGTCTGCGCGCAGTATCAGATTTTGAGTACGAGCTGTCACTTGCCTTGACCAATATCAAGCTTCGCGACGACATTGAGACCATCTTTTTGGTGCCCAGCCTGCGCTACATGTACCTATCCTCATCCATGATCCGGCAGCTCTCCGAATTGGGGGCGGACCTGAAAGATTTTGTACCGTCCATAGTGGCTAAAGCCTTGTCTGAGCGCTCCGGGAGACGCGATAATGGCTAAAAGTACTTCTGATTCCCAGCAGATTTCCGAGCGAAAACTACCTGCTGATATAAACGCAGAAGCTGCAGTGCTTTCTGCCATGATCATCGACGCCGATGTGGTGTCCAAGGGCATCGAAAAGCTCAAAGAAAGCTTCTTTTCTCGCCTGGCTTACAAGCTGGTCTTCAAGGTCATCTGCGAGCTATTCAATGACGGCATCGAAGTGGACCCCCTGACAGTGATCAACCGGTTGGAACGCAACAACCATCTGGAAAAAGTAGGTGGCATACCCTTCATCAACGAGATTGCCGATTTTGTAGTTTCCAGTGCGAACTTCGATTATCACCTGAACATAGTGGTGGAACAGGCTCTGCTGCGTCACCTGATCGTGGCATGCAACGGCATCATCGAGAATTGTTACAGCTCTACGGCACCGGTCAAAACGGTGGTGGACGAGGCCGAGCAGGCCATCTTTGCTATTGCTGAATTGCCTCAACACCAGGGCTTCATCAGGTTTGACCAGCTTTCCGGCGAAGTATTGCACAATATCGACACCATCGCCTCCACCAAGGTACCTGTAACTGGCATTGGTACTGGATTTAGCGATCTGGACCGTCTTACCGGGGGCTTCAGACCGGGGCAATTCATCATCATTGCTGCACGTCCGGCCATGGGGAAGACTTCACTGGCGCTAAACATAGCTTCACACGCGGCGGTAAATCTAAAAAAGAAGGTGGCCATCTTCACCATGGAAATGGCAGCCGATGAAGTGATCATGAGGATGTTTTCCTCCGCTTCTGAAGTAAATATGGATAGCATGCTGAAAGGCTACGGCATGAACGAAGAGAAATTGATCCGTATCATGCAAGCCTCGGAAGTGCTTTCCAGTAAACAGATTTTCATCGATGAAACCGGTACAAATACCCCTCTGGATATTCGCGCCAAGACCCGTCGGCTGGCTGCAGAAATCGGCGGATTGGATCTGATCCTGATCGACTATTTACAGCTGATGGGGCTATCCAAAGAGCGTGATAACCGCCAGCAGGAAATCTCTGAAATCTCGCGGGCTCTCAAGATTCTCGCAAAAGACATGAGAATACCCGTGGTGGCGTTATCCCAGCTAAACCGCATGCTGGAAAACCGCGATGACAAGCGCCCCCGTCTGGCAGACCTGCGTGAATCCGGAGCCATCGAGCAGGACGCCGATCTGGTGATGTTCATCTATCGGGACGAGTACTATTACAAAGAGAAATCGGAAAAACCGGGTATCGCGGAGATCATCGTGGGCAAAAACCGTCACGGCTCCACCGGTAGTGTGGATCTGGGCTTTGACCGGGAATATACTCTCTTCCGCAATCTCGACACGCACGAAGAATTGTAAATGATTGGCGATATCCTGGCAGGAATTGGCGAATATACAATCTTTGCCGGTAAAAGTCTGGCTGGACTTGTCGTTCTGCCCAAACGCCGGCTGGAATTTCTGATCCAGTTTAAGCGCATCGGTTATGATTCGTTATTCCTCATTATGCTTACCGCCGCCTTTACCGGTTTGGTGACAGCGCTACAAGCGGTTTATCAATCAAAGGGTTACATCCCACTCAATCTACTCAGCGTATTGATCGGTAAATCTACCATGGTGGAATTGGCGCCGGTACTTACCGGACTTGTCCTCACTGGGAAAGTAGGGGCTTCTATGGCGGCAGAGATAGGTACCATGAAAGTGAGCGAACAGATCGACGCTCTTTCCAGTATGAATATCTCGGCCTATGAGTTTCTCTACATGCCACGCATTTTGGCCGGGATCATCGCTTTCCCGCTCATCACCATCTTTGCCAATGCCATCAGCATCATCTGTGCCTGGTACTTTGCCTTCCTCCGTTATGGATTGCACTACCATACCTTTTTCAGCAATATGCGGGCGTATTTCGAGAGCTTCGATCTGATCAGCGGACTGGTCAAGTCGGTGGTTTTTGGCTTTATCATCACATCTTTTGCCTGCTATTTTGGCGATCGCAGCTTTGGCGGGGCAGAGGGTGTGGGTCGATCCACCACGCAAACGGTTGTTTATTCATCTGTTAGTATCCTGATCATGGATTTCATCGTGGCGTGGATGCTTTTCGGAGCCTATTGATGAGGTACTGGTTTTATGCAGTGCTCTGTCTCATAATACTAAGCGCTTGCGTTAAAGACGAAGTGCCGGAGAAAGCAAAGCCACCAAAGGCATCGGGAGTATTAAAAGTCTGGGCTGTGGAGAGCTTTCGCAAATCCGGTCTGGAAGCAGTGTTGATCCCGGAATTTGAACATAAGCACAATTGCCGGGTGGATCTGCACCTCTTTGAAAGCAGGATCGAGCTGGCTGCCGCTGTGAAAGCAGATAGCACCGCCACCGACCTGGTCTTGGGCATCGATAACGCTCTGGCTGCTTCAGATCAGTTGTGGGATTACTTTACTCCTCATAAAGCGGTAGATTTCCCCACCCTGATCCGGGAAAGCATTACTGATGCGAGCTACAGGCTGATCCCCTACGCATACAGCTATGTGGCACTGATCTACAATACCCGTCTGGTGGATAGTCCTCCCAAGTCCTTTGGTGAAATGCAGGACGCGAAACACTTTCGCCAGATCGCGCTGCCCGATCCTCAGCTCAGCTCCTGGGGTGCGGCATTCATGCATTACGTGGTATCGATGTTTGGTGAAGAAGGCTACGAACACTTGCTAAGGGCTTTACGCAAGAACGTTTATCGTAGCTATGGTAATGACAATCTGGCCCTGGATGCAGTGCTCAGTGGAGAATGCAGCATGATGTTTGCCATGTTTAGCACCGCAGCCTGGCTGAAGGATGCACAGAGAAGTGAGCCGGAGATCAAGATGCAGGTATTCAAAGAAGGCTCCTATCTCTTCACCGAGAGCGCGGGGATTCATAGAAAGGCTCAGAACCCGGCTCTGGCAGAGGCTTTCCTGAAATACCTCAATGGCGAATCCGCGCAGAAGATGGTACTATACAAGACGGGACTCCTGCCCACCCACAAAAAGGTCATGCTGCCTATGGCTTATAGCAATCTGCCACTATCGGTATATGCGCTAAACGATCGTCTGGATCGCGACACAATCGCCAATCAGCAACAGACCTGGCTGGACGTATGGCAGCAGGTGATGAGCTTCATGTGAATAAATGAAAGGCACCCGCGGGTGCCTTGTAATGTGCGTTATAGCTTCGAAAGTGAAAGATGTTCCGGGTTGGATTTACTCGGCTGTGATTTTGAAAAACGCTTTGCTCAGAACGGGACTAAGTAGCAATGTAGTCGCGTTCGTGGTATCGAAAAGTAGATAATCCGCTGAAGGATCATTGCTCATGTATATGTGATACATCGTGGCACCAGGCACTTCGTTCCAGCTTAGAACCGGTGATCCGCTGATAGTATCCAAGGTGATGCTTGCCACAGGAGTAGCTATTTCAGGTAACGGCTCTCCAACCCGGAAGTTGTTTACCATAAAGTCATTATCATCATTGGACACAGTTGAGCCTGCAAAGATGGCTATCTTGATGTGTCCGGTATGTCCGGCCAATGGAATACGGATTTTCACTCCACTTACTGGAATGTCATCCAGTATGTATTCTGAGGTGCTATTATTGTATTCTCTCACGATGTTGGCTGTAGTCCAGGTGAAGCCATCACCTATGAGCACGGCCAATCTATCGTCGGGGGCATTATAGTTTGGGGGAGTACCCTCAGGAGTCTGGCCATACTTTAGAATGGCGGCATCAAACTCCAGTACATAATCTTCACTTGGGACATTGATCAGCGGTGATATCAGGTACCCACCAATCGATCCCCAAACGTTTATCTTTGCCGCTTTGTCCGAAGATGGAATGTTTAGCCAGTCATCGGTAACCCACATGCTGGAGCTGGGAGTGAAACTGATGGGATCAGCCAATGCTCCGGCCCACACCTCCCAATGATCCGGGGGGCAACCACCATCAAAGCTCTCTTCATATGGAAACACTGTGATGGAAGGATCCAATACAGTGGTGAAGCTCCACACCGGGCAGTCCAAAGCCGGGCCGAAATCGTTGTATGGAACAATCCTCCAATAATAGGTGGTTTCATAATCCAGATACTGAGGAATTGTGTACTGGACTTCACTTAGTATCTGTGCCGAGACGATATTGGAGGGAGGATTGTCAGTTCCCAGCCACAATCTATATCCTGAGGGTGTGCCACCGGTGTGATACCAGCTGAGCTTAGCATCTGGCGTGACGTCTGTAGCACCGTCCACAGGCGATATTGCCACTGCTGATGTGGGGGCTTGTGTTGTTGGTGTTACAAACCAGATATTGGGGCGCCGATCCTTTCTTCGAGTACCATTTGAGGTAGGGAAGGAACTGGAACTACCAGTATGTTGAACCGCAGTATAGTTATCGGTTTCACTATAGCAGAACTTGGGCGGCCCGCTAATCCTGCTGCCATCACGATTTTCCCAGAGGATTTCGATACCCCAATTGGGATCGTAGCGGTATGGTGTATCCAAAATCACCTCTACCCAACCGGGTCCATTCCAGGTTATGGA
>Ga0116173_1002672_pt1 | contig 13737 bp, 9 predicted proteins | sample AD_UKC085_MetaG_FD_89800 | JGI IMG/M metagenome (GOLD analysis project Ga0116173, IMG submission 89800) | Active sludge microbial communities of municipal wastewater-treating anaerobic digesters from USA - AD_UKC085_MetaG | ecosystem: Engineered > Bioreactor > Anaerobic > Digestate | place: USA...
AAGGCCGGCATAACTATGCCAATAAATACGCATCTGTAAGTCCAAACGCCTTTGATATCAATACTAAGTATCTGCAAGGCGGACTGGTATTGATGGAGAATAAGACTGGTTATGTAAGAGCTCTTATCGGGGGCAGAAACTTCACCCATAGCAAGTTTAACCGCATGACTCAAGCAAAACGACAACCCGGCAGCTCTATTAAACCAGTTTTCTACACAGCAGCCATCGAAAAGGGCTATACTCCTGCGACTGTGATCAACGACGCCCCCATTAGTTTGACTGGCGGAGATGGTAAACCCTGGTCACCTCAGAACTATACAAAAAAGTATTACGGATTCAGCCGGATGCGCACCGCAATCACTCATTCTTATAACCTTTGGGCAGTAAAAGCGGCGATCGATCTGGGGCTGGATGTATTATCCGATGCATTTATGCGCTTTGGGATCAAACGTAGAGTGACAGATTATTCCGCTGCACTTGGGAGTTATGAGGTTACTCCCATCACTCTGATCTCGGGTTATACCACTTTCCCCAATGGTGGATACCGTGTAAGCCCTGTGTTTATCACCAAGGTGGAAGACATCAATGGAAAGGTGCTGGAACGGGGATACACCACTAAAACCCAAGTAACAGATTCCGGTGTGGCATACATTATGACCTCAATGCTCCAATCCGTCACATCATCAGGTACCGGAGCCGCAGCTCGAAACAACTATCACTGGCAGGTCGCAGGGAAGACCGGAACTTCCAGCGATCATCGTGATGCCTGGTTCATCGGTTTCAATCCCAAGTTCACCCTGGGGATATGGAATGGCTTCGACAGTAATGCCACAGTGTCATCCAGTGCAGTTTGTGCCCCCATTTGGGGACGAATCATGACCAAATGCATCAGGCTAGATAACAAAGGTAAGCTCCCTGCAGCCGACGATCCGCGCTTTACCTTTTCCGTCCCAGATGGCGTAGTAAGCCGTAAGATCAATTCCAGCACCGGGTTCTTGAGCAATGGCGAAGGTATGGATGAGTACTTTCTGGAGGATAACATTCCTCCTGCGATGTCCGATACTTTGCGCTTCAATTTCTATCCCACGCGTTGGGGGTACAACGACGCACAGGAATTGGATTGATCGCAAGACTGCTGTTCTGGATTCTCTTTGCGCTTATCTGTAGCGGCGCGCTTACCTATATCGTGTTTGTGATCCGCTTCTATTTTGGCTGGAAGCGCTATAAGGCGATGCCTAGCTATCGGAAAAAACTGGTATCCGTGGTGGTTGTAGCGCGCAATGAAGCTGCTAACCTGCAGCGTTTGATGACCTGTCTCCTTTCGCAGGATTACCCCCAGGAACTATACGAGATCGTCTTTGCCGATGATGATTCGGAAGATGATACTGCAGCCATCATCCAGCGATACATTGACGCTGGGCACAAGGTAAGATACCTGAAAAGTACCGATCGAGAAAACTCCATCTCCCCGAAGAAAGTAGCGCTCAGCCATGCTATAGAAGCTGCCCAGGGAGAGATAATACTGACCACGGATGCGGATTGCATCGTTCCCTTCACCTGGATATCAAGCATGGTGGCCTGTTTTACCGACGACGTTAGCATGGTGGCGGGTTATTCACGAACCTTGATCCCCGTATGGAGCAAAGCAAGCATCTTGCAGAAGTATGAACACCTGGATTTTGCCCTTACCTACATGGTTTTGGGCGGAGGCTACACTCTGGGCAAAAGTTGGGCCTGCATCGGGCAGAATCTGGCATATAGAAAGTCTGCTTTTTATGATGTGGGTGGATTTGCCAGGATTGCTCATCTGATCAGCGGTGACGACGTCAATCTTATGCAATTGATGCGTCGTAAAGGACACAAGATTATCTTCAATTTCTCATCCGCTTCCTTTACACATACACATCCGGTGAAGAGCTGGAAACAGCTACTAAATCAACGCAGCCGCTGGGCTTCGAACATGAAGTATCAGCTAACCTTCAATCCTGAGTTCTTTTTCATCCTCTTTTCCATGGCCTGTCTATATTGGGGCGGGCTGGTGATGATGCTGATCAATCTGCCTCTGGGCTTGATCATCTTTGCCTACCGCATCCTGATCGAAAACATCATGATCTCATACAGCCGCAAGCATTTTGGGATTAGTTCCCGAATGCTGGGGTTTTACCCTCTGTGGCTGATCATCCAGACCTTTTTTCTGGTGTTTACCATGATCATGGGCCAGTTTGGCTTCTTTGTCTGGCATGGTAAACGCCCCCCAAAAGGAGTGACAAATGCAGCTCGTAATCTTTGATGACAATTATCATAAGTCCTTCTACCCCATTACCCTCACCCGTATGGTGGGAGATGTGCGTTGTGGCATCCTAAAGCTGCGTCAGCGCTTGGAGTATCTCTTCGGTGACCAGGGCTCCAGCTACATTATGGAACCCAGACTTGAGAAGCTTTACTGGGAGCGCCATCCAGATTGGGAGATCAATGCTCCCGCTGAAGGCATCAAGCTCTATGTAAACTCACGTTTGGTAGTAAATGATGAGGCAATCCGCGCCATCAAAGAATTGGGAACCGATCAGGCTTTATTAAGTGGCGATCAGGTAGTAGCAATTTGTGCCAGTGTAAAGCTAGAATTTGGTTTTACTCTGCCCACTTCAGTAGAGCCCATAGTAAGCAGCGTGACTCTATATCAGCACCTGCCGGAAGTTGTGCATGATAATCCCCGGATGATCACTTGGGACTTCGAAAACATCTTTTATGAAGAGGACAACTTTTTTGAAACCGAACCAGGTGTGCATGTGCTGAATCCCTACAGAATATGGATTGCCGAGGATGTTAGTTTGGCCCCAAACGTGGTTCTGGACGCATCAGAGGGTCCTATCGTGATCGATGAGGGAGCCAAAGTGATGGCAAATAGCGTGATCTGCGGGCCCACCTACATCGGAAAGATGAGCGTGATCAAGATTGGGGCCAAGATCTACGGCGGAGTGAGCATCGGTCCAGTCTGCAAGGTAGGCGGCGAAGTGGAAGGCAGCATCTTTCAGGCTTATACAAACAAGCAACACGACGGTTTTCTGGGGCATTCCTACCTCGGAGAATGGGTAAATCTGGGCGCTGACACGAATAATAGTGATTTGAAGAACACATATCGTAACGTCAATGTATACAATTACAGAATAACCGATAAAATGGATTCCGGGACCTGCTTTATGGGCTGCATTATCGGAGATCACAGCAAGACTGGCATCAATACATCATTGAATACTGGTCTGGTAATAGGAATTGGGTGCAACATCTATGGCCCTGGTTTGTTTATCGGTTTTGTCCCCAGTTTTTCTTGGGGCGAAGCTGATTCCTTGACAGAATATCGATATCCAGCCTTTTGCAAAACAGCATCCATCGTGAAGAAACGCAGAGACTTGGAGCTGAGTAGCGCCGAGATGGAGCTATACGAAATGCTATCTGGAGAATAATAGATGCAAGATTATATTGAAGTGGAGTTTCGTAGTGGCCGCATGGGGCATTACTTGAATCCTGATGCCCTGCCCATCGAACCCGAAGATCTCATCGTAGTGGAGGTAGAACGCGGCGAGGATATCGCCCAAATTGTGCACATGGCTGTCCCCCGTGAAGATAGTGACGTTCTATCCGGCAACCGTGTCTATAAGATCCTGCGCAAAGCAAGCGATTCGGACATCGATAAAATGAATAGCATCTGTCAGGAAGAAGAAAAGGCTTCCCACACCTTCAATGACCTTCTGCTGCGCTACCCCTTTGAGATGAAACTGATTGAAACCATATATCAATTTGACGGTAACAAGCTGACTTTCTTTTTCACCGCAGATGGCAGGATCGATTTTCGTGTATTTGTCCGCGAATTGGCCACCATTTTCCGCACCCGTATCGAACTACACCAAACTACTGGGCGCGATGAAGCAAAGCGCCTGGGCGGTTTTGGTATGTGTGGTTGCCAATACTGCTGCAGCAGTTTCCTCAAGCGCTTCAATCAGGTTACCATCAAGATGGCCAAGGATCAGAATCTAGCTGGGAACCTATCCAAAATATCAGGTCCCTGCGGACGCTTACTTTGCTGTCTGAATTTCGAAGAGGATTTCTACGTGGAAGAAGGCAGAGATTTTCCCATCATTGGCACCTGCGTAAAATACAAGGGGAATAAAGCGATGGTATTTCGCATCGATGTATTGGCCAAAAAGATATATCTTTCCACTGAAGATCAAGGGATTGCCGAATTGACCCCCGATGAATACAACACACTACCGGTGATCAGTGTTCCGGATTTACTGACATGCGAGTAAACATCTTTTCCCAGAGTTCCAGCGAAATTAAAGCCGTAGTTATGAAGGCATACCCTGCCTTCCGGCACCGTCAGTTGATGCACTGGCTCTATGTAAAGCTGGTGTATAACCCAGAAGAGATGACGGATCTTCCCATCGATTTTAAGGTATTTATCACTCAACAATACAGCTTTACTTTGCCCATCATCGATAAAGAGGACAAGGCCGATGACGGTAGCATCAAATACCGCTTACTCCTGGAAGATGGTGCCAAAATCGAGATGGTGATGATCCCTGATCCAGACAAAAAGAACACACTCTGTGTATCGTCCCAGGTAGGTTGTGCCCGTTCCTGCAGCTTTTGTGCCACCGGCAGATTGGGACTGAGGCGCAATCTGGAAACCCATGAGATCGTGGGACAAATCATGCTGGCATTGGCTCAAAGCCCACTTCCAAGAGTTACAAACATCGTTTTTATGGGCATGGGCGAGCCCCTAGACAATCTTCCCACAGTGCTAAAGACTCTTACCATCATTCAAGCCCATGATACTATAGCATTCAGTCCCCGACGCACCACAGTATCCACCTGTGGCGTCATCCCCGGGATAATCGCTCTGTCCGATAGCGGAGTAAAATGCAAGCTTGCTGTATCGCTAAACTCAGCCATTGACGAGATCCGCAGCACCTTGATGCCCATCAATCAGACCTATCCATTGATTAGCCTGAAGAATGCTCTGGTGTACTACCTGAGCCGGAGCAGTTATCGCGTCACTTTCGAATACATACTGATCCCTGATGTGAATATGAGCCCTGCCGACATCAAGGCCTTGCGCAAGTTCACTGGCGATCTTTCCTGTAAGATCAATTTTATACCTTTCAATCCCGTGCCCCATCTACCCTACCGAAAACCTGATGCGCAGGAAATTGAAACATTTATGACCGCTGCCCAGAGCATCAATCAGGCCATCACTCTGCGACGCAGCCGCGGATCTGATGTATCAGGTGCCTGTGGTCAATTAGCCGGTTCTTAAAGGATACATTATGAAAAGCATACCAGACATTGCCAAAGAATACTTTCCCAGCCAGCAGATCTGTCGCTGTGGCGGAGCTCACCATGTTTGTTTACACTGCGCCAAATGTCGGGCTGATGAACCCGATGAGCTTTACGACCCGGCAAAAGGCATCGCATCCATCATCGATGCTACAGTACTCAAAGCCGATGCCACAGACGATGATATCGCAAATCTCTGCGCCATGGCCGCCGAACATCATACAGCCTCCGTGTGCATCAATTCCCACTTCATACCCTACGCCCGGAAAATCCTTGATGGTGCCGTGAAGATCTGCACTGTGATAAACTTTCCCCTGGGGGCTGGCTCCCGAAAAGCCGTAAAGAAAGAAGCCAAGGCTGTGCTTGAGGCTGGAATCGATGAACTGGATATGGTGCAAAACCTGGCGGCTCTCAGAAGCGGAGATTGGCAGATGGCGATGGAAACCATCAAGTCAGTTGCCATCCAATGTCTGGAAAATTCTGTACTCCTCAAGGTAATCATCGAAACCAGCTTTCTGACCAGGGAGCAGATGATCCTCAGCTGTCTGATCAGCAAAAAGGCAGGAGCAAAGTACGTAAAGACTTCCACCGGTTTTGGAACTTCTGGAGCCAAAGCGGAAGACATCGCTTTGATGCGTGAAGTTGTTGGCCCCAAACTTGGAGTAAAGGCCAGTGGCGGAATTCGTGATAAAGACAGCGCGAACCAAATGATAGCCGCTGGCGCTAGCAGGATCGGCGCTAGCAGTGTTTCTGCCCTGCTTTGATGGAGACCCCCACAATGAAGCTTCTCATTGCCGGGTTCAACATTGACAAGAGCCTTATTGACAGTCTGAAGGATCGAACTGCCACTCCCGAAGTGATCTCTGCAGCCTACGCCAGAATCAGCCGCAGCAAGAAGAGTGTGGATGATTTGCGCGTAGAAGCCCTCAAAGAAGTAGAAAAAGCTCGTTCATCCAATACCAATATTATCTTCGAAATGGGGCATGCCTCTGTAGCTGAGCATGCTGTCTTCAATATCGATCTAATTGATATCTCCAGACATCTCACTGAGACTGTACAGCGAAGTCGCCTGGTCTCTTTCACTGAAAAATCTCAGCGCTACGTAACCTTTTCCGCGGATTACGTGATCCCTGAAGAGCTCGACGATTTGCCCAAACTGAAGAAACGCTACAAAGCCTACATGAAGAGCCTTTTCAATGAGTATGAAAGCTCTTACAAAATGCTCTGCGAGTACTACCAGACCCTCGATAAACAGTTATCAAGACGAGATCTGGAATGCCGGGCCAAGGAAGACGCGCGATATATCCTCCCTCTGGCCACAAAGACCCAGATGGGGATCACCATCAATGCCCGCAACATTGAAGCCCTGCTACGCCGTCTTTCATCAGCGCCTGGAGCTGAAGCCCACCAACTGCGTGAACTTCTTTACACGGAAGTTTCAGCCATCAGTCCTTCTCTGATCCGTTACACTCAGAATGATGGATTCAAAGGAACCGTCAATCCAGACGCGATAGGCTTCAGCGGCTTTATGCAGCAGGAATTGCCCTGGCTGGCCGCGCTGGATCTGGAAACCAAGGTAAAGCTGATCTCTGCACCCCACAATGCTGACGACCGCATACTCACTGCACTGATTTACATCAGGGGAGAGCTTAGCTACTCTGATACCCTTGATATTGTGTCCGGTCTGCCGAAACTGAAGAAAACCCAGCTCTGGAATCAACTCTTTTCCGGCCTGGAAAGCTGGCACAAAATGCCGCGCGCATTTGAAACCGCGGAGTTTGAATTTGAAATCAGTATGAGCGAGTGCTGTTGGGCTCAATTCAAGCGGCATCGTCAGTGCACTTTGATCAAGAAATCTGGCAGTCCAGGCATCATCATGCTGCCTGAACCAATCCTGAAGATCAAGCGCAAAGGGATATGGGAAAAGCTCTTTTATGAAGGGATCAAGCTTGGCGACACCTTCCCCGCTTCGTTGGCACATCTGCGCAGCTATTTGAACTTAAATGCCACCCCTGTAAAGGTATATGCCAAGATGAATCTACGGGAGATCTATCACTTTGTACGTCTGCGCAGTGATGCCCATGCCCAGTGGGAAATCCGTGAAATCGCCGATGTAATCCGTGATATTGCCAGAAAACACGCCCCTAATGCAGCCGCCAAACTCTGCGGAAAAAGCGAGTTTTAGTCATTTGGAGTTGACACAAAGTAGCCGTCAGAAATCTATGAACTCACCTATTTGCGTCCCTGTAGCTCAGCTGGATAGAGTGGCACCCTCCGAAGGTGAAGGTCAGGCGTTCGAATCGCCTCAGGGACGCCAGCATTTATGGCCAGCGACGTAATCCTCACACTCGAAAATGTCTCTCTCTCCTATGGGGATAGATGCATCATTGATAATGCCAGCTTCGGCGTCCATGCTGGGGATAAAATCGGCATTCTGGGCGTGAATGGCAGCGGTAAAACAACGCTCTTGCGTATCTTATCAGCAGCACTTCCTCCCAATACCGGTACCATCACTCCCCGCAAAGGTCTCAAGATAGGTTATTTGGAACAGGATCCCCAGTTTCTTCCCCACGCAAATGTCCTGGAGCATGTATTTCCCGGTGATCCCAAAGCGCAAAAGCCAGATCATGTGTACAAAGCGCTGCTCACCAAACTGGGCATTGATACTTATGATAAACCCATGCGACTACTATCCGGCGGTCAACGGCGCAAGGTAGATATTGCCAAGGTGCTGGCTACCGAGCCAGATCTATTGGTAATGGATGAACCCACCAATCACTTGGATCTGGATACCATCGAGTGGCTGCAGGACTATCTGGCCACCATGAAGACAGCACTGATCTTCGTTACCCACGATCGTTATTTCCTGGATGCCGTGTGCAACCGCATCTTCGAGATCGAACGGGCAAAGCTTTACTTTTATGAAGGGAACTATAGTGACTACGTAAAGGGCAAGATCCTGCGCCAGCAGGATTCTGAACGCAAAGAAACCCGCCGTCAGGCACAATTGGACAAAGAACTGGCGTGGTTAGCCCGGGGAGCCCGAGCCCGGGCCACCAAACCCAAAAACCATGTGGACAGGGTAAAGGAACTGCTTAGTAAAAGCTATCTGATCGAGGAACAGGATCTGGACATATCCTTTCAAACCGATCGCCTGGGCCGCACCATTCTGGAACTGCATAAGCTTAGCAAGTCCTACGATTCGCGCCCTCTCTTTGAGGAGCTGGATCATAACTTTCAACCCCTGGAACGCATCGGTGTGTTAGGCCCCAACGGTTGTGGCAAAACCACTCTTCTCAAGATGATCACCGGCGATGTCAAACCAGATATTGGCAGCATCAAACTGGGCATCGATACTCATATCGCTTATTATAAACAGGATGAAGATAGCTTTGATCCAAAGCTAAGCGTTTATGAATATATCGCGCAATACGCGGAAACCATCAGGATGGCGGACGGCAGTAAAGTGACAGCTACCGAGATGCTCAATCGTTTTCTCTTCGATGGCAAAATGCAGCAAATGAAGCTTTCAGCGCTCTCCGGAGGTGAAAGAAAACGCCTCTATCTGCTCAAGTCCCTCATGTTTGGAGCAAACTTCATCATCCTGGATGAACCAACTAACGATCTTGACATCCGTACTCTGGAAATCCTGGAGGATTATCTTGATGCCTTCAAGGGTTGCCTGCTCGTGGTTTCTCACGATCGCTTCTTCCTTGATCGCTGTGTGGATTACCTCTTCATCCATCAAGATGGCCATTTCCGCAAGTTTGCCGGCAATTACTCTGATTACCTCCTGGTAAAACGTTACGAAAAAGAAGTACGTGAAGAGAGCAGTTCGCCTGAGATTCTACGCCCAAAGAGGACCAATAAAGGTCTATCCTACAATGAACAGCGGGAATTTGCTAACCTCGAATCCCGAATCATAGAATTGGAGAACAACCTAAACGAACTAGAGGATCGCCTTAGCCTACCCAATCTCAAAGCTCAGGAATACAGCGACCTGGCAGCCGATATAGAGCGACTCAGTTCAGAACACGAACAGATCCTCGAACGCTGGGTGGAATTGAGCGATAAAGCATCTCTCTAACGCAACGAAGTCGCCAACTAAAACTCACTGCCAACTAACGCACGAAATCGCTCAGACTTCTGGCAGATTAAAACAGCCCGGAGAATGACACTTTTGGGCTAATCTCTGGTCGTGCACATCATAGACCAGTTCCCAAATAGCCCGGATGGCGACACGATTCATAGTTTTCACCTCGTAGGGGCTCTCCTGCGGTTCACTCTCCAAAGGCCCTCGTAAGGTGTACCAAATGCACAAAAAGCCCTGGCACATGTAGAATACGAAGTGTACTATTGTCTTTACTTTTGGCTCCATAATGAATCCAAGAGCATCCCAAAGACATCCTGAGCGTGGCTTGGGATGTGTTTGAGATGTGTTTAGCAAGTCTAGCAGTTGACAGGCGGCTAGAGTCGTACCGACGGGGTGTGTTCACAAAGGGCTTCGCTGCGCTTTGCACACTCACTATGGCATGTGCCACTCTTGGCGGTGCATTAGCGTAACTTGAAGTGAGGAGACAAGAGTCTGATCGGGCTGGAAGAATGAGTATTGGCAGCGACCACTTCGAAGACTCACAACTCAAAGTCGATGCTACTCATGCTCTTGCTTGACATAAACTGCCCACTGGAAATCATGGCCTTCAACACATTAGAATGGAGCATAATACTATGGATAAACACCTTACAGACTTCCTGAGTTTCCTGGACGGAGCGAATTCACGCTTTACAGCCAGCAAACAGATCATGGACCGATTGGCTGCTGCCGGCTTTGTAGAATTGAGCGAGAGCAAAAGCTTCAAGCTCAAAAAGGGCGGGAAGTACTTCATTCGTCGCATGGATACAGCTGTCATCGCCTTTGTAGTAGGTAGCAAGAGCCCTGCCGAGAGCGGATTCAAACTGGCCGCCAGCCATATTGACAGCCCTTCCTTGAAGCTAAAGACCCAGAGCTACAGATGTGATCGTGGAGTATGCCGTATGGGCGTGGAAGTGTATGGCGGGCCGATAGTGCATACCTGGCTGGATAGGGAACTAAGCGTTTCCGGCCGTGTGATCGTAAAGACTCCCAAGGGTAATGAAAGCCGCACGGTAGATCTGAAGCGTCCCATCGCCATCATCCCAAACGCAGCCATTCACATGAACCGTGAGATAAATAAAGGATTTGAATATAATAAACAAACTCATCTTCAAGCCATTCTCAGCGTGAGCGAGAAGGACGAGAATCCCCTGTATGCTTTGATCGCCAAAGCACTCAAGATCAAAGCAGCGGACATCATTGCGGACGATCTGTATCTATATGACACAGCCGAGGCTGCCACCATCGGCATACAGAGCGAGATGATTGCCTGTGGCAGGCTGGATAATCTGGCCATGACTCACTGCATACTTCAGGGTTTACTGTCTGCCAAAAGGCCGAAACACACTGCCGTGGGAGTATTCTTTGATCATGAAGAGATCGGCAGCCAAACACCACAAGGCGCTTTCTCCTCCCTGCTATCGGAGCTTTTGGAACGCATCTGCCTGGCGTTGAATTGCAGCAGGGAAGAGTATTTTTGCGCGATTCACTCCTCCTATCTGATCTCAGCCGATATGGCTCATGCCTATCACCCCTCTTACGCTGAGAAGTACGATCCCGATTACGCTCCGCGCATGAATCAAGGCCCCGTGATCAAGCTCAATGCCAATCACCGCTACGCTTCCACAGCCGAGAGCAGCCAGGCCTTCATCCAACTCTGCAACGCAGCCCATGTGCCATATCAGAGCTTCCTTGTGCGCAGCGATATGCCCTGTGGTAGTACTGTAGGCCCCATTCTGGCCGCCGATCTGGGCATCTCCACCATCGATATCGGCAATCCCATGTGGGCAATGCACTCAGTACGCGAAACTTGCGGCACAGAAGATCATCTGTACCTGATAAAGGTATTTGAAATCTTCTTTGCCTGATGATGTATTAACACAGAAAAATAAGAATAAAGAGGTTATGACCAATGGCAACATTCAAGCCCTTCAAAGCAGTTCGCCCCGTGCCAGAGAAAGCACACGCCATCGCTTCCCTTCCCTACGACGTGATGGATTCCGATGAAGCCCGCATTGAGGTTAAGAAGAATCCCCTCAGCTTTATCCATGTGGAGAAACCGGAGGTTGACCTTCCCGAAGGCACCGATCTATACGATCCCGCAGTATATGCCAAAGCGAAGGAAAACCTTTACAATTACATCACCAATGGCCACATGATACAGGACGACAAGCCTATGTTTTACATCTACCGTCAGCAGATGGATGGGCGTTATCAATTTGGCCTGGTCGGTCTCAGTGCCGTGGATGAATATATGGACGGGACCATCAAGAAGCATGAATTGACCCGTGCAGAAAAGGAAGCAGACCGCATCCGCCACGTTGATACCTGCGACGCGCACCCCTCACCTGTGTTTTTCACCTATCGTCACCAGGATGATATCGACGCCATAGTGGAAAATGTATGCAGAACCAATGCTCCCGTGTATGATTTCACCTCAGATGATGGAATCGGCCATACGTTGTGGCTGATGGACAAGGATGCCGATATCAAGGCCATAGAAACAGCTTTTGCCAAAATGCGCTATCTATATGTGGCCGATGGGCATCATCGCACCGCCAGCGCCGCCAAGGTGGGTCTGGTGCGTCGTGAGCAAAATCCGAACTATACCGGCAATGAAGAATTTAACTTCTTTATGACCGTGATTTTCCCCGATAATCACCTGAAGATCTTTGATTACAACCGCGTTGTGAAAGATCTTAACGGCTACACCAAAGATGAATATATGAGCCAGGTAAAGAAGAGCTGGAACGTACAGGAAGTGCCCGCTGGAGCGGAATACAAGCCCTCCCACCTGCATCAGATAAGCATGTATATCGATGGCAAATGGTACTTTATCAGCCCAAAAGCTGGAAGCTGGCAAGAATGCGATGTAGTGGAAAACCTGGACGTCTCCATCCTGCAATTGAACTTACTGCACCCCATCCTTGGGATCAATGATCCCCGCACCGACAAACGCATCGACTTCGTGGGCGGGATCCGCGGATTGGGCGAATTGGTAAAACGCGTGGATAGCGGACGCGAAGTAGTAGCCTTTGCCATGTATCCAACTTCGATGGACGAATTGATCGGCATTGCGGATGCCGGTGAGATTATGCCCCCAAAATCTACCTGGTTTGAGCCAAAGCTACGTAGCGGACTCTTTATCCACCTCCTCAAATGAAGCAATACTACATCGAGAGTTTGGGCTGCGCCAAGAACCTCGTAGATAGCGAACGTTTTGTGGCTATCATGGAAAGCTACGGAATGCAGGAAGCCCGGGATATTACCGAAGCGGATGTGGTCGTGGTAAATAGCTGCGCTTTTCTGCAGAGATCTCTGGACGAATTTGACCGAGTACTGGATGACTTGCTCGAGTATACTTCAAATACTTCAGCGAAGGTCATCGCCACCGGCTGCGTGACCACGCGCGCCCTGGAAGAGTATCAGGATCTGTTTCCTGAAGTTGATGCCTGGATCATGCTAAAGGATTTTGCGGGCTTTGAAAAGTACCTGAGATCCAATGTTTTACCCAAGGGTACTAAACAAGGGAAACTGGCTGAGGCAGGACGCCTCAAGTTTCAGGATGGCCAACACGTATATCTGCGCATCTCTGATGGTTGCGAGAATTTCTGCAGCTATTGCATGATCCCCTCCATCCGCGGCAAGCTGGTTTCGGTGCCCATTGAAGAACTGGTGAATGAAGCCAAAGCTATGGCCAATGATAGCGAAGAGCTGGTGATCATCGCTCAGGATACGTGCATGTATGGCATTGATCTCTATGGTGAAAAGGCCCTGCCCAAACTACTCGATGCCCTTTGTAAACTGAATCTATATCGTTGGATCAGGGTGATGTATATGCACCCTGACCATTTTGAACTAAAGTGGCTGGAGCTCTGGAACAAGTACAATTGCCTTCTCCCCTATTTTGAGATCCCGATTCAACACGTCAGCCCACGGGTGATCAAAGCAATGAACCGTCAAAAGAGCTACGAGGAGCTCAAAGCGCTCTTCCAGCAGATCAAGCATGAGATTCCCAAAGCGGTGTTTCGCACAACCATCATGGTTGGCTATCCCAATGAGACACAGAGCGATCTGGATCTCCTGGATAAGTTTCTGGAAGAGGTTGATATCCTGCATATCGGGGTATTTGCCTATTCTCCAGAAAAGGAGGGCTACACTGTGCCCTGGGATAATCCCCGCCACCGTTATCTGGAGCAGCTTGAGATAAAATATGCCATGAAGATCGGCGAAAGCAAAGAGCTGAAAATGCAGCGCTACGTTGGCACCGT
>Ga0116173_1002675_pt1 | contig 13735 bp, 11 predicted proteins | sample AD_UKC085_MetaG_FD_89800 | JGI IMG/M metagenome (GOLD analysis project Ga0116173, IMG submission 89800) | Active sludge microbial communities of municipal wastewater-treating anaerobic digesters from USA - AD_UKC085_MetaG | ecosystem: Engineered > Bioreactor > Anaerobic > Digestate | place: USA...
ATCAACTTTGTTCACAGGAATAAGTGATGTGGGGGTGGAAGGAGATCATATTCAGTTTTATTTTGGAAAACTAGTTGAAAACCCCGGCTTTAGTTTTTATTTTGTAGTGTTGGCTTTAAGATCTTCTGTGTACCTTTTAATTGGATTTATTGGGTCTTTTGTAATTAGGAAGAAATTACCAGAAAGTGTTAGGAATTTTGTTGATTTTCTTTTAATCTTTGTATTTTTTTACTTTTTCCAGCTTATTATTCCGACAAAAAAGTTAGACAGGTATATATTACCTGCTTTGGTGGTCATATCCCTAATTTCATCTACATTTTATATTTGGGTTTTTGAAAAACTAAGTTCTAGAAAAACATGGGAAAAAGTATTATCTTTCGCACTTTTTATTTTTCCTGCTATTTATACTTGTATTGTCGTCCATCCCGATTATTTGTCCTATTTTAACCCTATGTTTGGCGGGCTAAAAACAGGCATAAAGATTATAGAACCCAAGTGGATTGTGGGTGAAAGGGAAATAACTAATTATTTTGATGCGTTGGCTAAAAAAGAAGGTGATGTATTTTCTACGGATACCTCATTTAAGGATATTGTGTATAAACAATTTGGCGTAAGGTTAAAAACTACCATGACAGTAGGTTTCCAAGAAAAATACTACACTCAAATATGGCCATTTTTTAGGCAAAAAGGAAATTGGGCTGTAGTAGAAAACCTTACCCCGTTTGCCACTAAAACAAAATATTTTATATATCCTGTATGGGATGATGTATCAGAAAATGAAAAAAGAGTGCCTTTAAGATACTTCGATACAATATTTGTCAGAGGTGTTCCAATGTACAATGTTTACAAAAATGAGGGGGAAGGTGTCCATAATAAAAAGTAAAATAAAACAAATTAGAAATAACGAAGAAGTTTTAGACACTATTATTGTTGGTGTCGCAACTTTAGTAGGTTCGGTTTTTAGTTACCTTTTGCAATTTGTTTTAGGGAGAAAATTATCTGTTGAAGATTACGGCACTTTTAACACTCTACTTTCTTTAACCACTATAGTTGGGGTTTTATCAGGAGTTTTAGGAACGTCTCTGATAAAAGTATCTGCTGAGATGCATGCTAAAGATAAAAATAATGGAAAACTGGAATATTTTCTCTACAAAACCTTGGTTTTTTCTTTTTTAGCCTTAATTGCTTCATTTCTCTTAGGAGTTTTATTTTCTAATTTTGTTTCTATTTATTTGAATATAAACGATAGAATTTTAATAATTTTACTGGGTTTGTTTGTGGGGTTTTCTTTTTTATTAATAGTTCCCACTGCTTTTTTACAAGGAGTACAGAAATTTAAAAGATATTCAGTTTTTCATGTTGTAACTATGATTTTGAGGCTACTTATCCCTATGGTCTTTGTTTTTGCTGGTTTCAGTGTTAGAGGTGTTTGGGTTGGTTTATCTTTATCTTATATTTTTTCATTTTTGTTGGGAATGTTGTTGCTACAGATCAAAGTTAGAAGTGTTGAAAAAAGGGATATTTCATCTTATTTGGAGAAATTAAAATCCTTATTTGTTTCGATAATTTTAGTTAATTTTGCTTTAATGTTTTTAAACAATATCGATGTGATTATGGTTAAAAAGTTCTTTTCTCCTATAGAAGCAGGTTATTACTCTGGGACTGTAACTTTAGGGAAAATATTACTCTTTGGAGCTGGGGCTTTCACTACAGTTATGTTTCCAAGAATAACTGCACTTTATGTTAATGGTAAGGAATTTACACATAAGCTAAAAATGATATTTTTTCTTCTTCTTGGGGTGCTTTTTGTAGGAGTTTTATGTTATAGAATTTTCCCGGAGTTTCTAACCAAAGTTTTCTTTGGAGAAGCTTTTATGAGTTCTCAGGAGTATTTGCCCTTGTTTTCCATATTTGTTGCTATTTATGTACTAATAAACTTTTTAGTTATGTTTTTCTTAGCTATAGATAAAAAAGCTGTTGGTTTTTTGCTATTACCAGGAGTCGTGGCACAGTATATTCTTTTAAACATTTTTCATGAAAGTTTATGGGATGTAATAAATATAAATATAGGTGTTAGTGCTTTTACACTTGTGTTGTTGTTGGTTTATTTTTACTTTTCTGTCCTAGAGAAGAAAGAAGGTTTGGACGAAACCTCGGGTTCAGCCCTCTTGCCCTAAATTTTGCTTATTCTTGTATAAGGAAGATTTATATAGAGCTCAGCGCTTTATATGGAACCCTCTAAAAAATGTAGTACAATATGCCTGTGAAACCGAGAATCACGAAGATTGTCTCAGTAATAATTCCTGCCCGCAAACAAGAGAAGAATATTCTTAAGAGTGTTATAGGTATTGACGAAGCAATGTCAAAAATTCGTTTTGACTATGAAATCATTGTTGTAGTGGATGGGAAATCAGGAAGTTCTTATGACGAAATTAGGAAAATAAAAAGGAAAAAGGTACAAGTTTTGGGATATTCTAATGAAAGAGGTAGAGGTTATGCTCTAAAATATGGCACTGCAAGATCACGTGGTGACTACGTAGTTTTTTTAGATCCTGGGATAAATGTAAATCCCAATGGAATATCATTAATGTTAGAGCATTTAGAATGGTACGATGCTGATATTGTGGTTGGGAGTAAAATGCACCCTGCTTCAAAAGTTAATTTCCCCTTAACTAGAAGGTTTTACAGTCGTGTTTTCCACATGTTAACAAAAATATTCTTGGGTGTTGGAGTCAGGGATACACAGGTAGGGCTAAAAATATTTAGGAGAGATGTTTTGGAGAAAGTTTTGCCAAGATTAGTTATAAAAAAAGCTGCGTTTGATATCGAAGTACTCTCAGTGGCAAGGTATCTAGGTTTTAAGAGAATTTTTGAGTCTCCTATTCAGTCAATATGGCCCGAGGAAGATGGTGGTAACAAACAACCCTATTTTTTGAATAAAAATGTAAGGGCGATACTGCTTGAAACCATAGCGATTTTCTACAGATTAAGAATATTGCAATATTATAGTGATAAAAAGAAGAGAAAGTGGTTTTACGATAAAGAGCTCGATATGAATATAAACACAGGAGAGTACTCAATAAATGTAGGTTGGAAAAAGAATATAAAAGCTCCGCAAGTTAATAAAATTCTTTGGATGACATGGAAGGATAAAAAACATCCTTTAGCTGGAGGGGCAGAGGTGGTTAACGAAGAGTTGGCTAAGAGATTGGTTAAAGATGGGTATGATGTAACAATATTGACTAGTGGTTTTAAAGATTGTGAGAGAGACGAGACAATAAATGGTTATAGAGTTATTAGAGTAGGTAGTTTAATGTCTGTCTATTGGAATGCCTACCTTTTCTATAAGAAAAACTTAATTGGTTGGGCTGATTTGGTTATTGATGAAATAAACACTATCCCTTTTTTCTGTAAGTTTTATGTAAAAGAGAAAAATATAATTTTTATACATCAATTATGTAGAGAGATTTGGTTTTATGGTATGCAGTTTCCAATTAGTTTATTTGGTTATTTAGTAGAACCATTGTACCTAAGATTATTAAGTAACGTAAGAACAATTACGATTTCAGAAAGTACAAGATTAGATTTATCTAAACATGGATTTAATAACGATAAAATATCACTTATTCCCGAGGGTTTGGAGTTTCCCCCTATAAGTGAGCAGGAATACAAAAATACCAAAAAAGAAAATAATCCTACAATGATTTACCTTGGATCTATTAGAAAGATGAAAAGACCCAAACATGTTTTAAAAGCATTTGAGTTGGCAAGAAGTAAAATTCCTAATTTAAAATTTTTTATCGTAGGACACGGCAAAAATCAATATGCAAGCGAATTTTTTAGAGATGTTAAATATTCAAAGTATGCTAAAGATATTAAGTACTTTGGAAGAGTATCAAATAAGAGAAAGATGGATTTGCTAAAAAAATCTCATGTCATATGCGTTACTTCAGTAAAAGAGGGTTGGGGTTTAATAGTAACAGAAGCTAATAGTTGTGGTACCCCGGCTATTGTTTATGATGTAGACGGTTTGCGAGATTCCTGTAAGAATAGAAAGACTGGTATAGTTTGTGGTCCCACTCCATACAGCATGGCTTTAGGAATAATTAAGCTTTTTAATAATAGAGAATTGTATGATAAATATAGATACAATTCATGGAAGGATAGCTTTAATTATAATTATGATAAGACATACAAAAAGTTTTTAAAAATTATAAATGAATAAACCATTAGTATCTGTTGTTATAACAACAAAAAACTCATCTAGAACTATAGAAAAATGTTTGAAATCTGTAAAAAATCAATCTTACAAATCTATAGAGTTAATAGTAGTTGATAATAATAGTACTGATAATACAAAGGAAATTGCAAAAAAATATGCTGATGATGTTATTAATAAAGGACCAGAGAGAAGTGCTCAAAGAAATTTTGGGGTTAAGAAATCTAGGGGGCATTATGTTCTAGTTCATGACAGTGACATATATTTTAATCCTAATTCAATAAAAGAATGTGTGGAGGTATGTGAAAAAGGAGGTTGTGATGCGGTAATTTTGCCAGAGAAATCCATTGGGAATGGTTTTTGGACAAAGGTTAAGGCCTTTGAAAGAAGTTTTTATGTTGGAAATGATTATATAGAAGCAGCAAGATTTTTTAAAAAAGAGGTGTTTTTAAAGGTGGGTGGTTATGATGAAGATCTGTACGCGGGGGAAGATTGGGATTTAACAAACAGGCTAAGAGATGGTGATTACAAGATAGGTAGATCTAAGAGTTTATTGGAACATGATGAAGGCAGATTAAATTTTTTTGGAAGTTCTAAAAAGAAAAGATATTATTCAAAGAATTTTTTTGAAGTTTATGCTAAGAAAAATACTAAATATTTTAAAAAACAAATGAGTTTCTTTGTCAGATTTCCACCTAAAAAAATTCTACAGAAAGCATTTGTACATCCAATTTTATTTTTAAGTATGATGCTGATGAAAAGTGTTGAATACTTGGGAACTAAAAAGTCTTAATTTTATGAAGAAAATATTTTTAAATTACCACTCCACAGTGATTTCCGGAATAGCACATTACTTGGAGAATTATTTATTAAAAAACAATCACAGGGTTATATCAATATCGCACCCTTTGGATAATTATGAAGGAAGGGTTACTCTTGTTAAAGAAGGGGCAACGGTTATTAAAGAGATAAAGAGAAAAAATATTGGAATTTTGAATCTTTTTTATGATTTTTATTTGTCTTTGAAATTTTTGTTAAAGAATGATACTGACGTTTTTATAGGTGCCAATAATTTTGATACCATGACGGGAGTTGTTGCCAGAAATATTTTTAAGAAAAAAATTGATAGGGTAGTTTATTTTGCATCTGATTATTCAGAAGATAGGTTTGGAAATGTAGTTATGGATCAGATTTATTCTCACGTAGAAAAATACGTTTTGAAGAATTCTGATTTGGTAGTTTCAAATACTAGAAGAGCTGAAGAAAAAAGAATTAGTTTTGGATTAGATGAAAAAAAGAGCATGGTTATCCCTAACGGCATCCATCTAGACAAAGAGATATTTGAAGATAAACAGGTTGATAAGGGAAATTTTATTTATGTTGGAAGTGTAACAAAAGAGCATGGGTTGTACGACTTAATTGAAATACTACACCCAATCATTAAAAAGTTTATTTTAATAGGTTTTGGGGATGATTGGGATAGGGTTGTAGGGCGTTGTAAAGAAAAGAAATTTGATTTTGAGAGTTTTTACAAGAAGGACCACGAATTTACTATTGACTATCTCCAAAAATTCAACGGGATTGGTTTGGCTCCTTACAACATGGAATCAAAGTGGACCTATTATTGTTCTCCCTTAAAGGTAGGTGAGTATATTTCTTGTGGGGTGCCTGTTTTAATGTCAGATGTGCCTGAGATAGCTAACTTAGTCAAAAAAGAAGGTTACGGCGTTATTTATAGTAAGTTGGATTACGAAATAATTAAAGGTGAATTAGAGGGTTTTGATACAAAAGGTTATTATAATAGGGCTAAAAAATTTTATAGTGAGTTTAAACATGAAATTTTGTTTGGGAAGTTGGGTTTATAATTTAAGGATGGGGAACAACTTGCTTGAATTATTAAAGAAGATAAAAACATACGGTTTGAGACGTTCCTTTAGCTATATTATCCCCGAATCTAAAAGATTTTTAAGGTATCTCCTATACGGATCATACTCTCACCTGGGGGAGGATTTGTTTTTAGCCAAGCAGTTTCCAAGAGATTACATAGGTTTTTATATCGATGTTGGGTCCAACGATCCGAAAAGGAAAAACAATACTTATTATTTTTACAAAAAAGGGTGGTCGGGAATCACCATTGAACCAGATTCTTTGTGTTTTTCCAAGAATCTAATCTATAGGCCTAACGATATTAACTTAAATATTGGTGTTAGTGATAGTTCCGGAAATTTGGATTTTTACTCATTTTTTCCAAGTCTTTTAAATACTTTTTCAAAAGAAGATGCTGATGTTTACGTGTCTCAGGGTTATAAATTGGAAAAAATACTAAAAATTAAAGTTAAAAAATTATACGAAGTAATTAAAGAGAACGTACCACAGAATTTAAAAATTGATATTTTGTCCATTGATACAGAGGGTTACGATTTAAAAGTCTTAAAAGGGACTAATTTGCAAAAGATTAAACCGTCCTTTATTTGTGTCGAACTTTTGAAAGATAGTATTTCAGGCGAGATAGACATTTTTTTAAGAGAGAACAAATACAAACTCATATACAATAATTCTTCAAATTCAATTTATAAATATGAGGGTTAATAAGTTATAAAAGGATTCAATTTGGAAAATGAAATTTATATTTAGTTTACTGAGGGATTCTCTCATATTAGATTTTAAGACTACAGGTATAAAAGAATGGTCTCTGAAAAATAAATTTGTTTTTATACTTAAGAAGAATTTCCTAGTAATAAAGCATTTTATTAAGAAGTTTAACTTGGGGAAGGATTATATAAATTTTAACCACCAGAAAATTTTCTATAATTCGAAATACGGCTTAGCAGGATATCAGGCTATATATTGCAGGGAGAGAAGGTTAATTAAGAATATTGCTATGATAAATGAGGCAGAAGTTGTGTTGGATGTAGGAGCAAATGTTGGATATTTTTCAATGTTATGTAGAGAGTTGTACCCTAAGTCTAAAATTTATGCGTTTGAGCCAATACCAAAAACATTTGACTGTTTAAAAAAGAATTTTGAAAAAGATATGAATACTGAAGTATTTAACCTTGCAGTAGGTAACAAGAAAGGTGTTTTGAAAATGAGTTTTAACGAGGAAAATTCGGCTATCTCTACCGTTAATGATAGAGGTAATATTAAAGTTAAGTCGGTAACTTTAGATAGTTTTTGCAAAGAAAGAAATATAGATTCTATTGATATTTTAAAGATTGATACAGAAGCTTATGAAAGCTTTGTTTTATCAGGAGCAAAAAATATTTTAAAAAAAGTTAAATATATTCTTATGGAGGTTACCGTTGAAAATAATAAAAACTACACTATTTCCTCGTTGTTTAAACTATTATCAACTGATGATCATGACTTTCAGATATTAGGTTTTAGAAACTTTTCAAATAAAAGTGAGGGTCGTATTAATGTAATGGATGTAGTTTTGGAGAACACTGTGATTGTTCATAATTCGTAGTTTATTAAAATAATATGAACAAAAATATTATCTCTATTAAATTGTACTAGCATACACATCACCTAACATAACAGATGGTATTGTTAGAGTACCTGTTTTGGATAAAAGAAAGATGGGGGGGAGTATGCAGTTCCTGAATAGTAGAGCATGCTACGAAAAGCTCAGAAATGAGGGTTTTGAATTATGTTCGGAGTATACTTGTGATAAGATGGAGAACGAGATTTATTTTTAATTAGGAACTTTTTTACAGTTTAAATATGATAAATATAGTAAATATTTACAGGGATTTTTTGCTGGATATAGATGAGATTGCTGGTAATAATGATATATTAACTAATCATCGCTATTATAAAGTTTCTCACAGTATTCTAACTAATAAACTGAATATCCACGTTGACGATAGAACGCTTACTTTAATTCACCAATTTTTTATAAATAAAAAAAACGATACTATGAATTTACTAGATTTGGGTGCTGGTTTAGGCAGTAAAAGTGTTGCCTTTAAAAAAGTTTTTAAAAACTCTAATATTTACGGTTTAGAAACCATAAACCACGATGATCCCGATCTCATAGAACATAAACCTCACTTATTTTATGAAAAGATCTATCCACATCTAAACAAAAAATACAACATCAATCTAGGAATGTATGATGGCTTAAATATCCCTTTTGAAGATAATTTTTTTGATATCATTTTTCTTTATGCTGTGATAGAACATATTTCACCTGAAAATAGGAAGGTTTTTATAGATACTATTTCTAAAAAGTTAAAAAAAGGCGGTTATATCGTAATTACAAGATGTCCTAGATTTTGGGGATTGATGGAGTTTATTTCAAGAACATTTAAGCTAGGTGCTCATCCTTGGGTTTTAAAGAAAAAAGAACTTTTAGGGTTGTTTGATAAAGACAAATACTCAATAGAAATTTTTAAAAGAATGAACAATATCCCTAATAATCATGCAGTTTCAAAATATCTTCATAAAATCCTCATTCCTGTGGATAAATTCCTAGACTTTATTAAATGGCCGTTTTCTACCGACTATTTTTTGATTTTGAAGAAAATTGATTAATAAGCGGTTGAAAAGTTACATGCTATAAAAGCCCACTTTTTCACTTTATGTAGTAAAATAGCTTTACAGATATGGGAAAGATAAATAAAAAACTAGTTTCGGTTATAATCCCTGCCTACAAACAAGAAAAAACTATTGTTACTGATATTAAAAATGTTGATGACGTTATGTCAAAATCAAGATTTGATCATGAGATTATAGTTGTTGTAGATGGTTTTGTTGATAAGACTTTTGAAAATGCCCAAGGGGTAAAAAATTCCCATATTAAGATTTTTGGTTATAAAGATAACAAAGGAAAGGGTTATGCTGTTAGATATGGGATGGCTCGTTCCAAAGGTGATTACATTGTTTTTATTGATGCTGGTATGGATATATATCCAAGTGGGATATATCTTCTTTTAGAGCACTTAGAATGGTACAAGGCCGATATTATTGTTGGGAGCAAAAGACACCCAGTTTCAAAAATTAACTACCCATTTATTAGAAAACTTTATAGTAAGGGGTATCAAATTTTAGTTAGAATTTTGTTTGGTTTAAAAATTAGAGATACTCAATCAGGATTAAAAGTCTATAAAAGAGAAGTTCTTGAAAAAGTTCTTCCAAGACTTGTTGTTAAACAATTTGCTTTTGATATAGAAATGTTAGCCGTTGCAAGATATTTAGGGTTTGACAAAATTTACGAGTCCCCCGTAGAAATAAACTGGGATAAAATGAATACTAGCTTCACGCCGTTGTTATTTTTAGATAAAGCTATCAGGAGAATGATGATAGATACCTTTGCTGTATTTTATAGACTAAAGATATTAAAATATTATGATGAAAAGAAGAAAAAGAAATGGGTATATGATAAGGAATTGGATATGAAAATAGTTGTGGAATAATTAATATATGACTAAAAAAGACCCATTGGTATCAGTGGTCATGCCCGCTTATAATGCAGAGAAATTCATAGGCGATGCCATTGAAAGTATTTTAAACCAAACCTTTAAAGACTTTGAATTTATTATTGTTGATGATTGCTCTAAGGATAAAACGTGGAAAATTATTCAAGATTATGCAAAAAAAGATGAAAGAATTGTTCCTGTTAAGAATGAGGAGAATTTAAAAACCACAGCAACCTTAAATAAGGGTATAAACTTATCCAAAGGTAAGTATTTAGTAAGGATGGATGCAGATGATTGGAGTTATCCTTATAGAATTCAGGAGCAAGTTAATTTTATGGAAAAGTATCCAGATATTGTTGTATCCGGTGGTTCAATTGAGGTCTGTGATGAAAAATTAAATTTTAAGAATAAAAGAGAGTACCCAAATTCCGATGAGGATGTTAGAAGAAAAATATTTCGTTACAGTCCTTTTGCACACCCCTCAATAATTATGAAGAGAGGTAGTGTTATTGAAGTTGGTATGTATGATGAAAAATTGCCTCTATCTCAAGATTATGACCTTTATTTTAGACTTGGTAATATAGGAAAGTTTGCAAATTTAGATAGAATATTAATCAAACTTAGAAACCACCCTCAATCATCTTCTATGTCTAAGGAAAAAGACCAAGAACGTATTGCTGTGAGAACTAGATTTAAGGCAGATAAGTATTATGGTTACAAAATGACGTTAGGTGATAGGTTGTATTCAATAATCCAATGGTTAAGCACTTATGTTGTACCAGGAAAAATGAAATTTTGGCTGTTTAATTTATTAAGAAGTAGTTAGTGGCTATCATATGGATTCAAAGTTTAAACGGGATAATTTAGTATATGATGATTTATTTGTTTTAGTGGGTAGCTTATTATGTGTGGTATAGCAGGATATTGGGGTAAAGGTAATAGGGATAGATTGAATGGGACGCTTGAGTCTATAAGACATAGAGGGACAGATGATAGTGGAATGGAGATATTTGATAATGTTGGTTTGGGTCATAACAGATTGTCTGTTATTAATTTGTCTGATTTTGCACACCAACCAATGTGTAGTGCGGATAAAAATTTGTGTATTGTTTTTGACGGAGAGATCTATAACTCTAGGGATTTAAAGCAGCAGCTGAATAATAAGTATAATTTTACATCAGATAGTGATGCCGAGGTTATACTAAATTCTTACATAGAGTGGGGATTTGACTGTGTTACCCACTTTAATGGAATGTTCAGTTTTGTTATTTATGATAAGAAAAATAATTTGTTGTATGGGGCAAGGGATAGACTAGGAGAAAAGCCGTTAAAATATTATTGGAAAGGAAATGCCTTTGTGTTTGCCTCTGAAGTAAAGGCTATTTTAGCTTTCTTGGGGGGTAAGACGGCTATAGATCCCGTCGCCATTGATAATTATATGACTTTTCAGTATGTCCCCTCACCAAGAACAGGTTTTGAGGATGTGTACAAATTACCTCCAGCACATTATTTTGTTTATCGAGAGGAAGGTTTGGAGATAACGAAATATTGGGATATAAATTATTCGGATAAGCTTGATATAAGTGAGTTAGATTGGGAAAATATAATCATCGAAGAGTTAAACAGGTCCGTTAAGATGAGGATGGTGTCAGATGTTTCGATAGGAGCATTGTTAAGCGGAGGGATAGATTCAAGTGCGGTAGTAGCTTTTATGGCAAGGAACTCCAAAAAAAGAATAGAGACTTTTAACATAGGTTTTGATGATGATTGCTTTGATGAAACCCCCTACGCTTTAGATATCTCTAAAAAATATAACACCCTGCACATGAATATTAGGGTTAGCTCAGAGGATTTATTAAAAAACATACCCAATCTTGTAGATTATTATGATGAACCTATTGCAGATAATTCTATATTACCTTCTTTTATACTTGCTCGAGAAACAAAGAAGCACGTAAATGTAGCATTGAGTGGCGATGGTGGTGATGAAAATTTTGCTGGTTATGATAGATACAATGTTGTGGATTTTTCTATTAGATATAGTAACATACCACCTTTTATAAGGAATATGGGAATGATATTCTCAAAAATACTGTATAAAAATATCCCTAATAAATTTACTGAAAGAGCTTATAGATTTTCCAGTTCGTTTGAAGACCCTTTTTATAAAAGATATGTAAATTACAATTGTTTTTTTACCAATGAAAGGAAAAGGGGTCTGTATACGAAGGATTTTGCTAAAACAGTAGGTGATAACGACTCTTTTGAGGAGTACAAGGATTTATTTAAAAATAATTATTCTATGTTAGATAATGCCCTTAATATTGACCTAAAGTCTTATTTGCCGGAGTGTCTCCTGTATAAGAGTGATATAGCATCGATGTCATGTGCTTTAGAATTCAGAGCTCCGCTTTTGGATTATAAGTTTATGGAAAATATGGCAAAAATGCCCGTTAAGTACAAGATAAAAAATGGAGTTAAGAAATATATTTTTAAGAAAACCCTGGTTGAGAGAGGGATACTGCCTGAAAGTTTAGTGTATAGAAAGAAAAGAGGATTTAATATTCCTCAAAATAAGTGGTTTAAAGGTCCATTGAAGGAGTATGTGTATGAATCTATTTTGTCAAAAAGTATGATAGACGCAGGAATCTTTGATAAGGAGAGGTTAAGTAGTTATTTAGATCTTTACTACAGCTCTAATCTAAATTATGACAATAACATATTTTCACTTATAATGATTTCGAACTGGATTAAGAAGTATGTATAAAAATCTGATAGTAATCTCTCATAAATTTCTGCCCCAACCTGATGATGATTTGGTCTTGTACTTAAACAAAGAGAGAAGTGATAATGTGATGCATATTACTCACGCATTTCCTGATTCTCCGGATAGGATAAGTAGGTGCAAATGGTACAAGGAAGGGAAGTTATATAAAGAGTGGAAGACTAGGGATTACATAAGATTTCCTGAATTTTTAATTTATGCTAAGGAATTTATTTTTACTGTTTACTGCGTTATCAAATCTAGAGAAATATGGGATTTCAGTGTATGTATGGATGGGATGTGTACATTTTTTGGAATAATTCTAAGATTATTTAGGAGAGTAAGAAGAGTGAGCTACTGGGCAATAGATTTTGTCCCAGAGAATAGATTTAACAGTGGTATTAAGAACTTTATCTACCATAAGATGAATATATTTGGATATAAAAATGCTGATGAGATGTGGGATTTATCGCCTAGAATGATTGATGCTAGAGAAGAATTTTTGGGAATAAAGAAAAATAGTTATAGGAAACATAAGATAGTCCCTTATGGTATGTGGTTAGACAGGATAGAGAGATATTCTTATGATGAGTGTAAGAAAAATACCCTAGTTTTCATGGGACATTTACTTGAAAAGCAAGGGGTGCAGTTGGTTTTAGATGCAGTACCTGAAATTATTAAAGAGATTCCAGATTTTAAATTTAAAGTAATTGGTAATGGTAATTTCAAAGAAAAATTAAAACAGAAAGTTAGGGATTTGAAAATTGAAAAATATGTAAATTTTCTAGATAAAATTGAGAAAAACGAAGATATGGAAGAAGAAATTGCCAGATCGTGTGTAGCCATAGCTCCGTATATAGCGAAATTAGATACGTGGACAAAATATGCTGACCCAGGTAAAGTGAAGACCTACCTTGCGTGTGGTGTACCGGTTCTTTTAACAGATGTTCCTTGGAATGCTAAAGAAATAGAAAAACTAGGGTGTGGGAAGATAATAACTGAAGACCCAGTAAATATCGCAGAGAATGCGCTTATGTTTATGAGTAGAGATATGAATCAAAAATTTAGGGATAATTCTATAGAGTATTCTAAAAATTTTGATTACAATACCATTTTTGAGTCGTTACTATGAAGAAAATAAAAAATGCTTTAAAAAGATATATTTCAAAATATTTTTCTTTTATTGATAATAGTTACAAAAGAGATGCTTGGGTTATAAATAAGCTAAAAGAAATTCCGAAAGGTGGGAAAATATTAGATGCAGGTGCTGGTGAGAGGAGATATATAAGGTATTGTGATCATTTAGTTTACAAGAGCCAGGATTTCAAT
>Ga0116173_1002724_pt1 | contig 13594 bp, 9 predicted proteins | sample AD_UKC085_MetaG_FD_89800 | JGI IMG/M metagenome (GOLD analysis project Ga0116173, IMG submission 89800) | Active sludge microbial communities of municipal wastewater-treating anaerobic digesters from USA - AD_UKC085_MetaG | ecosystem: Engineered > Bioreactor > Anaerobic > Digestate | place: USA...
CCGGACCGGTCGTCGCCCTGGCGGGTGTTTTCGAGGCAGCCCACGGGGGCATAGTCCCAGAGGTCTTCCTCGGGGAGGCCTTCCCAGCGCAATCCGCGCATCGCGGTCTCGTCGAAATTGAGCAGAAAGGGGGAACCCTGCGCTCGGGCCACCAGTTGGCAGACGCGGGTGAGGAGGGCGTCTGGCGTGCCGTTGTGGATGCGCACGTTGGGTTTGGGTTCGAGCAGGTTCATCTCTTCGATGACATCGAGGCAGAGGTACGTGAGGTCATTGGTCAGGTCCTCGCCGTGGGGTCCGCAACCCGAAAGCGTGACTAGTTGTCCGAACGAGGACGTGATGCCCTGGTTGCGGCCGACACGTCCCTGATAATCGTAGGCGTAGTTGGGCTTGATCCAGAAGCAGCGGAGCAGTTCCCGGGCCCATTCCCGCGAGATGCGGCCCGACGCCATGTCCGCGTCGTAATACGGAAACAGGTACTGGTCGAAACGCCCGAACGACGTGCCCGCGCCGGGATACGATTCGCAGGTCTGGACAAGCATGTGCGTGAACCACAGCGACTGAAGCGCTTCGTGGAACGTCGATGCGGGATGCCGCGGCACGATCCGGCACATCCGCGCGATCTCGCGTAATTCCTCCGCACGCGCGGGCGTCGCGGTGACGGCGAGGCGTTCCGCCTCGTCGGCGTAGCGATCGGCCAGGGCCAGCACGCCCCGGCAGGCGATCGCGAACGACTCGAGCGTCTGGCGTTTCCCGGGGTGGCCTTCCCGGGCCAGCTCGGCGCCGATTTCCGCGAGAATGCGCTCGAAGCCCCGGCGAAGCACCTTGGGGTAGTCGGGGATGAGGTGTCCGGGCACCGCGCCGCAATTGCCGATGCCGAGTTCCGATGCGTGGACAACGCCGCGGCGGAATGACTCGAGCTCGCGGTTAAACCGGCGAGCTTCGCCGCGAGTCAGGCACAACGAAAGGCTCGCGTTGAACTGGCCGCCGACGATGAGTTCGCCTTCGAGAATATGGACGGGGAGATGCCTCGCCAGGACCTCACGAAAGAACGTCGCGACCCGGATCGGAAGGGGATTGCGCCAGAAATCGACCGGCAACGGCACCACCGTGGCCGCGGCCAGCAACGAGTCCGCGTAGGCGGGCACGAATGCCAGAACCTCCGGCACGATCGTCCAGCGCGAGGCCATGAATACGGTGTCCCACGCCGTGCCTGTGGAAAAAGGCATCACTTCGTTGCGAAAAGACCGGGTATCAAACGAGAAATACTCGTCGCGCAGGCGTTTCACCCGGTCCGACAGGCTGCTCGAAGGGTTCCAGACTGGAAACCGCCGGGCGGCAGCATCGGGGATGGGCATGATGACCGCACCTCCTTGGACCCTTGCGACGCGCGACACTCGGAGGCGCATGGTACCCGATTTTCGACGAAAGGTCAAAAAGGGGCCGCCCAGCGGCCCCGGCGGGACCGGCAATCCAGCGCAGGCGTCTCGCCGGCTCTTTTGGGGAATAGGAATGCCGAGCTGGCGCTCGGCGATCCCAGGCGTCGAAAGCCGCGCTTATTCTTCGATGCGCGCGGTGACGACGAAGTACAGCGCCTGACCGGGCATGAGATTCTGCTTGGACGTGAGAACCGGTTGCCCGGGCCGGAGGGTGAGGTTTCCCACGCGCAGCCCGACATTGTACCGGTTCTGGTCGGATCTCCGAGCCCGGACCGGCGGAGGCACAGGCTGCCCTTCGGCGGGTTGCGGCGTATCTATTTTGGGCTCAGGCAGATACAACTCCGCGCCCACAATCATCCCATCCGCCCGGACCACGGATTTATCTGCCGCGGACTCGATGGTCACCCGATCCACCTTGAACTGGTACGTCGAAGGCTGGTCGCCGCCGAGCGGGATGAATCCGCTGCCCTCGACCGCGCTGCCGTCCCGCGCGCGCATGAGAATACGGTCCATGAGAAAGAGATCTCCGTCGGGGAACTCCTTGCGCACCGGCTCGGCCACGGCGGTGGCGTTACTGGCCAGCGGCTGGCCCAGTTCCTTGACATTCGTGAGAATGTCCACCGCAAACACGACATTGGCCTCGGAAACGGGCCGGGCGGGCCGGTCGAGCTGCCGGATGATCTCTTCGGCGGACTGGACGGCGCTGGCGGGGCCATACAGGACGATCACGTTGAGGTCCTCGATCAGCGCGTAGGTGAGCGGACTGCCCCTGAATACGCTGAGGACCTGTTCCATGAGCTTGATGTCGCCCTGTTCGATGGGGACGAGCCGCGCCTCGGCCTGTGGGTCGGTCGGCGGGACTTGTGCCCGGGCAGCGCCCGCGGCCGCCAGGCACAGCAGTGCAATGAGTATAGGCAGGCGGCTGGAACGGTTGGTGGCTGGAACGGTGGCTTTCATGGGACTTCCCTCCGGGTTGCTCCCTTGACACCACAAGAACGCTCTACCACCCTCGGTAGTTGACGACAGAGCGCGCGGAACTATTCACACGGAGCGGTCTTGCGTCCGCTTACCGGATTCCGAACGCGTACAGGGTCGCGTTCCGGAGCTGAAATTCGAGGCGTAGAGGCGAACCCGACAGTTCACGGAACGGACGCGGCCAGGTGACGGGCGCGTCGAGCGCGTCCGCGGTGATCGGCGCGCATTCGTCGAAACTGAATCCCGGCAGCGGCTGGCCGTCTGGCGCACAGACCTGGACGCGGATTTCGCCGTTCGGGGCATCGGCATTGAGGGTGATGCCGTCGCCTTCGACCCGCAGCAGCGGTGTGCGGATGAGGCCGGGCTCCGGCCCTGCTTCGCGCCCGGCATAGCGGTCGCGTTTGATCGTGACCAGGCCGATCTGGCGCTCTTCGAATCGGTTCACCTTGTGCCCGCGCGCGTAGCCGCCGTAGTAGAGGTAGACCTCGTCGCCGGCGGGCACTTGCTCGTCGATCCAGGCGTGGGCGTGGTCCCACACGCCTTTTTGCGGGTCGGGGTCGAAGAAGTGGGCGGTGTCGCGCGTCCAGGTCTTGCCGTTTCGCGACCAGGCCAGGCTGGTGTAGCCCACGCCGTAGGCCTCGGGGGGATCGGGCGGGTTGTCGGCCTTCAGGTCGTCGCGCAGGACCTTGACCATGCCGATGAGCAGATTCCCGCGGCGGAGATAGCCGTCCATGGCGTAGAACTGCGTCTCACCCTCATCCACGGAATCGTCGGGCAGCACGACATGATGGGGGGGTGTCCAGTGGAGCAGGTCGGTGCTGAAACTGTGCATGGTGATGCGGCGGTTGCCCGACCAGGCAGGGCCGGTCCGGTACACGGATACGGTGGCCACATAGCGCCCGAACAACGGGTCGTAATGCAGGCCGGTGATGTCGTGGTTGTGGTAAATGAGGGGGGCGCTGGCGATGGGCGTCCACACCAGGCCATCCGGCGAGGTGGCGACCTTGAAGCCGCCGTCCCTCCACCAGGCGAACGCGTAGCGCTGTGCCGGAATCCCATATTCAGGTCCCCGGACGACCACGCTCACACCGAACTGAATGGGTGCGGGATCCTGCAAGGTTCGCGCGGGGCGCTCCCAATGGATCCCGTCGTTGGATTCCATGTAGTTGATGTGGGAATCGGCCATGGAGTCGTTCGCGCGGCCCCCGTACCAGATGCGGAACCGGCCGGTGGCGGGGTCCTGCAGGATGGTCATGTAGGGCTGAAAGCAGCCGTCTTCTTTGCCGGTCACGATCGGATTGGGGATTTCGGGCGTGCGCCGCGGAACGTTGACGACGCGCTGCGTGTTGTTCGAATCCGCGATCAGGTAGTCGTCGATGAAGAGGTGCGGTCCCCGGACAAGATACACCGGTTCGGTGTCCGGTGGCGGGTGTCCGGGGGCGTACAGGCGCGCGTGGGTATTCGCAACCGGCACGTCCTCGGCGCTTCTGACCACCATGGCGCCGGCCTGCTCGCGATCATCGGCCGTATGCGAGAACGCGGCCGCTGGAACGAGTTCGCGTTCCTGGCCTTCCCATTCCCAGAACAGGCGCATACGAGCCTCGCCGCCGCTCTGGAAGAACTCGACGCGGATGGGAAAAGGTTTCCCGGCCTCGTCGAAGGAGAACACTCCCCGGCGGGGGCCGTCTTCGGCGCATCCGTCAATGATCAGCGAATCGCCTATCCACACGCGGCACCCGTTGTCGGCTTCGGCCGCGAACGCGACTTCGCCGTGTACCGGCGCTGCGATACGGCCCAGCCAGACCCGCGAAAAGTCGTTGATGGCCGTGCCCGTGTCGAGGTTGATCTCCGGATCGACGCCGCTGTCTCCGGGCCGGGTGAAATTGGAGCCGTTGAAGAACACCCACGCGAGGCCGGGCTGCGCGTCTCCACCCGGCGCGCCTGCAGCGGACAGTGTCGTCAGGACAACTGCCAGGAACCCTGTCATAGCCATCACTACCCCCTCCTCCTCGCTCGTTGTGGATGGAACCCCGCCGCAAAGCGCTGACGGCATGCCCCAAGACCCGGTCGACGCCGCTTGCTGTGGCCCGGGCTCTTAGTCTGCTCTTTCCGGGTTTGCTCCAACAATCTCCTTCCAAATCCTCCGCGACGTCTCCATGAACGTTTCCACATTCTCTTCGGGCGTGTCGCGGGGGACCATCTCGCCCGAGTTCATGACATGCCCGCCGTGGCAGCTTACGTTGCGCGCGATACGCTCCACTTCGCGGGCCACGTCGTCCGGCGTGCCGTTCATGAGCGTGCCGATAGGGTCGACATTGCCCGACAGGCAGACACGGTCTCCAGCGACCTCGCGCACCGTCTCCATGGCGATCCCGGGGCCCGCGCTGAGAATGGAAAAGCCAGCCCCTGCCATGAGGTCGAGCATGGCGGGCAACTCCTCGCTGGCGTGATAGATCACGACGCCGCCGGCTTCCGTGTACGCACTTGACACGCGCTTCGCCGGTTTCAGGGCAAACGCGCGGTAGGTGTCCGGGCTGATCAGGTGGCTGGATGCGTTGCAGTCCCCGAACCAGATGGCATCGGCCCCGGCGCTGAGCTGATCGAGCCCGAACTGAATCTGGTAGTCGACGAAAAACTCCAGGGCTTCGCGCAGGAACTCCGGTTGCGTGATGGGCATCAGCATGGTTTCGTTGAGACCAAAGGCCAGCGCGACAGAACTGAACGGCGCGGCGGTGCGGCCGGTGACGCACACCGTGTCCCCGAAATGGCTCTTCACCGCGCTGATGGCGTCCAACAAGACGCCCATACGCCCCTCGACGCGGTATCCGTGAAATCTCAGGGACGCCAGCGCGTTCTTATCCGCGGGGAGGTACTCGCACGTGGCGGGAAGAATGTCGCCCTCGCCCTTCACCCCCACGCCGAGGGTTTCGAATTCGAGGCAATCGTCGACCTGCAGCCACGCCCAGTCATAATCGAGCCGCTCGATGGCCTCGATCTGCACCCGGGCCATTTCCTTCGCGTCCGAGTTGTAGCGATTGTACCGGCTGCCGCACACCCGTACGTCCATTTCCTCGCTGCACACAAACACCGGCAACCGCTCCGGCCGCCCCATCTTCACCGCCGCCCGGATATCTTCAAGTACCCCTCGATACGCCATGGCGTGCTCACTCCCGAATAGTTGAGACCAGCATGACATGGCTTGAAGACGGGTGCAAAAAAGTCGCTTTTCAAAGCGGTCAACACCTTACGGACAAGCCTTACCACAACTTGCCGAGTGCCCGCGCGGCTTCAGGAAAAGACCAGAAAAGAAGCGCCGCGCGGGCACGCGTAAGGATCCCGTGTCTGCATTGAAGACTTCCCGAAACGTAGAAGGAGCTGACAGTCTCTTCATTCCCGGGAACGCTGGTGCGGACATGTGCGTCCGCGGTGATCGACTGACAGGGTTAGAAAACCCGCCATCCGTTACCGGAAGCCATCATGCGCAAGAGGCTCATGCCGCCTCAATTGTCCGCCGTAGGCGATGCAGATGGGCCGAAGGCGGTTTAACGCGGGTCCCGAGGAAGAATAGCGCCAATCTGGCGCTCGGCGCTCCCAGGAGCGATCGCTGTCCGGATAGGTCGTGGCGGGGTCTGGCCGGAAGGGGCACGGTTTTGCGCCGTTTCCGCGAAGCGAACCGAAAAGTTTGTGGAAGGGGGCCGGGGGGAACCTTCTTCTCGAAAAAGGTTCCCCCCGGAGTTCTGTCGCGCTTATTCGACCGTCACGCTCTTGGCGAGGTTGCGGGGCTGGTCGACGTCGCAGCCGCGGTTGGCGGCGATGTAGTACGCCAGCAACTGGAGCGGCACGGCGACAATGATGGGACTGAAGGGCTCGTAGCACTCGGGCACCCAGAGGACGTCGTCGCTGTGGGCCTTGATGCCCTCGTCGCCGATGGTCGCGACGTTGAGGCAGATGCCTCTGCGCGCGCGGATTTCTTGGATGTTGGACACGGTCTTGTCGTAGGTCTCGCCCTGCACCGCGATGCTGACCACGGGCAGTTTGGTGGTGACCAGGGCAATGGGTCCGTGTTTCATCTCGCCGGCGGCGTAGCCTTCGGCGTGGATATAGCTGATTTCCTTCAGCTTGAGTGCGCCTTCCAGCGCGCTCGGGTAATTGTAGCTGCGGCCCAGGAAGAGGGCGTTGAACGTGTCGAGATACTTGGGATCCTTGGCGCAGTTGACGATGTTTTCCTGGTTGTCGAGGACCCACTGGATCTTGTCGGGAATGGCGCGGAGTTCGGCGATCATTGTGCGGGCCTGTTCCTTGGAGATCGAGCCGCGGGTTTCGCCGAGCCAGATCGTGAACAGGGCGAAGCACGTCACCTGGGAGGTGTAGGCCTTGGTCGAGGCGACCCCGATTTCGGGCCCCGCCTGCTGGTAGATCACCCCGTGGGATTCGCGCGCGACGCTCGAACCGACCGCGTTGACGATCGAGGCGACTTTGGCGCCTTTGCTCTTCGCGATGCGGATGGCTTCCAGGGTGTCGGCAGTCTCGCCGGACTGCGACACGGGGATCATGATGGTGTTTTCGGGGATGATGGGATCGCGGTAGCGGTACTCGGAGGCGATGTCCAGCTCGACCGGCACGCGCGTGAACTTCTCAATGAGGTATTTGCCCACCATGCCGGCGTGCCAGGCGGTGCCGCACGCGACAATGTGGATCTGTTTGCAGGCCTTCAATTCGTCGAGGCCGATGTTCATGTCTTTGAGCTGGACTTCTTCCGAGCCCTCGGAGACGCGCCCGCGCAGGGTGTTGCGGATGACGTCGGGCTGCTGGTTGATTTCCTTCAGCATGAAGTGCGGGAAGCCTTCTTTTTCGGCGGCCGCATCGTCCCAGTCGACCTGTTTCACTTCGAGGGTGACGGGATGGCCCTGGAGATCCTCGATTTTGTAGCCATCACGGCGGATTTCGCAGACCTGGCCGTTGTCGATGTAGAGGACTTTGCGGGTGTACTTCATGATCGCCGGCACGTCGGAAGCGATGAACGCTTCGCCGTCGCCCAGGCCGACAATGAGCGGGCTGCCGTGACGGGCCGCCACCAGCACGTCGGGGTTGTCCTGGCAGATCACGCCAATCGCATAGGCGCCCTCGACATCCTGGAGGGCGCGTTTGACGGCGGCGAACAAATCGCCCTGGTAGTACTTGCGCACGAGATGGGCGATGGTCTCGGTATCGGTCTGGCTGCGGAATTCGACACCTTCGGCCTGGAGCTGTTCGCGCAGTTCCTGGTAGTTCTCGATGATGCCGTTGTGGACCACGGCGATCTCTTTGGGCACGTCAAAGTGCGGGTGCGAGTTGACCTCGCTCGGCACGCCGTGCGTGGCCCACCGGGTGTGGCCGATGCCGAGGGGCGACACGAGCGGGGTTTCTTCCAGCCTCGTGTCGAGCAGGTTGAGTTTTCCAAGGCTCTTGATGCATTCGAGTTTACCGTCCTTGATCACGGCCACGCCCGCGGAATCGTAGCCGCGGTATTCGAGCCGGTGCAGGCCGCTCATGATGATGTCGGTCGCCTGCTTGTCTCCGATGTACCCCACTATTCCACACATTGCTCTTCCTACTCCTTTTCACGGTTAGTCGTGCGCCCCAGGGCGCCGAATGAGCGTACACACCGGGCCGCGGCCTAGCCGAGGCCAAACAGTCGAACAAACAGTTCCCGCGCGAAGAGCGCCAGCGCCGACATGACAACGCCCGCGATGCATACGCCGCAGAAACACGCACACAAGGTCTTGTACCACTTCAAGCCAAACAGATGGCCGGCCATGGCGCCGGTCCACGCGCCGGTCATCGGAAGGGGAATGGCCACGAAGATGGTCAGCCCCCAGAACTCGTATTTTTCGATGTTCTTGCCTTTGCGGCGCGTGCGGGCAAAGAGCCACTCCACAAAGCGGTTGCCGCGCTCCCATCGCCGCACAATATCCGTGATGGGCTGCAAGAGAAACACGATGAACGGAATGGGCAGCATGTTGCCGAACACCGCCAGGGAATACGCCTGCCACAACGGCAGTGGCTCCTTCCACAGGATCGCCACGGGCAGCGCGCCCCGGAGTTCGAGAATGGGCAGCGTCGCCAGAAGCACCGTGGCCACCGGCAGCGAGAATGTGCCGGTGAAGAATTCGACCAGTTGCTCTTTCACAACGCGATGTCCCATTCGGCCAGGGCGGCAATCGCGCCCTGGTTGGTTACGTCCCGGTGCAACGGCGTTATGCTCACCCGGCCTTCCAGGATGGCCTCGAAATCGGTGCCCGGCGCCGCGACATGGCTCGGTTCCGCCCCGCCAATCCAGTAATACACGCCGCCACGGGGATCCGTCCGGCGAATGATCTCGTCTTTATAGTCGCGCCGCCCCATGCGGGTCACGGCGACGCCCCGCAACGCCTCGAAGGGCATATCGGGCACGTTCACGTTCAGCACGGTGTCCGGCGGCAGGCCCCGGTCGAGGGCGTGCCGGGCAACCACTCCGGCCACGCGTGCGGCCGTCTCCAGGTGTTTCGGACTGTACGCCACGTCCGACACCGCAAAAGCCGGCAAGCCCAGCAGCATGCCTTCGCGCGCGCCGGCCACGGTGCCGGAATAGGTCACGTCATCGCCCAGATTGGCGCCCGGATTGACGCCGGACACGACCAGCGACGGCCGCCGCGGGAGCAGGTCCCGGACGGCCAGCATGACGCAATCGGCCGGCGTGCCATCGACCATGAACCACTGCGGCCGCACTTCCGTGACCCGGAGCGGGCGGTGCAGCGATACGCCATGACTCACCGCGCTCTGTTCCCGGTCGGGGGCGTACACCCAGACATCGCCCAGCGCGCCCAGCGCTTCGGCCAGCACCAGCAACCCCGGCGCCTGAACGCCGTCGTCGTTTGTTACCAATATCAGGGGGTCGGTCATGCTTGCTCGCCGGAGCCCGGTTGGGGACTCCTGCCTTGATTCGCTCCCGGCGGCGGCGCCGTTTGCCAATGACAACAGGTTCGTCTGGGAATCGGGGATGCCCTCGCGCATGCCTCCGGATGTATGCGGAACAGACAGAAAGGCAGGGTTCACCCGCTCGACTGCATAAACGCTGAAACAGGGTATCACAGGCGTCTGGCGGCAATCAAACGAGCGGTGGGCGATGCAGGATACACACCCGCCACCAACGCACAAACAACCGGCCACTCGCCTCCTATTCCACACGCTCGAACGAGGATACGCGGCAGCCGCATGGGGGGGCATCCGATTTCCCTTGTAGGGGCAGCCCCCCGTGGCTGCCCTCCGGTTCGAACGGGGACACGTTGTCGCGCCGGGGACGGCGCCCTGGGAGCGCCGAGCGCCAGCTCGGCACTGGGTTGCCGCCGGATCGCGTGTGGGACCGGCGCCCTCGCCGGTCAGCCGAACGGGGACACGGTGTCGCGCCGGGGACGGCGCCTGGAACATGTCCCCCTTCTCGTCAGGGTGCTTCAGACTCTGAGATCCCTGTGCCCTCCGTGGCCAATCTCTTCTTGTCTCATGCGGGATCCCTGGCGGCCTGCACTCATTCGGCCGCGGTGTAGCGGTAGTTCCACCGGCGGTTGGGTGCGCTGTCGCCGTTGACGCCGAGCTCGGAGACATCGCTGAACCCCTGGATGTTGTCGGCCCAGTGGAAATCGAAGGCCGGAACGCCTTCGATCTCGCCGGTGAGGGCGCGGGGGACGGCCAGTTCCATCCCGTTGCCGTTGACCCGGTAGGCGGCGGTTCCGGCGGCGCGCCAGGCCCCGTTCTGCCAGGCGCTCACGCTGGTCTCGGTGCCGCTGGCGACCTCGAGGTTGATGACGCAGTCGTACGCGAGCCAGCCGGTCCGGGCATCCTGGTCGGTGTCGAGGAACAGCAGCATCCAGTGCGGATCGGTGTGCGGCGAGATGGGTTTTGCCGTCTGCACGAAGAAATACAGGTGGCGCTCGTCGTGGGCCGCCTTGGACAGCACGAAATCGTTGCGGCCGGTGGTATTGCGGTAGACCAGCGTGCCGTAGCCAGGGTGGTCGCGGTGGAGCACGTCGCCGATGGTATCGCGGAACTCGGGAACGACCGATTCCCAGTCGTCGAACGCGCCGTCGACGGCAATGGTGCGCGGTCCGCCGGCGACGGGCCGCGGGCGGACCCCCTTGAACCGGCGCACCCAGCTCGCAAGCTGGTAGTAGTAGTTGTCGGTATGGCCGCCGCGCATGGGTTCGCAGTCGCGGCTGTACTCCTGCGTGTACTGGTCGACAAACAGCCCGCCGGAGTAATAACAGTCGGTGTCCTTGTACGTGCTCCATTCGGTGTACCGCCCCGCGACCCACTCGTTCCATCCGGTCACGAAGATGAACTGGGGATTGACCTCGAGGGCGCGCCGCCATTGCTCGTCAAAGTTGAGTCCGAGGTTGACGGCGCCGTCGCGCATGTCTCTGGCGCCGTTGTGCCAGCTTCGGCCCATCGCGCCGCCCTTGTGGGCCATGGGAGCGGGGCCGGGCGTATTCGGCAGGGCGTTCTGGGCCACGCCGACGCTCATCTGTTCGGCCTCGCCCGCGCTGTTCCGGAACACGTGTTGCGGGTAGACCTCGAGCCAGCTCCACTGGTCCGGGCCGTCCGGACCAAGCCAGTAATCGGGCATCGGACGGCGAAATGTGAAGAACTCCAGCATTTCCGGGTCTTTGATGAACGCCTTGTTCGCGAGCAGGAAGGGTTTGCCGTCCCACACGAACCAGGGTCGCGCCAGAGACCCGGTTTGTAGAGGTCGGGCCAGAGGCGGTTGACCACCTCCGTGGGGTCCCAGAAGGGGGTGATAAACCCGATGGCCGGGGTTCGATTGCCTTCCGCGCGCATGGCGGTGTATTCGCGGCACAGGGCTTCGTACTGCTCTTTCCAGGTCCAGGGCGGATTGGTGGTGTCGAACAGGACGACGTCGATCCCCGCGTCGCACAACATGCTCGCGTGTTTTCGGATGACGAAGGGATCGGTCATGAGGTAGTACCCGAGTTCCGGCTCGCCCCAGTGATGCGGCGCGCCGTTTTGCGGCCATTCCACGACGCCGTCCCGGGCGGCGGCGATGAGCTTCGTGTTGTCGTTCGGGCCGCCGGGGTTGGGCCGGTGCCAGGTCCAATAGAAGATGCCCACCCACTTGTCGGGCTTGACGGGTCCGGTCTCCTCGAACCCCGGCGCCTCGCGTCCGAGGGCGTCGGTGGCGACCCAGGTGTCGGCGAACGTGTCCGCACCCTCGTACGGCCGGCCCGCAAACTCGCCGGCGCCGGCCGGAAGACAGGCCAAGGCCATGACCAGGACCACAGGGGAAAGCCGCGGCCGCCGCCGCATGATTACGCCGCTCTGATGCATTGATGAGTCCTCCTGTAAGCAGAGAATCCCTCTGACGAACCCGCGACAGTATGCCATTGTGCAGAGCCCGTCTGCCAAAACGGGGACCGGTGCGCCGCGGGGTTCAGCGCGTGACGCCGGGTTGCAGTCCGGCGATGAACCCCTGGAAATCGGGATGTCCCGCGAGAATCTTCGCGGCGGCCGCGCGAAGCAGGTCGACCTCTTCGCGTTCGAGTTTGAAGCTCGTAGGCAGATTGTCGAGGACGTCCCGCTCCGCGGGATCATCGATGCCCGCGAAACTGACCTCGACAAACCGGCATTCCGGACCGGCGGGTTTCTGCCCGTTGGCGTCTGTGCCGCCGAAATCGAGCAGGCCCTGAAGCTCATAGTTTCGGAGCAGCAGGCGGATGTATTCCACCTGGGCGCGCGTGAAATTGGATAACGGCGTGGTGCCCGCGGCGAGCAGGGTCGCTATCAACCCCAGCGGCGACTGCCGTGCATCCCACCCGCGGTCGACGCTGGTCTCGGCGTTGACGGCGACGATCAGGACTTTTTTGACCCCGGTGAAACGGCCCGCGGGCAGGCCCGGGTGGCTTCCAATGGATTGCCGCAAGACCTGGATCACCGGCAGCAGGCCCAGGTTGTCGGCCACGCCCCCGTCGGTGAGGTGGATGAACCGCCGGCCCGCCTTATCGTACGTCTGCAGGCTGCGCGCGTAGTCGTACGTCCAATGGTCGGGATCTTCGGCCGAGAGGATCTCCTTTTCCCAGGCCGGCAGCGCGTAATCGGCCCCGCGCTCGTAATTGCGCAGGGTCAAGGGAGGAAATGCGCCCGGAAAGGCCGCCGAGGCCGCGACCGCATAGCCAATCGGAAACGAGTTCAGATCGGAATACAGATGGTCAAACTGGTCCTGGGTGAATTCAAAGCGCGTGCCCGAGGCGATGTCCGTGGCGTTGATCACGATGAACGGGCGGCGGCCGGCCGCGCTCAGGTCCCCAAAGGTCTTCTCCCCGAAAAACTCGCGCCCGAAGCGCCGCGCCATGATGTCCGTGCGGGTATAGAACGGCGAAAATAACTCGAAATTCGTGCGCGGGAACAGAAGCTGCTTGATCAGGCTGCCCTGGATGTTCTTGTAGAGGACCTCCTCGGGAAAATCCTCGAAGATCCGGTCGCCGAACAAGCCGTAATACGCGGCGGGCAGGCTGCCGCCCGACACCGACGAGATCACGTCGACCTCGTCGAGGAGCGTGCGTTCAGCGCCTTCCCAGGCGATCGGCGTGTCGCGCAAGACCTCCAGCACGCCATAGGCCAGCGCCGCGGCGCGGGTGCCGCCGCCGGAGAACGTCAGCACCACCACAATCGAGTCGGTGTTCGTGGCGTTTGGGCCGACGTTGCTCAGACGGTATCCCCGGGTAGGCTCGAAATGATGCAGCCGCTGGTTGCGGGCCGTCGGTGTGCTGACGCATCCGCCAGACAGCAGCGACAACGCCACGGCCACCGTCAGCACGAACGCGGTTGCTGGCGCGGAACCCCGCGGCGATGGATGGAAACGCATGGCGCGTGCGCCCTCATTACGTGTGGCGGCGACAGGACGGAAACGGTCCACGGTTCCCTCTGCCGCAAACCGGTGACCTGGTTCCTCGGAGATGGCGGGCGGCACAAGACCCGAACTTGTGACCCCCGGCGTGTAGAGAATACGCGCCAGCCTTCCAGCGTTCAGCGCAATCCGCCCGACAGGAGCGGCTTCACGCCATTCTACAGACCCCCGCGATGGGGCGTCAAGGACGCCCGAAACCAGCGAAAAGCAAAACGCACGGCAAAGCCGTTGACGACCGGGGCAACGCACC
>Ga0116173_1002733_pt1 | contig 13571 bp, 11 predicted proteins | sample AD_UKC085_MetaG_FD_89800 | JGI IMG/M metagenome (GOLD analysis project Ga0116173, IMG submission 89800) | Active sludge microbial communities of municipal wastewater-treating anaerobic digesters from USA - AD_UKC085_MetaG | ecosystem: Engineered > Bioreactor > Anaerobic > Digestate | place: USA...
CACCGCGGGCACATCCAGCACCACCCCACCGGACTGCTGGAAGTAGGTGAACTGGGTGATTTCCTGCCCGTCCAGCCACACTTCCCATCCCAGACCCCAGGCGCTCAGCGCGGGGGATTCCCAATTGTCTTCCACGAAACGGATGTCGTGCTGGTGCGGGTCGATGCCGATGGCGCGCAGGGAATCCAGGTAAAGTTCCTGGGGGTTGCCCGGGTCTGGCTTGAGGATGACCTGAAACTGATAGTGCATCTGCAGGCGGTTGGGGTTGATGCCGTAGCGCCCGTCGTCAGGGCGGACAGACGGCTCCACATAAGCAACCTTCCAGGGCTCGGGGCCCAAAACGCGCAGAAAAGTGGCCGGGTTCATGGTGCCAGCCCCAACCTGCGCGTAATACGGCTGCCAGATCAGGCAGCCCTGGCGCGCCCAGTAATTTTGCAGCGCGAACATAATCGATTGAAAATCGAGCGGTTTTTCAGTTACGGGTGATTGACTCATAATAAATCCCTTGTCTTTAGTTTTAAACATTACGATTATACAGCAAAGCGGGGGCGCCCTCACTGCTTGCAGTCTGCCGCCGCAAGGGCTTTGGGGTTTAGCAGCATGTCAAACCCAGGCCAGATGTTCTCCTGACGCGGCCTGGCAATAGAATAAATCGGGGAAGCGTACAAGATGTAAACCGCATCTGCGCGGCCGCATATCGCCACTTTACACGCGCTGCCTGCGCCATTGCAAGCGGGCAGGCTTGAAATGACTGAAAAAATATAAAAGGAAACTCTTTATGAAATCGCGTTCAAGAAACCGGGCGTGCGCAATCCATACTCCAGCAGGTAAGTGAAGTAGCGCTCCATCAGCGCGCGCAGTTCAGTTTCAGTCGCGGCGAGGATTACCCGCCCGCGCACGGCAGCATAGGGTGACCGTTGAAAGAAGCGCAGGTATTTCAGAACAGGCATGGAAATTCGCCAGGCGGATTGGTCAGACGCGCTGCAGCGCGGGCACAGCGCGCCGCCAAGCCTGGCGGAAAAGAACTGGTCCTCAGGGATGATCGCGCGGCGGCAAACCACGCAATGGGTCAGTTCCGGTCGGAAGCCAAGCAAATCCAGCAGCTGAACCTCATAATAGCGAATTACTGTTTCGGGTTGAGGGTCCTGATTCAGGCGGTTTAGCGTGTCCACCAGCAGGTGGAAAAGCTGACGGTTTTCGCCCTCCTCCTGGGTAAAGCGGTCCAGCAGTTCAATCGCGTATGCGGCAAGCCCGGTGCGCTGCAAATCCGCGCGAATACCCTGGTAGCTTTCCAGCGCTTCTGCCTGGGTAACCACTGCCAGGTTGCGCCCTTTGGCGAGGAACAAACTTACCCGGGTAAACGGTTCCAGGTGCCCCGCCTTGCGCGAGCGGATCTTGCGCACGCCTTTGGCGATTGCCTGGATTTTACCTCTTTCAAGCGTGAACAGCGTCAGAATGCGGTCAGCTTCGCCGTACTCAACGTGCCGCAATACCACGGCTGTCGCCCGAAATGTTCGGTTTTCTTGATCGGGCATCACGCTCCTAAGTGCGCTGCTCTTACCAGATTTTAGAGGACAAGCTCATCCGGGCCAAACGAACGCGGAAGCAGCTCGTCCAGGGTGAATTCCTCCAGCATCGCGCCGCTTTCATCCGCGATCAGGACCAGCAGCTCTGTCCCCCCAAACTCGCGCATCACCTGCCGGCAGCCGCCGCAGGGTGAGCCGCCGTTCTTGGTGACCACAGCAATGGCGTCTATTCTGCGGTGTCCTTCCGAAACCGCTTTGAATATCGCCACCCGCTCCGCGCACAACGAAGAAGGATAAGCAGCGTTTTCGACATTGCTTCCGCTGTATACCTGTCCATCCGCCGTAAGTACTGCCGCGCCTACCCGGTAGTGGGAATAAGGCGCGTAAGCCAATTCGCGAGCTTCTCGGGCTTGCTGGATGAGAGTCTCTTTATCCTGGGTTGTTAACATCGTTTTCCTCTGGTTCTTGCGGCGATAATCCTGTCTTTTGCATGCGCGCTTTTACCTTCAGGATACGGCGCGCGATAACTTCTTCCACAGTGAATTCCACGCCCTCATCGTTGACCGCTTCGCCGGGCTGTGGCACCCGCCCCAGCTCGCTGTAAATTAAACCACCCAAGGTATCGGCATGCTCATTGGAGAGGCGCAGTCCGGTTATTTCATTAAATTCTTCAATGGTGGCGCGGCCCAAAAACATAAATTCGCCTTCGCCAACCACTTCGTACAATTGTTCTTCCGCCTGGTCATATTCATCACGGATTTCTCCGACGATTTCCTCCATGATGTCTTCCAGGGTGACAACGCCAGCCACGCCGCCGTATTCATCCACGACTACTGCCATGTGCACCCCGCGGGATTGCAGTTCTGTCAGCAGTTCATCAACTTTTTTCGCTTCTGGAACAAAATATGCCGGGCGAAGCAATTTGCGCTGGGAGGAAATGGTGTCGCTTCCATCTACAACGCCCAGCAAGTCTTTGGCGTAGAGCAAACCCACCACGTTGTCAATCGTATCCTCATAGACCGGAACGCGCGAATGCCCGGCAGAGATAAATTCCTTGCGCGCGTCGCTGATGGTGGTGTTCACGTCCAACGCGAGGACGTCAATGCGCGGCACCATAATCTCCCGGGTCAGGGTCTCGCTGAAATGAAATATGGAATATATCATTTCGCGTTCCCCCTTTTCGAGCGTGCTCTCCGGTTGGCCTACCCTCACCCAATCGCGCAGGGCTTCATCCGTGACCGCTAAAGAAACTTTTTCCGCGTGCGCCCCAAGCAGCGCTGTCATCAGTTTCGTGGCTGGCAAAAAGAAAAAGTCCAGCAGGCCAGCGAGCCCTGTGATTGCCATGGCAGATTTTTCCGGCGCGTCCAACACCTTGCGTTCAATCAGGTACTCAAAGACCGTGACCAGAAGCATCAATGCGGTAAGGATGCCCAACACAGCCCAGAAAGATTGAATGTTCAGGATTTGGAGCAAAACCACAGCGGCGGCGCCCGCAACCAAAAAATGGGCCAGCGCCAGCCCCAGCCGCAAAGAAGTGCGCAAGCCCACTTTTTCAATTAACGCGATGGTCCGGTCAACCTTCCCGGGCTCCTTCTCGCGCAGGCTGATAAGGTAAGGCAGCCGCACATGCGTAAAAGCGGCCTTGGCCGACGAGATCAGCAGGTCAAGCGCCAGAGCCAGCCCCAGGGCTGCCCAAACAACAGTATTACTGACCACTTTGTTCCTTTCGCTCCCGAGCAGGTACGCCGTAAACCAGGGCGTCATCCGGAACATCCCGGGTCACAACGGAGCCAGCGCCTGTCCTGGCGTTTTTGCCAATTTTCAGCGGCGCGACCAGCATGGTATCGCTGCCGATGAAGCTGTTCTCGCCAATTTCGGTAACGTTCTTGTGAACTCCGTCAAAGTTGCAGGTAATCGTGCCCGCGCCAATATTCACATTCGCGCCGATAACCGCGTCGCCGATATACGAGAAATGCCCCATCTTGACATTCTCGCCCAGCCGCGAAGATTTCACCTCCCCAAAGTTCCCCATGTGCACGCGGTCTGCCAGCACAGCGCCCTTGCGCAGATGACAGAAGGGCCCTATGCTGACCTGCGAACCCACACTGGCGTACTCTGCCACCGAGTCGCAGATGGTCGTTTCATTGCCAACCTGCGTGTGCAGCAAGCTGGTATTAGGACCAATCCGGCAGTCCTCACCGATGAGGGTGTTACCGCGCAGGGCGGTATTGGGAAAAATTACGGTATCCTGTCCGATGCGCACATCGGTTTCAATAGTGGTCGTAGCGGGATCCAACAAGGTCACGCCGGCAAGCATCCATTGTTCGTTCACGCGCCGGCGCATGGCGCTTTCAGCGTCTGCCAGGTCCACGCGGGTATTAATTCCGAGTGTTTCCAGCCTGTCCTGCAGCACCAGCGCTTCGATGCGTCGGCCTTCAGCCGCCGCCATAGCCACCAGGTCCGTCAGGTAATATTCTTTCTTGGCTGAGAGTTGAATTTTCTCCAGGTGCCCCCACAGCCAGTTTGCATCAAAGCAGTAAGCCGAGACGTTATACTCCTGCAGCACCAGCTGCTCTGGCGTGGCATCCGCTTCTTCGATAATGGCCCGCACGCTGCCATCCGCGCCCCGCACAATCCTGCCAAAACCGCGCGGGACCTCACCAACCACGCTGGTCATCGTGATGACGCCTCCGGATTGCTGATGCGCCGACACCAACTGTCTGAGGGTTTCAGCCCGCAGCAGCGGCATATCGCCGCAGGTAACCAACACCAGGTCGGCCTCGGCTGGCACCGCCGCGCGCGCGGACATGACCGCGTGGCCGGTGCCCAGCTGCTGCTCCTGCAAGGCAAAGAGCGCGCTCCCATCCGCCGCCTCCACCGCACTCCGGACGACTTCCGCCGCGTGCCCGACCACGAGAACTGGCGCGTAATCAGAGACTGCCCGCGCGGCTTCCAGCGCGTAAAGCACCATTGGCTTGCTGAGAATAGGGTGAAGAACTTTGGGCAGGCGCGAACGCATGCGCGTGCCTTGACCGGCGGCGAGTATGATGGAAGCCGTTTTCATGATGTACTCCAATGCGGAAACCGGCAGGCAGCGTTTATGAACGCGCCGCGCGCCGGATTTGCTGAATGATCAGGGTCGTTATCGTTGTTCACAGTAATTCAGGCTGGGGCACCAGGATTCGAACCTAGATCCACGGATTCAAAGTCCGGTGTGCTGCCGTTGCACCATGCCCCAGAATTGCGCCTATTTTAGCATAAATCACGCGCTCCGCAAGCTCGCTTGCTGGAAGACAAAAATCTGGCGTACCGTCAGCGCGTTTGCGTTCAACCTTAGCAATTATACTCACTTCCGTTCCTCTTATTTGCCTGCACCCAAGCCATAGCGTTCACTTCAGCAGGCCCACTCCGCTGGAACTGAGACTAAGAGCTCAAAGCCGCTTTTCAGCGCAGTCCAAATCCGAGAAGTAGGGTTTGATATCCAGCAACGGCGTGCCGTCCAGCATATCCACGCCCTCCACGAACAGCCGGCAGTCTTCGCGCCGCAGTAGCTTTACAAGCGAAAGCCCTAGCGGGTTGGGTCTATGCGGGGAACGCGTGGCAAACACGCCCTTTTCAGCATTATCCCACCCGGAAATCACTTGATGTTTCCGAAAAGGGCCTGCCAGGTGAAAACCAAATATTAAGAATAGAAACTGGAACTTTTCAATACCTTCCAAACACTCGATAAACTCGGGGAACACTTCTACCTCGCCGAAATCCTTTGAGTTTGCGGCTTGTCTGGGCGCGTCCTCGTCAGTTTGGTAAGGCGTGTGTATCACACCGATAGCTTGCAGGCTTATTTTATTCATAGGCGTTAATCCTCATTCTGATTATCTTTTTCCAGCGCTTTTTGGCCCAGCTCTAAACCCGACTTCGCTCGCCCAAAGTAGGGAAAGAAAAAACCTGGAAAGCCAGGCAGCTTGAAGACTGCCGGATTTTCCAGGTTCGCGCTTGTTTAGCCGCCAGCCCGGCGTTTGTTACAGCTTATCCGATGAGACGCGCTCCGGTAATTAGCGGAACCAAATCTGGGTGCAGAACAGGATGAACAGCGCCCAGGCAGCGGCAAAAACGACCCAAATCAACAGCGCAGCAAGCAGCGCGCTGCCAGTGTAGGCTCGTGTTTCCGCGGCGGTCATCCGGTCGGGATGCTGGGTCTTGGGCGCTTCGCGCTGTTCGCGCCGCACGCGCCGGTCGTGCCAGGGCATCCCGTCCACGTCCATGTCGCAGATTACCCGACCGTCATCGTCATCAAATTGTTTCGGCTGGTCTCTCATAGGCTCAATTGCTTTCGTTGTACAAATGGCAAACAACCTGATGACCGGGTTCCACTTCCCGGGCAGTTGGCACAACAGTCTTGCAGATTTCCATGCAGTGGCGGCAGCGCGTGTGGAACTTGCACCCGGAAGGGGGATTGGCCGGGGAAGGAATGCTGCCTTCCAAAATAATGCGGTTCATCTTGTACGAAGGATCCGGCACCGGCGCGGCGCTGAGCAGCGCCTGCGTATACGGATGGAGCGGATTGCCAAAGGTTGTGCGTTTGTCCGCGTATTCCACCAGGTCGCCCAGGTACATCACGCCGACATAATCGGAAATGTGCTCCACCACCGAGAGGTCGTGGGAGATGAACAGGTAGGTCAGCTCCAGTTTTTCCTGCAGGTCCATTAGCAGGTTGATAATCTGTGCCTGAATAGAAACATCCAGCGCGGACAGCGGTTCATCGCAGACGATGAACTCGGGGTTGAGGGCAAGCGCGCGCGCGATGCAAATGCGCTGGCGCTGGCCGCCGGAGAACTCGTGCGGGTAGCGGTCCTTGTGATAGGGCTGCAAACCGCAGTTCTTCATCACATGGTCCAGATAGTCATCCATGTGTCGATTTTCTACCAGGCCGTGCTCTTTCACGGCTTCGCCAATAATTTCGCTGACCGGAAGGCGCGGAGAGAGGCTGGAATAGGGGTCCTGGAAGATTAATTGCATTTTTGGGCGCATTGCCCGCAGGTCTTTGTGATCGAGAGCGTAGATATCGACGCCGTCAAAAATGACATCCCCATCCGTCTTGGGGGTGAGCCGCAAGATAGTCTTACCGACAGTGGTTTTTCCGCAGCCGGATTCACCGACCAGCCCGAGGGTCTTGCCGTAATCAATCGAAAAGCTGATGCCGTCCACCGCGCGCACATAGCCAACGACTTTTTGCATCAGACCCGCTTTGATCGGAAAGTGGGTTTTCAGGTTCCGCACTTCCAGCAACTTCCCGCCGTTCTTTGGTTCGGTTCGGGTTCGATTTAAAATGAATGTATTTTCCATACTCATTCCTTCACCTGCCCATGCGCGTATTGGTAGCAAGAGACCGAATGCGTCTCCGATACAAAAAACTCCTTGGGATACTGACCGTCGCACATATCAAAACGCTTGTTGCATCTATCCCGGAAGTAACAGTAGCTGGGCATATTAATGGGGTTGGGCACGCTGCCCGGAATGCTGTAGAGCCGCTTGACCTGCTTGTTTGAGACAGGTTTGGAGGCCATCAGGCCAACTGTGTACGGATGGCACGGGTTTTTGAAGACTTCCAGCGCCTGGCCGCGTTCCACTACCCGACCCGCGTACATGACGACCACAAAATCCGCCATTTCCGCGATAACACCCAGGTCATGGGTAATCAGCATGATGCTGGAGTTAATCTTTTCCTTCAGGTTGCGCAGAAGGTCCAAAATCTGCGCCTGGATGGTGACGTCCAGCGCGGTTGTGGGTTCATCCGCGATAATCAGCTTGGGCTTGCAGGCCAATGCCATCGCGATCATAATGCGCTGACGCATGCCGCCCGAAAGCTCGTGCGGGTACATGTTATAGACGCCCTCTTTGTTGGCAATGCCAACCAGGTCAATCATCTCAAGAGAGAGGTTTTTCACCTCTTCAGCGTTCATATGAGGGTTGTGCAGGGCAATCACTTCATCAATCTGGTCCCCGGCTTTAAAAACAGGGTTCAGGCTGGTCATCGGCTCCTGGAAAATCATGGATATCTTGCTGCCCCGGATGGTTTCCATCACTTGGATAGGGGTTTTGGCGATGTCGTAAACCTTGTCGCCCGAGTCGAAGCGGATCGCGCCTTTGACGATTTGCCCCTGCGGGCGCTGCACCAACTGCATCAGCGAAAGACTGGTCACGGATTTGCCGCAGCCGGATTCGCCCACTACGCCTACGGTTTTCCCTTTCGGGACGTTGAATGAGACGCCATCCACGGCCTTAACGGTGCCGATATCGGTGAAGAAATAGGTGTGCAGGTCGTCAAATTCCACCACATTCTCAGGGTTCTGCATCGTCGTCAGGTATTCAGACTCGGATACGTTCCGGCGTTTTCGCTGCCGCTCTATCGCGTCTGTAATACGGCGATTTTCCCGGGATATTTTCGCGGATTCGCTCGCTGTGATGTGAATCACATCTACGGGTTTGGTCTTCGCGTTCACCCGGTTAAAAATTGAGCGTTTTCTTTCAGCCATTTCTCTCACCTACCTTTTCATCTTTGGGTCAAACGCGTCGCGCAAACCATCGCCGACAAAGTTGAATCCAAGCACTGTCAACAGAATAAGCATGCCAGCTGGAATCCACATGAACCAGTAATTGGTCATAACAAACGCGTCTGAAGCAACGTTGATGATGCTTCCCCAGGAGGCCAACGGATATTTGACGCCAAGACCCAGGAAGCCCAGCGTCGCTTCCGAAATGATGATGCCGCCCAGACCCGCGGTCGCCTGCACAATAAGCAAGGGCATCACGTTCGGGACCAGGTGCCGGAAAATGCGCCGGCTGGTGCGGATGCCGGTTGCTTCGGTGGCAACCATAAAGTCTTGTTCGCGCAAGGAAAGAATTTGTCCGCGCACAACGCGCGCCACGCCAGTCCACCCGAGCAAACCCAGAATAGCCATGAGCAGGAAGATGCGCGTCATCGGCGGCACCTCCAGCGCGTCCATGACAGACCCAAAAATCAGGACCATCGGGTAGAAGGGGATGCTGTTGAAGAGGTCCACAAAACGCATCAGCCCGGTATCCACCCAGCCGCCGAAATAGCCGGAAACACCTCCGATGATGACGCCGATGAAGAGCTCCAGGAAGATAACCACAAAACCCACCAGCAGTGAAACCCGACCGCCGTACATCAGGCGCGTCATCAGGTCCATGCCATTGTTATCCAGACCCATCAGGTGCGCGGAAGAGGGCGCTTCGTACATGCGGATAAGCTCAGTGGGAGTTTCGCGTTTGATGTTGTAGGTCAGGTTCACGCGCACAATGTCGTAATCGACTGTTTCGCCGTTTTCCGTGAAAGAAAAAGACGCCTGCCGGTTCGTGATTGCTTCGCGCACAACCTTCTTGTACGGAACGCTCAGGAACAGCGACTGGTCAAGCGGGTTTACGATAATATTCGAAACCTCGGCAAATTCCTTTCCGTCTTTGTCGTAAATCGTGACGTGACCTTCTTCGTAGCTGGCAGTGAACGCGCGTTCGCCAACGGTAAAGCTATCTTCGTTATCAGCAATCGCGTTGCTGGAAGCAAGCCTGAAGGCGAAGGAGTTCACAAAAGCTTCATCCGCCCGGTTGTACGCGTCAAACACGTTCAGAGTCGCCAGCGCAATCTCGATTTCATTGGTAATCTGCGTGGTTTTTCCAGCTTTCACAATCTGGTATTTCAGGCCGTCAAGTTCAAACGAGGTTTCTTTTGCCTGGATGGCCTTCTGGTAAGCGGCCGACAAGCCCTGAGGCAGCGGGTCCGCAGTCAGAGAGCGAACAATCCCCGCAAAGTCTTCCGCGATTGGGTTCAGCCGCAGAATGCGATAGGTGTTCGGGTCTTCCTGCGCGTATGTAAACGCAGTCCCGCCGGAAGTGAAGGTTGGCAGTTTTTTGCCCAGCGCGAGCAGGAATTGCGCGCGCTCCGCGGGGCCAAAGGTCTGGCCTTCCGCAGCAGTGTAGCGCAGTTCGGTGTTGTAAATCGCTCCCGCGAATTCTTTCGACATCGAACCAATGCCCTTGAATACCTGCGCCTGCGTATACGGCGAGAAAAGCGGGCCGACAAACGCAAAGAGAAACATGAAAGTGATGATTACCAGCCCAATAACCGCCAGTTTGTTGCGGATAAAGCGCTTGAACACCAGCATGCCGGGTGAGAGCACTTTGATGCGCCTGGCATCATCCAGAGCCATGGGCTCATTGGTATCTTCCAGGTAATTGATTTCTGGCTCGGTGTTTTCGTTGATTTTGTCTTTGTCAATCATGCGCCACCACCGTTAGTTGACTCTGACGCGGGGGTCTACCACCGCGTACATAATATCTGCAATCAGCAGACTGACTTGGGTCAGGATAATCTGAAAAGTCGTGTAAAACATGGCGAAAGGAATATCGCCACGAATAATGGCTTGGTAAGCGACAAAACCTATACCCGGAATCTGGTAAAGCGTTTCAGTGATGAGCGCGCCGCCAAACATGGCTGGCAGCAGGTAGCTCATGTACGAAACTAACGGAATCAGGGTGTTCCGAAAGGCGTGTTTGTTGACCACAACCTTCTCAGAAAGCCCTTTAGCGCGGGCGGTGCGGATGTAATCCGAATTCAGCACCTCGAGCATATTCGTGCGGGTATAGCGCATCAGACCGCCGATGGAGAGCATCATCAGGGTAACGATTGGCAATACCATATGGTAGGCCATATCCCAGAATTGCTGCCAGGGGGTCATGGAGTTGAAGAAGCGTCCGGTCAGACCATAAAGGTCAAACCAGCCGAGCTTAATGGAAAAAACGTACTTAAGAATGGTCGCCAGGAAGAAGGTGGGCAGAGAAATGCCCATCAACGCGAAAATCGTAATCGCGTAGTCCGTCCGGCTGTATTGTTTTGTTGCCGCCAGGATACCCAATGGTATCGCGATGAACAATTCAACTAAAAACGTGATGATGTTGATGATAAACGAGTACCAGATAACCTGGTTAAATTTTTCAATGACAGGGATGCCAAAGTGCCAGGAATCCCCAAAATTTCCCCTGACCGCGTTGCCAACCCAACCCATGAAGCCTGGAATAATGCCTTTATCAAGCCCGTAAACTTCGTTAAGTTGGTCGAGCCATTCCTGATAGGTTTTTGTGCTCAGAGGGTTCGTGGCGCGCTGACGGGCGACAGTCTCGACATAAGAAGAAGGCAGACTGCGGATGACTGTGTAGACCAACATCGCTCCGAAGAACGTGATGAACAAACCGAGGAACAGCCTCCTCAAGATAAAATTTCGCATGTTGTTCCCTCAATCCACTTTACAAGCGCTAAATACGAAGGTTGAACGATAATGTATTAATAAGTGAGCCCACCCATCGGTGGGCTCACTTTCTCTAACAAACTAGCGATTCACCGATGCTTAGTTCATCTCGAGGAGTTCGATGTCGTTCATCCAACCCCAGAAGGTGGTAATGTCAGGTGTAATCGTGGCGATATTGATGCGCTCAGTGCTAAAGATGATGCAGTTCTGGCGCTGGTAGGTAGGAACTTCGACAGCCCAGTCAATGATGACGTCGAGTGCCTGCTTGTAGATGGCCTTGCGGTAGTTCTGGTCATCGCTCTTGCGGGCGTCAACAATCAATTGGTCGAGGGCGGGGTCAGTGATATGATAGTGGTTCGATTCGGAACCACCGGCACCCACAACACTGGAGCTGTGATAGACCTGGTACATGTCAGGGTCAATCGTAGCGCCCCATGCAGCAGTCCAGAGTTCCTGGGTAGCCGCATCCAGAGAATCCCAGAGGATATTGGTGTCAGCAGGGTCATTGATCTTCAGTTCCATGCCGATCTTGGCCAGGGAGTCGCGCGCGCCGGTCAGGATTGCGAACGCAGGATGTTCACCCGTGCCGCCGCCAGGAACGATTACTTCGTAGCTGAGCTTGGCGCCTTCGGGGGCAGCGGTAACTTTTCCGTTTTCCACAGTGTAACCAGCAGCCGCGAAGAAGCCCAGGGCAGCTTGCTCAGCCGCAGCGTACTTCTCTTCGGGGGTCATTTCGGCGGTGTAAATCGGATTGCCGTCTACGTCAGTCGAGAACGCAACCTTGTAGTCCTCATCGGTCGGCTGTGGCGCGGCCCAGGAGGTGTTGGAGATTGGGTAGTTGATGACGGAAGCAGCTTCACCATAGTAGCTGTTGACCGCAACGTCGCGGTAGACAGCCAGAACGGTCGCCAGACCCTTGCGCAGGTTCTTGGAAGCGTCGGAGGCGGGATCGCCAGCAACGTTCACGGTGGAGGCATTGATGCCAGCGTAGCCGTAGCCCAGGTTGTCAACTTTGCTGGTGGTGATGACATCACCAGTAATTTCGCCGTTGGAGTTGTACGAGGCAACTTCTTCAAAGCGGGCGCGGGAACCGGTCAGTTCGCCAGCGTCGGCAGTGCCGGTCTGGAGGGAGGAAGCAACCTCTTGAGAGACGGTTTCCTTGAACTGAATTTCCTTAATCTTGGGGCAGCCGCGGTAGTAATACTCGTTCGCTTCAAAGTAGACAACCTTGTTGTCGTATTTGATGAACTTGTAGGGGCCGGCGCCCATGGGGGTCGCGGTCAGGCTTTCCTGTTTGGACAGGTCGCCAAAATCGAAACCAAACTTGTTGTTCTCATAGTCGTATTTGGCAGCATCGCCGTAGTAGTGCAAAGGAGTGACCTGAATGCCGAGGATGGAGTAGACAGCCGGGGCTTCAAAGCCATTGGTGGTCACTTCCACGGTGTAGTCGTCAATCTTCTTGATACCGGAGATGTTCGGAACGCCTTCGCCGCCCATGCTCTCATCCTTGGGGCCCCAGAAACCGACAAAGGCGGTTTTGGTATTGCCAAGAACGTCGGTGCCGGCAACGGACTCGTAGGGGAAAGCCGCAGCAACGTCATTGCCGTAGGCAGCCATCAGTTCGGTGTAGTAGTCGTCCATGGTCGGGAAGGTGGTGGCCAGGTCCCACTCGGTGCCAGTGCCAGCGCCTACAAAGACCACGGGGTCCACACAGTCAGCAACTGCGATGGGGTCTTCGCCTTCAGCAACCTCGGTGGTGCATTTGAGGGAGCCGAAGCCCCACATGCGCATGGCGTAAGCTACATCAGCGCCGGCGGTCTTGATTTCCTCAGCGGTTTTACCGTTGAAGTACTCGGTGGTGTAGTCATCGGTGCCGTAGCTAGCCCAGACTTCGTCATAAATGCCCTGAATTTCAGCCTTGATGGCTTCGGTCAGTTTCGGCCAGACATCAGCGTTCTGTTCTTCAGTCCATGCGTCGGTGGCAGCCCAGACGTGGTCGGGGCCGGCCGCGTATGCTTCATCAAACAGAGCCAGATATTTGTCATAGACTTCGCTGGTGGTCTGGGTCTGATAGTCCTTCAGGCCAACGATATCGTAGGAACCCAGGGTGGTGGAACCAACATAGGACGGATCCAGGAAGGTGTAATAGGTGAAGATGATGTCATCAGCGGTCACAGGGGTGCCGTCAGAGAATTTCATCCCCACGCGCAGGCGGGCGGTGTATTTGGTGGTATCGGTGGCTTTATCGTATTCCACTTCTACGTCCGCGGGGCCTTTGTACAGGTAGTCAACGCCGTTATAAGGCACTGTTTCGCCTTCAATCGCGTTGAAGATGATACCGCCCTGGCGGTCGGTGGTCAGCAGGGAGATTTGGGTCATCGCTGCGACATCGGCGTCATAGGCTGTATCGGAATAGAACGGGCTGAATTTCTGAGAGAACTCGCTGTAAGCAACCACAAGGGGGGTCGTAATCGTGGGAGCGGTGGGCAAATTCTCACCGAAAGGCTGTTCTTCGAAAACAACAGCGGTCTCTTCCGGAGTAGCAACTTCTGTCGGTGCTTCAGTCGCTGCTTCGGTGGGCTCTGGCGGGACTTCGGTGGCGGCTGGTTCTGGCGCGCAAGCGGCGATCGCCACACCAAGCATCACGAATACCAACAGATACGAAAGGAATTTTGTGAATTTGGTCATTTCTTTCTCCTATTTTCTCCTAGTTTGAATAGAG
>Ga0116173_1002734_pt1 | contig 13569 bp, 12 predicted proteins | sample AD_UKC085_MetaG_FD_89800 | JGI IMG/M metagenome (GOLD analysis project Ga0116173, IMG submission 89800) | Active sludge microbial communities of municipal wastewater-treating anaerobic digesters from USA - AD_UKC085_MetaG | ecosystem: Engineered > Bioreactor > Anaerobic > Digestate | place: USA...
CCGGACTGACGCAATACCAAAGGCTCACCCGGGCGGGACTGAACCCACAAACGCCGCCCGGTGGCCGCATCGTAGGCGGCAATCGAACGGTCAGCTGACAACACAAAAATACGGTTTCCTGCGACCAGCGGAGCAGTGAAGGCCTGTGTCTGCAGGGGCTGGCGCCACAGCTCACGCCCCGCCTCCATGGCCACCAGAACATTGCTGCGGGAAACAACAGCCACCCATTTGCCATCGCTGCCAACACCTGCCGACAAGGGCTCGCCCAGCGATATGCGCCAGAGATCCGCCCCCGAGCGGGCATCCAGAGCAAGCACCATGCCGCCAGCCGATGCCATCGTGACGACATGGCCATGGACATGCACATCCAAGGGCAGTCCCACAACGCTGCCGGTGCGCGCAGTCCATACCTGGCGAACCCCCAGCACAGGAACATTGGGCCCCAGGTCCGCAGGGGCAGGCTTGGAGCTGCCTCCCCACAGAGAGCAGCCACTCAGAACAGCCCCCAGCAAAAGCGCGGACGTCAGGTACTTGGCACGCGACATCCACGACAGCGAATGCGGGGTGATGAAAAATCTCATTTTTTGACCTCATCGGATGCGTTGGCCACCACGGCAGCACCCTGGGGGTGAACGCCCAGGGCGTTGAGCTTGACCTCCACCAGGCGGCGATATTCCACACGGTCATCAAACGCCTTGAACGCACGGCTGTACTCAGCGATGGCTTGTTCCTGCTTGCCCTGCAGCATCAGGATATCCCCCTTGCGATCAGCAACCACCGCCGCAAACTCCGACGGAAATGCCCCGGAGAGTTGCTTAAGCGCATCGTCCAGTTCCTTTTGATCCATCAGCACACTCGACAAACGCAGCTTGGCAAGTGCCTTGTAGCCATCATCGCCGGCCTTTTCGGCAACCCAAGTCAATGCATCCTTGGCACCCTGCACCTTGCCGGTATCCAGCATGGACTTGGCAAGCATCAGCCCAGCCTGAGCGGTCTGCGCCGTTCCCGCATAGCTGGCACGCAGGTCACCGAACGCCTGCTCCATACGAGCCTGGTCGCTGGCGCGGGCAGCCACTTCTACTGCATCAAAAAGTGCCGCAGCCTGCGTTGCCTGGCGATTCTGCCAATACTGGTAAGCGTTCCAGGCAGCCAATGAACCAAAAACCAGCAGCGCCAGGGTACTGATCAATGTCCCCCAGGTGTTCCAGAAATGCTTGAGTTGATCAAGCTGCTCTTGTTCTTCGAGATCGAGATGATTAGCCATGAATTTGCGTGGAATTAACGGGAAAACTGGAGAGTGCTGGCCCATTCGGACAGATTGTCAAGGCGGTGCTCGGTCTGCAAACCGCTGCCATCTCGCAAGGACTTGCACAAGACCATGCCACGAACCAACTCGTCTGATCCAAACACCAGCGCATGCCGGGCACCACTGGCGTCCGCCTTCTTGAACTGCGATTTCATGCTGCCCATGCCCTCCCCCGCTGCAGGAGCACCATGCATCTGAACGCTGACGCCATGCACGCGCAAGCCCTCAAGTGTCGCAATGGCCACAGGCAACGCACTCACATCCGGAATGACGGCATAAACGTCCGGTGTGACCGGGGGAATGACGCTGCCCTGCTCCTTCAGAAGCTCCAGCACACGCTCGACCCCAAGCGCCCAGCCGACGGCAGGAGCGGCCTTGCCACCGATCTGCTCGATGAGGTAGTCATAACGCCCACCACCGCAAATGGCGCCCTGGGAACCCAACTGGTCCGTGACAAACTCAAACACCGTGAGATTGTAGTAATCCATGCCGCGCACCAAGCGGGGGTTGACCCGCCAGGAAACGCCATTCGCATCCAAAATGGCCTTGACCACTTCGAGGTGGCGCAGGGAGGCCTCGCCGAGAAAATCAATCAATCGAGGCGCCGCTTCGACAATCGATTGCAGGGCCGGATTTTTCGTGTCCAGAATCCGCAAAGGATTGCTGTGCAAGCGCCTGCGCGCCTCCTCGTCCAGCGCATCCACATGGTGTTCCAAGTAAGCGATCAAAGCGGTGCGATGCGCTTTACGTTCGTCTGGCTGCCCCAGGCTGTTGAGTTCGAGGCGCACATTTTGAAGGCCCAGTTCTTTCCACAAGGCATGGGCCAGCAAAATCAATTCCGCATCCAGTTCCGCTCCAGGAAACCCCAGCGCTTCCGCACCGATCTGGTGAAACTGGCGGTACCGCCCCCGCTGGGGACGTTCATGGCGGAACATGGGCCCCATGTAGTACAAGCGCTTGCCACCGTCGTACAACATAGAGTGCTCGGCCACCGCACGCACCACACCCGCCGTTGCCTCCGGTCGCAAGGTGAGTTGCTCGCCGTTCAGGCGATCTTCAAAGGAATACATCTCCTTTTCGACAATGTCCGTGACCTCACCCAGACCGCGCACAAACAGCGGCGTCGGCTCAACAATGGGCGTGCGAATATTGCGATAGGCATAACGCTCCATCAGCGCACGAACCTTGCTCTCCAGCCATTCCCAACGCGCGGAGTCGGGCGGCAGGATATCGTTCATGCCTTTAACAGCGGTCAGCTTTTCGGGCTTCGACACAGGGGCTCCTTTTTCAGTACTCACTGCGATATTTTTCTTTGTGTAGGGGAAGATAAGACACAGGGCGCACCAAGGGTGCGGCGGCCCAGCGTTGCCAGGGCCGCGCACCCGGCACTATGCAGCCGAGGACACACCACCGAAACGTTTTTCGATGTAGGTCTCGACGATCTGGTGGAATTCATTGGCAATGTTGTCGCCCCGCAGGGTGAGGGCTTTTTCACCGTCAATGAACACCGGGGCAGCAGGTGCTTCGCCGGTTCCAGGCAAGCTGATCCCGACATCTGCATGCTTGCTTTCGCCGGGGCCATTGACGATGCACCCCATCACCGCCACCTTGAGGTTTTCCACACCCGGATAACGCACACGCCACACGGGCATTTGCGCGCGAAGGAAATCGTCAATCTGTTTGGCAAGATCCTGGAAGGTGGTGCTGGTCGTACGGCCACAACCTGGGCATGCGGTTACGCTGGGCACGAAAATCCGCAGCCCCAGCGACTGCAAAATTTCCGATGCCACCACGACCTCCTGCGTCCGCGCTTCACCCGGCTGCGGCGTGAGCGATACGCGGATGGTGTCGCCAATACCCTCTTGCAGCAAGATCGACAAAGCGGTGGCAGATGCAACGGTTCCCTTGGTGCCCATGCCCGCTTCCGTGAGCCCCAGATGCAGCGCATAGTCGCAACGGCGCGCCAACTCACGGTAAACCGAGATCAGATCCTGCACACCACTGACCTTGCACGACAGGATGATCTGATTGCCATCCAGGCCCATTGCCTGGGCACGATGCGCCGACTCCACCGCTGAAGTGATCAACGCCTCATACATAACCTGACGCGCATCCCAGGGAATAGAGCGACGGCTGTTGGCATCCATCAAGGTGGCCAGCAGCTCCTGATCCAGGCTTCCCCAATTCACACCGATGCGCACCGGCTTGTTCCACCGCATTGCAGCTTCGATCATTTGACCAAACTGGCGATCACGCTTGTCGCCCTTGCCGACGTTGCCAGGATTGATGCGGTACTTCGACAATGCCTGCGCGCACTCCGGGAAATCCGTCAGAAGCCGGTGGCCGTTGTAGTGAAAGTCTCCGACCAGGGGGACGCTTTCCCCCATGCGGTCCAGTTGCTCCCGGATATGGGGCACCGCCGCCGCCGCCTCTGGCGTGTTGACGGTGATGCGAACCAACTCCGATCCCGCCTGGGCCAGCTCCTTGACTTGGATGGCCGTGCCAATGACGTCCACGGTGTCGGTATTGGTCATGGACTGGACGCGCACAGGGGCATCGCCGCCCACCGTGACCATGCGAGAGCCCCACACCACCTGCGCCTGCCTGGAGCGGCGCGGGGCCGGCCTCGCCATGTTGATCCCAACGCTATCGCTCACCATGTTTTCCACTATTTCACCTCAAAGCGAGCGACGTTTTCACGGGACACGGAGCCGAGCTCAAAGGGCTTGCCGCGCACAAAGACTTCGGTGGCATCCGCCCGGCCGATCACCACCGCCAGCGGCAGCGCACCGGAAACAGCTACCTGCTCATCGGGCGCCAGATTGCGCTGCAACAACACGGCACCGGTCGCCTCACGAACCTGAATCCACGACTCGCTACGCGCCTTGAAGGCAAGCACCCCGGCAGGCGTTTCGGCAGCGCCTGGGCTGGTTGCAGATTCCGCGACCGACGGCAAAGCGCCAGCAGGTAGTGCCAACGGCACAGGCTCCCTCGCTTCGCCGACGGCAACCGCAACACCGGGGGCCGCAGCGGGGGCAGCCGACGCTGGCGACATTGCAGCGCTTTCCGGATCCGCCACGATGGGTGCCGGCATTTCGGGACCGGCCTCTGGCTGCTTGAAAAAAGCCGACAAATCCGCTTCCAGACTGCGTGGCAGAAAGACCATCAACGCCGCCCCCAGAAGCAGCAGCCCCACCACCCATGCCAGCGGTCTCGGCCCTGGAACAGCAAACGCCGCAGAAAATGATCGGCCCGTGAATTCCTTAACAGGCGCATTCAGGCCCGTATCACCAGCGGAGAGCCTCGGCCCCTCTCCCTGGGGGAGAAGGGCCAAAACAGGGTGTGGATCCATTTTGAGGGTGCGGCACACACTGCAAGCCAGCGCGCGGACAAATACGATGTCCGGCAGTGCAGAAAAATTGTCCGACTCCAGGGCTTCGAGCTTGGTCACGGGAACCTTCAAAGCAACCGCCAATGCAGCGATGTGCACCCCAGCAGCCTTGCGGGCATCTCGCAACAATGCACCTGCCGTGACTGCCTGCACTTCCCGGTCTCGCGCGTCAGTCGCCGGCTGTGCGACCATCGACTCACTCATTGAAGGCCCCACGTTCAAAAGCACCCCATTCCCGCGAATCGGGAAAACGCTTGCGCAACTGATCGGCAAGCTGCATCAAAGCGACGGTATCTCCCAATGATCGTTCTACCTTGATGCCGAGCCACAGCGATTCGGAATTGGCATATTCGCCATTGTTGAGGCGCCGAATGTAAAACTGCGCCCGACTCAATTCACCGCGACGCAGCAGCAAAGCCGCCAAGTGGTACCCCACCACCGGGTTGGCAGCGTCGAGTTCATAAGCCTTTACCAGAGACTGCTCAGCCTGCGCGTACTGTGCGGCACTTACTTGGCAGAGGCCCCTCGCCATGAGGGTCTTGCTGCGGGCGGCGTAAGCGGGATTGTCCAGCGCACTGACGAAGTTCTGATCTGCTTGCGCATACTTTTTCTGCTGACACAAAAGCCAGCCGAAGTTGTGCAGCAGATTGGAATCTCCAGAACGCAATGCCAGCGCCCGGCGGAAGCTTTCCTCGGCCTGGGCAAAATCATTAAGACGCAAATAGATCAGGCCGCGCAAATTGTAGGCATCGGCATAGGCCCCATCCGATGCCAGCGACTGCTTGACCTCGTCCAGAGCCACCGCGGTTTGCCCCATTTCAAAGTAATTGGATGCCAGCTCCAGACGGATTCGGGCACGGCGGCGTGCTTCTGGCTCATCGGAAGGCGTCACCAGATCCGCAGATGCATCCAACGCCGACGCGCCACCATGGGCGGCACATCCTCCAAGCATAAATAAACAAGCCAGGGCACCACATGCCATGAGCGCCCAGCTGCAGAACTGCTGCCAGCGTTCAGTCGATCCCACCATGTAGCGCCTCCTTGATAAGTGGCGACCTAGGTCACCTGTTTGAGCACAATTGTGCGTTGCTTTGCCATACGCTCGACAGCACGGGTGCGGTCTTGGACATCACCTGCCAACTGGCCGCATGCGGCATCGATATCATCTCCGCGGGTCTTGCGCACCGTTGTGACAATTCCCGCGTCGCTCAGCAATTTGGCAAAAAGTGTCACCTGCGACTGGGGCGAGCGCGTGAGCCCCGATGCAGGAAATGGATTGAACGGAATCAGATTGAACTTGCACCGGATCGTACTGCCACGCGGTGGCCTGACCAACTCAATCAGCTGGTGGGCATGTTCGATCTGATCGTTCACGCCATCTAGCATGCAGTATTCGAATGTAATGAAATCCCTGGGCGCATGCTCCAGGTAACGATGGCAGGCATCCAGCAGTTCCCGTATCGGGTACTTGCGGTTCAACGGAACGAGATTGTCACGCAACGCGTCATTGGGGGCATGCAAAGAAACCGCCAGCGCCACCGGACAGTCTTTCGCCAAGCGGTCCATCATGGGAACCACACCCGAAGTGGACACCGTGACCCGCCGACGCGACAAGCCATATCCATGATCGTCCAGCATAACCCGCAGCGCCGGCACGAGGGCTGCATAGTTTTGCAACGGCTCGCCCATACCCATCATCACCACATTGGAAATGATGCGGGATGATGCGCCAAGGCGCTTGCGCAAGGCGTGCTCGGCAAACCACAACTGGGCCACGATTTCACCCGTGGTGAGATTGCGACTGAAGCCCTGGTGCCCCGTAGAACAAAAACGACAGCCCACCGCACAGCCAGCCTGGGACGATACACACAGGGTCCCCCGGTCGTCCTCGGGGATGAATACGGACTCGACGGCGTTGCCTCCGCCCACATCAAACAACCATTTGACCGTGCCGTCGGCCGACACATGCTCACTGATGACAGGCAGGGCCTGCACATGCGCACAGCCCTTGAGCTTGCCCCGCAAAGCAACGGCCAGATCGCTCATGTCATCGAAGTCACTGGCCCCCCGCTGGTGAATCCAACGAAAAAGCTGGGTGGCACGAAAACGCCTCTCTCCGAGCTGCCCACAAAAATTGGCCAGCCCATCAAGATCAAAATCGAGAAGATTGGTTTTCATGGTTGCCACGCCCGGAATCGGCCGCGGCTGTCCCCAGCACTTGTTTTCTCCAAGGAAATTGGAACGAGCGTGGGGACGACCATGTCAGCGCGAGTAAACGTTCATGCTAGGGAAGAAGAACGCAATTTCCACTTGTGCCGTTTCCGGAGCATCGGAACCATGCACGGCATTGGCATCAATACTGTCAGCGAAATCGGCACGAATGGTGCCAGCCTCGGCCTTCTTCGGATCGGTGGCGCCCATCAGCTCGCGGTTCTTCAGAATCGCATTTTCGCCTTCCAAAGCCTGAATCATGACAGGGCCGGAGATCATGAAATCCACCAGGTCCTTGAAGAAAGGACGTGCCTTGTGCACAGCATAGAACTGCTCAGCTTCCAGGCGGGAGAGGTGCGCCATGCGGGCAGCAACCACCTTGAGGCCAGCAGCTTCAAAGCGTGCATAAATCTGGCCAATGACATTCTTGGCAACTGCGTCGGGCTTGATGATGGAGAGGGTACGTTCGATAGCCATGGTGATTTCCTGATGTGATGTTGCTGTAATTTTTCGCCCGTCGGGCAAAGCTTTTGATTCTAACCGGGCAAGCAATCCCCGGCAGTTTCAGCGATTTCCGCCGCGACGCGGCCCGCCACCGCCGGGGCGCCCGCCGCCACCAGTACGGCGCTGATCCTGGCGGTGACGCGACAGGCTGTCCACGCCAATGTAGCCCACGGATGTTTTCATGGGGTCGGGCTGCGCATTGGCGCGCTGGCGATCCGGGTTGGCGTTTCGTGCACCCAAGGCATCTCGGCGCGGCGCCTGGCCACGCGGCCCACCCACCCCACCACTGCCACCCGCAGGGCGCTTGCGACCATCCCCCGTACCTTGGCCACCGCGCCCGCGGTTACGGTTGCCCCGCTCGGCATTGGCAGAACCGCCCTCGCCTTGCCCTTTAGCGCCTTCGGGGCATCCGGCCCCGGCAGCCTGCACCAGGGCGCGGATATCGCTGTCATCGAGTTCCAGCCAGGCCCCCCGTTTCAGCCCACGCGGCAAGACCATGGCGCCATAGCGGATCCGGATCAGGCGACTGACGGCGTGGCCCACGGACTCCAGCATGCGCCGCACCTCACGATTGCGCCCCTCGGAGATGGTGACGCGATACCAGCAATTGGAGCCCTCGCCCCCGCCGTCCTCGATCGAGCCAAATGCAGCCATGCCATCATCCAGCCGGACACCGTCGAGCAGCTGCTGCTTTTCTTCTTTGCTCAAAGCGCCCAGGACACGCACCGCATATTCCCGCTCGAGTCCAAAACGGGGATGCATCAGCTTGTTGGCCAACTCGCCCGAGCTGGTGAACAGGAGCAAACCCTCGGTGTTCAGATCCAGCCGCCCGACCGACTGCCATTTGCCCTGCTGCAAACGAGGCAGCTTGCGGAACACCGTGGGCCGGTTTTGGGGGTCATCGTCGGAAACCACCTCACCGACGGGCTTGTGGTACGCAATGACACGCGCCGGCGGAGGATCGATTCGGTAACGAATCGGCTTGCCATTCACCTTCACCTGATCGCCAAACTGCACACGCTGGCCAATATGCGCCGGCTCGTTGTTCACCGAAATGCGACCCTCGAGAATCAACTGCTCCATTTCCAGACGAGAACCCAGTCCCGCCTGCGCAAGCACCTTGTGAAGCTTGGGCGTTTCCACCTGGGGCAACAACACGCGCTTGGGTACAACAGCCTCTGAACTGACTTCATCGGCATCGAAACGCCCTGAAATGACATCTTCAAACTGGTAGCCATCGACCACTGCGGGGGAGGATTGCCTCGCGCGCGCCGCACCTTTGGCATGATGCGGCCTCTCAGGATGTTTGACACCCGCATCGCCATGAACATCCATCGCTTGCGATGGCGTAGCGGCACCCTGGGATGCAGCGTCGCCCCCCTGGAGCGGCGCCGATGACACCACGACAGACTCAGGCCGCACTGGCGCAGTGACGGGCACAGCGGACACAGCCTTCACCAGAGAAATTTCAACAGACGCCTCGACCGCCGAGTCCGCGGCGGCTTCAGCCACTGGCACCGCCTTCTTGCGCGGGGTTTTGCGTGCCGCTGGCTTTTTCTGCGGCGCTGCGGCCTCGGAATTCGCTGTCGCTTGCGGCAGGCTCTGGGGATCAGAAGTGGAATCGTTCATATATTATTTTCCGGGACACCCTCCGGGGCATCCTCATGTTCATCACGGAGAGGCGACTGCGCACTTTGCTGAGCCTCTGTCTCTTTCGGTGCCTCTTGCGGGGCCATCCCCGGCAACTCTTCGCTTACCAAAGGATGTAGATTCACAAGACCGCCTGCATCTATCTCCAAAGCGCTCTGCCCGGCACCCACCGAAGCCATGGCCTCCAGCACCGTGGCACCGCCGGCGGGGTCATCCAGTACAGGCAACTGGTCCAGCGACTGCAACCCCAGATCGTCCAGAAACTGGCGCGTGGTGGCAAACAACGCGGGGCGCCCCACTGTTTCGCGATGCCCGATGACTTCCACCCAACCACGGTCTTCCAACTGCTTGATGATCAAGCTATTGACCGTAACGCCCCGAATGTCTTCAATGTCCCCACGCGTCACCGGCTGCCGGTACGCAATGATGGCCAATGTCTCCAGCGTGGCCCGCGAATAGCGCGGGGGCTTTTCCGGGTGCAGCTTGTCCAGGTATTGCCGCATTTCGGGGCGGCTTTGAAAGCGCCAACCGGAGGCCACCTGGACCAGTTCTACACCACGCAGAGCCCAGTCCTGCTGCAGTTCCTGCAGAAGAACTTTCAGTGTGTCCGACCCCAGCGCATCATCAAAAAGCACACGCAGCTCCCGCACCGCCATGGGCTGCGCAGCGCAGATCAGGGCAGTTTCGAGGACCCGTTTGGCATCCACCGTATTCATGGTTCAGCGATTCCGGGAAAAATTGGGCCACGCGTCGATTGCGGGCACTACACCAACTGCAGGAATCAATCCGGCGCGCCAGGAAGAAACTCTGGAGCGACCAGCCACCCAGCGGGACACCGCCTTCGGGCGAACACGGTCTGGCAGACCGTCAGGGCGGATTGTAGCCCAGGCCCCACTCCGCCAGCGCTTGCCTCATATCGTCTGGCAGTGGCGCATGAAACTCCAGCGCCTGCCCTGAGACCGGGTGTGCAAAAGACAGCCGATAGGCGTGGAGCGCCTGACGCGCCATTCCTGCAGCAACACCCCCCCCGTAAAGGACATCCGCCACCAGCGGATGCCCCAGGGACGCCATGTGCACACGAATCTGATGGGTGCGCCCCGTATGCAGCGTGCACTCCACCCAGCAACCAAGGTCGTTGCCCTCAAGGTATTTCACATCCGTACGCGCAGGCTTGCCGGCATGGCTGTCGAGATTGACCACCGCCATGCGCAAGCGGTTGCGAGGATCGCGCCCGATGGGGGCCTGCACCGTACGGTTGCGGGGCCCCATCCAGGGCCGGTGCGCGAGCGCAAGGTATTGCCGGTGCACGGATCGCTCGGCGATCATGCGCACGAGTGTGTCCATCGTGGCCCGGTCCCGGGCGACCACCATCAGGCCGCTGGTGTCCTTGTCCAGCCGGTGCACGATGCCCGCGCGGGGCACCAGGTGCGCCTTCTCGTCGCGCGCCAGCAGTCCGTTCAAAAGTGTTCCAGCCCAGTTGCCAGGTGCAGGATGAACGACCAGGCCCGCCGGCTTATTGATGACCAGCAGGTGCTCGTCCTCATACACCACGTTGATGGGCAGCGATTCGGGGCGAAATGCCTGGCTCTGCAGCGTCGGGCGCATCTCTATCACCACCGACTCGCCAGCCTTCACGCGGGTAGCCGCCTTCGTCACCGGGCGGCCATTCAGGGACACAAGCCCCTGCGACAAAAGCTGCTGCAGATAGCTGCGGGAAAACTCCGGTACGAGTTCGACCAGTGCCCGATCCAGACGGGCACCATGCTGGGCCACGGCAACCGCCACCTGCCGCAATTCGGATTGCGCCTCGGCGGGACCCATGAACTCATCTACCAGCCCCAGGTCATCGGCACCTTCGACCGGACCAGCATCCCACCCGGCCTCGGTTGCCGGAGTTTCACGCGGGGATGCCTCTGGCGGCATGTCAGGCACTGCGGGCTGAGCGGCCGCGGTCACGCTCAACGCGCCGGCAGGTAACGGACCGGGTCCACAGGCTTGCCCTGACGGCGAATCTCGAAGTGGAGCTTCACGCGGTCCGCATCCGTGCTGCCCATTTCCGCGATTTTCTGCCCGCGCCGAACGGCCTGGTCTTCCTTGACCAGCAATGCCTGGTTGTGGGCATAGGCGGTCAGGAACGTGTTGTTGTGCTTGAGGATGACAAGATTGCCATAGCCCCGCAAACCGGCGCCCGCGTACACCACCCGCCCGTCGGCTGCCGCAACGACCGGGTCACCGGCCTTGCCCGCAATGTCATAGCCCTTGTTGCGGGCCTCGTCGAACCCCGCCAGCAACGAGCCCGATGCAGGCCATATGAACGGGAACTCATCATCCGACGAGGCCGTAGTGGAAGCAGGGTTGGTGGGTGCCGGGATCGGCGCAGGCGTCGCAGCACTGGCAGCCGGCTTGGCGGCACTCGCGGCCGGCGCTGGATTAACCGCCGAAGAGGTGACAGGGCGCGTCACCACCCCGGTGTCTGCCGCCGGTGCCACGACGGTGGACGAGGGCGGCACGACGCGCAGCACCTGGCCCACTTCGATCAGATTGGCATTTTCCAGGTTGTTCCAGCGGGCAATGTCTTTCCAGCCCTGGCCATTCTCAAGGCCGATGCGAATCAATGTATCTCCGGCCTTGACCGTGTAATAACCCTGCTTTCCAGCGTTCTCGGCACCCGGCAACGGCTTGATGGCAGCAACCACCAGGCCAGGAGCAGATGAAGGCGCCGAGGACGTTCCGCGATCTTCCACGGGAGCCTTCGTCATCCGGGTCCCGCAGCCGGCAAGCACCAGTGCCGTCAACGCTACGGAAACCCCAACGACCAGACTACGCGATACCAACATAAGCATTTCCTTCAGGCAATTCCCGATTTTAGAGGGACAAAATGAACCGGCTCGAGCACGCTTTGTTTCAATCCGTGCGCGGTTTTGTCAATCACAAGCAACATTTGCTGCCCACCGGCCAGCGCCATGGGTGCCACCAGGCGCCCACCCGGGGCCAACTGGTCGCACCAGGCCTGCGGCAGGGCTTCGCCACCGGCGGCTGCGATGATGGCAGCATAGGGCGCCCCCTTGGCATAACCTTGCATACCATCGCCAAACAGCAAATGCACATTGGCCAGCCGCAGGTGGCGCAGGTTGTCGCGGGCCTTTTCGTGCAGGCCGCGCAGCCGCTCGACCGTGTACACCTCGCGCGCGATGTGGCTGAGCACCGCAGCCTGGTAACCGCACCCGGTGCCGATTTCAAGCACACGGCCCAGCCCGCCAGCACGCGCGCCTTCTGCGCCCACCAGCAGCTCGCACATGCGCGCCACTACGCTCGGCTTGGAGATGGTCTGTGCCAGGCCGATGGGCAAACTGGTGTCTTCATAGGCCTGGTTCACCAGGGCGCTATCGACAAAGCGGTGCCGTTCCACCGCCGCCAGGGCCTCCAGCACCGCCGGCGAGGAAATGCCGCCCGCGGCGAGCTTGTGCACCATGCGGGCGCGCACCGCGGCCGAATCCAGCCCGACGCCCTGGGGCGCCGCCGGCGCGCTGCGGCGCACTGGAATGGGCACCGCCTTGGAGGTGGGTGCCCCTGTGCCATCCAGGCGCGCGGGAAATCCGGGTCTGCGCTGCATCACCGCTGCGCAGGCAATGGCCCTGCAGCGACCAGGCGCGACGCCGTCTGCGCCCAGGAGCCGAGATTGTCGTGGTCGGTCAGGTCTACCTTCAACGGAGTGACCGACACATGCCCCTGGGCCGTGGCATGAAAGTCGGTGCCCTCGGCATCGTCCTTGGCCGCGCCAGCCCCACCAATCCAGTACATCACCTCACCGCGCGGGCTTTCCTGCACGATCACACGCTCGGCCGCATGCCGACGCCCCAGGCGGCACAGTTTCAGGGGACGCAAGGCCGCAAGCGGCATGTTCGGGATGTTGATGTTGAGCAACCAGGGCGCCTGGGCCAGCAGGTTCTGCGCCACCATCTGCGTGACGATTTCGCGGGTCTTGTGCGCCGCGGCGTCGATTTCACCCCAGCCCTTGTCCACCTGGGACACCGCCATGGCCGGAATGCCGAAAAGGTAGCCCTCCATGGCAGCGCCCACCGTGCCCGAATAGATGGTGTCGTCGCCCATGTTGGCGCCGTTGTTGATGCCTGACACCACCAGATCGGGGCGGTATCCGAGCAGCCCGGTGAGCGCAATGTGCACGCAGTCTGCCGGCGTGCCGTTGACATAACGGAAACCGTTGGCCGCCCGGTGCACATACAAAGGGGAATGCAGGGTCAGGGCGTTCGACTTGGCGCTGTTGTTGTGCTCGGGCGCAACCACTTCGACGTCTGCGATGGTCTTGAGCGCCTCGTACAAGGCCACGATGCCCGGGGCCTGGTAGCCGTCGTCATTGCATATCAGGATTTTCATGGGCGTTTCAGGTTGCAACGAATTGTAGGCGGCGGGTCGGCAGCCAGACCGCTGCGCGAGCAAGGGCAAACCCGCGGTCGCTGGTGAGACATGGGCAGCGGGGCGCGGCCTC
>Ga0116173_1002738_pt1 | contig 13558 bp, 25 predicted proteins | sample AD_UKC085_MetaG_FD_89800 | JGI IMG/M metagenome (GOLD analysis project Ga0116173, IMG submission 89800) | Active sludge microbial communities of municipal wastewater-treating anaerobic digesters from USA - AD_UKC085_MetaG | ecosystem: Engineered > Bioreactor > Anaerobic > Digestate | place: USA...
ATCAAGACATAGCCATCGCATGTCAGCGCAAACTATTGGCGCTGATGCTGGCTTTGTGGCGCACTTTGCAGGAGAAGAAATCATGAGATACATGCCGGAAAACATGATACCCCGCATAGCGTGGAGGGAGGTTAACAATACATGACACTGTTGCCTGTAGAATGGATACCACGCACAATGCCACGCGGCGAATTCTGGACCTTAATATGCCTACCTTCGGCGCTAGTCTTTGAGTTCCCTATTAAATGCTGCCCCATCGCGCTGTTGCAAGGAACGTATTTTATAACCCCGCCCTCACCGTACCCGACCGGCGCTGTTTCCAATGAAGCATGGGGGGCTGCTGCCCCACGGGCAGCCGCGGAAGTGAACGAGGTAATGATAGACCCAGAGCAGGCTTTGTTGGGCTGGACGCATTACCGCCACGGAGGATACAATGCGATATGCTTACTAGGCCACACAGATGCTATTAAGGTGCAACGCGCGTTACTCGCGCTGATGCTAAGTATATGGCGAGACACTGGGGGCCCGGAGTGATAGACCCAGAGCTAATTCCGAGGATTGAGCGCCGTGGTAACCTTCATGCGGTCACCATCTCCAGCCGGGCCATAGACCAACCTGGCGACACAACTAGAGCAATCGAGATTCGCGACGTGGCGTGCGCTTCGTACGTCGACGTGCTGGTGACGCTATCGAGAGGATATCTGCGCGCGCGCCGCTACGTATGGGTTTGGAGGGGCGAGGAACTTTGCTGGATGCAATTCGGGATGCATCAGAACGCAATAACGGCGCAACGCGCTGCTCTTGCACTCGTCTTGGCTAAATGGCGCACAGGATGGAGGCCATGATGAAACATCTTGACCCGAAATGGATTCCGCGCCTAAAGCACGGCATGTTGGTTACACTGCCCGACAGCGTCACAGGTGCGGTTCGCCCCGGCCCCCTCAAGGCATGCAGGGTGCGCTCGGACTTTCAGCTCTACGTTACGCTGCCTGCACGAGATCAGGGATGGAGGCATATCATAGTGTCCTGGCAGGAACATCAGGAGGGGCAAGACTATACAACCGACCCCTTCACTAAACACGAATACGCCGTAGCCACCCAACGCGCCCTCATGGGACTAATTATGGCCCTGTGGCGTGAGGGGGCGATATCATGACGAAATATATGCCCTCTAGTTGGGTCCCGCGACTCTTCGAGGATGATCTATACGACGCTGAATTGACGGTATGGACGGTGTGCTTACCCCGCAGCGTACGATGCGAGCTGCTTCAGAGGCCAGGCTAGAAAACCGACCACCCTATAACTCCGCTGATGACATAATATCCCTTTTCGGCGAGGAACTCTACTGGGACGATGATTTGGAGTTGGAGGGTGAGCCCCAGAGCGGCATGATGTATTGGGAGCACGACCTTGCAATTAAAGAACAACGCAGGCTATCAGCGTTAATGCTGCTGTATTGGAGGAAGTACTATGAGTGATAACACCATGCCTGTCGATTGGATCCCACGGCTTTGCAAAGACCCTTCATACCGCGGGATGCCAAAACATGTGGTATTTCTCCCCCTCCGCATATACAATGAACTGCGCGCGAGACCGCAACTGGCAATCCGCCAGTCTCCGTATTTCGAGCGTTGCGAGCGCGGAATGTCACTTGCCGGCAATATCTCAGGAGTATATTGGCGAAACTGGACCACAACACGCAACCCCGACGGGACACATGCCGGCGACATCGTATATGGCACCCTAAGCTACTACGACGACCACGCTCAAGCGGTCGCATCTCAGCGCCAGCTGTGTGCCTTAATGCTGGAGTATTGGCGGAGAGAACAATAACGGCGATAATGCGGTATATATAAAGCGAAGCCAGCTTAACGAAGGAGGACCCATGAGAGACCCGCTACTAGTGATGCCGCCGATCACGCTGCGCGTATTTACGCGTGGCGAGTTAATGTATTGCAGCACAAAATGCGAGCTGCGCTCCGATAGCGGATATTCATGTAAGCTAGGCCTTGCCCAGCCCATCGACGCAGCCGCGGGCGGGGATTACGTTCCCATGCTCAAGCCAGGCGAGCGTTGCCCAATGAAGAGCGGCTCTGAGCTCAGTCGCACCGTAGTACTGACTCTGACAGAAGCCGCCGCTAGCCAGGTGTGATAACACACCATCCAAGGAGGCATCATGCCGGATCCCGAAGTCATAGTGGTAGAGAAACCGTGCTTTCCCGTCGAAGTCACCAATCCGATCGATCCAGAGCGCACTATGGACGTTATCGAAGTATCGCAGGAGGACGCTGAGCTGCTGGGCCCCGACGACGCCCCCTGCGATGTAACAGTATACGACTACTACCATCAGTGTTACGTCCGCGTCGTCCGCAGAGAGTGCGGAATGCACCCGGGATGTTGGCACGAGATGGTCGCGACCTTCGACCACGGCGGCGAAACCACCGACAAGCCAATTGCCCTAAGAAGGATGGAGTAACATGAAGTACGCCCTGAAAAGCATTGTCGAGGGAGACCCCTCGAAGGAAGAGCGCACGCGGTATCTAACCGTAGGAGAGATGGAGGAGCGCGGACCCGGCTTCGACATCAAGCTCTACATCGTTCCCTATGATATGCAAGCACTCGTCGACGAGCGACGGCCCGGAAGCTACCGCATCGTGCGGCAGAAGACGGAGCGCGAGCGCGCTGCCAATCCGGAAGGTTATCCGGACTTCTATCTGGGGAGCATGCAGACCACGAAAGCAGGAGACAAGTTCCTCCTGCATCTCAACATGTTCCCCGACCTGACCATCCTGGCGGCAACCATCGACGACAGACGTGGCGGCAGGAGTGCACCACCACCACGCCCGACGCAGCCACGTCCAGACGCCGCACCCGACGAGGGTGACGGCTACGACGACGACATACCGTTCTGACGATCATGCTCCTAGCGGAGGGGAAGCCCTCCGCTAGGAGACTAACTCCACAACCAGGCCCAACGGCTTGGATTCTTTTTTAGTCTGCTCAGGCCAAGAAGATGATACGTCAATATATTGACGGTCCTTAAACTCCTCCTTCTTGCCATTGTTCCACGAGTCTACCGGGGTGTAATAGCCTACAACCCTTGAATATACGAGCGCGCGCACGGCCTTGATTTTTGCCATCTCGCCTCCAGACGAGCAGGGCCGGCAAATGCCGGCCCCGATGGGTAATGCGACTAACTCTTAGAGCTTGTGCCTGTTATACCATTCCCGCCATCCAGCGGGTTGAAAATCAATCTCCCCCTCGGTCATTAGCTTCCACTCGAAGAACCTGCGACGGACTAGCCCGGGAAGTCTAATCCTTTTCCCGGTGGCGCGATCCCTGCCGGTGGAGTATTTGTAGAAGACATTGCCTGCCTCAGCATCGGTTGCTTTGCACGGCCACGTGCCGCCAGTAATGATCCCCGGCCCGGCGTTGTATACAGCAGACACCAATCCGGCGCGTGTCCACGGAGGGAGTAGATCCCACTCCTCCGTGCGCCACTTTTTACCCGGCTTGGAATTCCACGCACGCTTAGCTTGAGGGACGTACTTTTCCTCAAGCTCGTCCACTAGATACAACGCGGCTTGATCTTTAGTCCATGGATACGGCGGCTCTCCACCTACCACAACGTGGCCATACCCAACGGTGGGGATGCCCAACGGATCCGGCTTCGGTTCTGGCTCGAAAGACTCGAAGTGCTTGATGGCCTCTACCATGATGTCACGATAGAGATTGTTATCGTTAGCTTCCTTAATCAAGCGACGCAACTCCTCTAGCCCACCATGAATCAGCTCGGCATACCGGTCGCGATAATGCGCTAATATATCGAATAGATCCATGGTCAGTTAATCACTACGCGGTCAAACGGATCATATATCTCCGTCTGACGCCACGCCGGCTTGACGTGCATCTTGGTCTTATACGGCTCCAGCGCGGCAACCGCATCAGCCAATTCACTCATGCTGCGATTAGTCACGGCCGAGACTAGATTGTCGTACAACAGCTCAATTGGCACGCCACTAGGAATGGAGTATAGCGTGAAGTTGAAACGTATCGTGCGCGCGTTGGGATCCATAACTGGCGGCTTAGTACGCACATACGTATCATGCACTATCTGACGCGTGCTCGACATTTTGCTCTCCCTCACCGATTAGCCTTGCCATTACATTATAGATGCTTCGCAGCACTAACGCAACATTGTCCAACCACGCCTTGTTGTGCTTGGTATCCAACGACATCATCATCGACAGCGCCTGCTCATTGCCCGCTAGTGTTCCAAAGGCGCCCATCAATTCATCGACATGATAGCGCTGTTTAGACTCTTCGTCTAAGTTAGAGTAATGCAGCTCGGCAATATTGCGTGCTATCCCAGCGCATATAGCGGCTGCCAGGATGGCGTCTACGTGGACTAGCTCATTACCCACGGAAGTTGCCCCTAATCCACTCACGCTTGGCATGGCGGTAAAATCTACGCACGTCATGATGCCACGCTTCGCGATCCTCGTCAGATAGCACACTCCAAATGGAACTCACATACGCACGGATAAGCTTGGCGCGTCTCCCGCTCATAGCACACCTCCTTGTCGAGGAATATATCATCTCCGGATTAAATCGTCAATAGGGGGTGTGCTTGCGTTATAAAAGAAGTGAGGGTATATCAACAACGCCGAGGGAGGTGAAGTGATGATATACGATCCAGACCGGACCAGCGACGACCGCCTGGCAGACCGGGCGGACGATGGATGGGTCGGGGGCGATGACGACAGACGGTCATCGCCCCGGGACGACCGCCGGTAGAGGGGAAGGGGCCTGGTGGGACTACGGTTCTGCCAGGCCCCGCTCTCTCAACATTTCTAGCGCTTCGTTTTTTAGCTGCCGGATACGCTCGCGACTTAACATGCGTATCTGCGCAATGTGCTGCAGAGTCTGGCGCTGACACCCTATTCCGAAGAAGCGCCGGATGATGTCACAATGCATCTCCGGCAATTCATCAATAGCTTTCAGCAGGGCGGGGTCTAATACTTCAGCAGGCTGTTCACCGTCGTCACCGTTGACGTCCTCGTAAATAGTAACATCCTCCGCCGACACAACCGTGAAGGCGTTTTTAATCGCCCCTACAATCTCCGGCTTTATCCCGCGCTGCTCGGCAAGGCGCTCCTCCGTTAAGGAGTAGTCGTTTTGCTTTTTAGACTCGGCGTCGAGATCCCTATGCAACGCACGCACTATGTTGATTTGACCGGCGGGGACGTGAATCATCGGCACCATCTGATTGAGGTACTGATGTATCCTATAGTCAATCCAGTACTTAGCGTAGGTGGTAAAGCGCGTCCCGTTAGAAGGATCGAAGCGATTAGCCGCCTCTATTAAACCCTCAATAGCGGCTCCTATTACGTCCTCTCGCTCTGCCTTCCACTTGGTGTTGAACTCGCCTGCGATCTTGATAGCGAAGCGCATGTTGGCCATGACGAGATCATCGCGCGCGGCTACGTCACCATGCTGTATGCGGCGTCCCAGTGCTACTTCTTCATCTGCCGTAAGCAACTCGCGCTCGCCTATGGCGTCACAAAGACACTGGCTCATATCATTCGTCGTCGCCACGCCACGCCTCCTCAGTCGCCGCTAGTATCGCCTTTGGGTTTTCCAGAACGGGTTCACGGGCGGGCTCGAGTTCGGTATAATATACCACAGCCATGATGCGCCCCGATTTGTCGTCGAAGAAATACTGCACGTCTTTGGAGATATCCAACAACACATTGGGGTTGTTTAATACCTCCTCAAACTCCTGGCGGTGGGCTTCCACTATGAGGTTAAAGGTCCTAACGCGTCGCCGACTAGAAACCTTCATCGCCTACCGCCTTGATTGTCAGCCATGGGGTGAGGTTGCCCAGGAGGGATACCCATGCTATTCATGTAATCCACAAGCTGCTCGTATACTACCGGATCAGACTGTTGCTGCTTCCTTAGGAATTCATCACGCTGATCCGGATCCCATCCAGCGAGAGTCATTGCTATGTCATAGATAGAGTTGCCGGTCTGCGCTATAGGGTTCATATTAGGCATCATGTTCATCATGCCCTGAATCGCGCTCTCACGCTGCGCCCTTAGAGTGCTCCACTGCGCCTGATTCATCCTATCCATGAGGAATAGCTGCTTGGCCTGGTCAGCCTGCATCTGCAATATCATCATCTGATTGAGCGTGTTCTGCTGCATCTGCTGCTGCATGATAATCTGCGCAGCTTGATCAACGGTCATGCCTTGACTCATCATCTTCTGGATGTTACGCACTAGCTGATCCGTCATGTCCTGCTGCTGAGCGTTCATCTGCTGCACCATGATGGCTTGCTGGTCTTCCATCAGGCTGGCCTGATGGCTAGACTGCGCTGAGGCTATCATATTCATAGCATCAGCCTGCATCTGCGCCTTGGCGATGTTTTCAGCCTTTAGCTCTGCCTGCATGTCTTCATAATTCAAACCCTCCATCTCGATCAAGACTTTGGAGGGGATCATCTGGCCGGCCACCATCTGGAATATCATCTGCTTGTGCTGAATGTCATCCAGCATCTTGAACTCGCGCATCTTGACTTCGCACTGAGCGTAATTCAGATGCGACTGGATGATATCCGAGCTCCAGTCGAGAAACTCCTGAAGCTGATCTCTATGCGTCAAGAAGAAGTTCTCGATAATACGCAACGATATCGTGTTACCTGCCCAGGTGGCCTCTCCCGCGATTAGCCCACGCGGCAGGCCGAAACCGAGAAGCATGTCCTCCGTAGCTGCAGCTACTTCTTGAGAAGGAAGGAATGCGCGGCCCTTACCGCCGAAGTATATCTCCTGAACAGGTATTGGCGAAAACCCTATGTAGTTAGGATCCTCACGCTGATGCTTAAACTCCTCGAGGATAAACGACCGCAGGCGATCCTGCATAGCCACTGCAGAGGCATAGTCGGTATCAACCGGAGCTAGCATCCTGAAAGGAGTGATATGCTCGTTAGCCACAGCCTCGCTAGCGCGTTTTAGCGTGTCTAGGAAGTAAACCGTCTTGAAGGCGCATATCAGCAGCCCCTTACCCCACTCGCTATGCACATCGGTCGGGCCTTGCAGCTTGAAGTGATAAACGTTGTTAAGCTTGACGATCTTCTTCTCTCTAATAGCATCTAGTACCGCCATGGGGGTTTCATTGATGACATCCATGTCCCCTTCTTCAACGGCTTCAGTAAGCGACGACGGAGGATCCCAGTAGATGTCTTCTTTTCCGCTCCACGGATACGCCTTGATGCGTATTAGATTAATAGGCCACGTGCGCACTATGAGATCGCGCTCGTTAATGCGATGCTCGTCAATGGCGGAAAACACAACCTTGCTGCCACAGGTCGGGCATGTTCCGTTGAACTTGTTGCGCTTGTACGTCAAGTCACTTATGGCATTAGCGCTATAGGAATCCGGTATGATTTCCTCGCGAGGACCTTCACCTGATATGCTAGTCCCCGCCATGAGTGTGTCATCCGAGGGGAAAAGAAGAGTAGTATCTTCACGCTCCTTGCGTTTCTCCTCTAGCGCCTGCGCCAGCTCCGCACGCCGAGCTTCACACTTAGGACACGAAAACTTGCGCTCAACGGGGAAATTAAGCGTGACGACGCAGTTGCCGTTGATGAATGCATCGAGGCCGATAACGATAAGGAGCCGCTTGATGCGCATGACCTTTTCAAATACGTTGCGATAGCGATCCTCAATCGCCGTGGTCTCAGCGTTATACTCGAGATCCGTAACGGCATACTCGGCGAGCTTACTGATGGCCAACCTGACGATGGGGTTGGTATAGTAGATATATAGAGCTAGATCGTGAAAGTCTTCTGCCTTTTCAGGCATGCTAGCCGTGGCGAGATCAATGAACGGCGTTTTGTAATCCGCCGTCATCAAGCCATACGAGTCTCTCACCTCACTAAGTATCGACGACATACATCACTTCCCTTGTGGCTGCTCGCGGGGCCAGTATCGCTTAGCATCATTGGCGGCATGCTCTAATGCCAACACTTTAACGGTATGCACAGCTACCGGCTCCTCCTCTATCAGCCAATCCGTTTCTTTGCCGTAGGTAGCGCGCATGTAACCCATAATCATATCGAGGACGATGCTGTCGGCATCCTCTTCAGGGCCGTTTCCGGCAGTAGCCGCGGCGAGCAATTTACGCAATGGAGTGTTTACTAGCGCACCTAGATAACCAGGCAGCCAGAGGAAGCCCTCCTTGTATAGCAATACCGCTATCATCGCGGCTACTTCGCCCTCGAACTGGTTCTTAGGCTCGATGGTGCGCATAAACTCCACGCATCGCACTATGGAAGATGGCTCTGGCGTAAGCAACGAATCCGGCTCTGGAGTTACCCCTGAGAGCGCTAGGCATATGTTGGGGAATACCGCCCAATCCTGCCATGGAGCTAGGGAGTTGAAACATACCCTGATGGCCATGATTTTGTTCTTCATGGCTCGAGGTATGTCATCAAACTTCAGGATATCGCCCTGCTGCGCAGTGGCGTCTTCTATCTCCATCCACAATGTCTCCGGCTCGCAAAAGTGCCACACTTGATCCAAGTGATGATCCAACACCGTCACGATCTCGAATGGCGTTGACGTTACGTCCCGCAGCACATCGTGGAGAGATCTCATCGTTATGCCTTACGCCCCATCACGTCTAGAACCACCGTGCGCTGAGGGGCCGCCATGCGCATAAGCGTTCCCTCGGGATCGCTGCGCAGCTTGCCCACCACATCACTACCCAAACGCTCAACCAACAGCGACGGATCATTGACGGCCATGTCGTGCAGCTTGCTGACATCAATGTCTATCCCGCCAATAGATACCGTCTTGGCCGTTTTAATAGGCCAGCCCAAAACAGCATCGACAGGACGCGCAAGGCCTCTATCATGCCAGGAATAGTGCAACTTATTGGCGTGATCTAGGTTGTCCAGCGTAACCGCAGCTTGGGCTGGCGAATACTGCTTACTGGCTACCTTCTCGGCGAGATCGCGATAGGCCATGTAACCATCCATGTTGTTGACCATCGTCGTCCTCGCCATTATATGACCATAGGCGGAGTCGCTGAACGAACGTGCTGCATATTTATGCACACTGGAGTCCTCCGGAATGGTCACGTTCAACTCTTCTGCACGCTTTTCGATAGCTCGCGACATCTGAATCGCATAGGACGCCAACCAATGCCGCGCGTTCTTCTCAACTACCGCGATGGCATGTTGCAACTGCGCTTTGGTGTTGATAGGATAGCGCTGGTAAGTAGCCCCGTTAATGTCTTGATTGATGCCAAAATGCCCCGTTTCCTCCGCGGAGGCCTGCTTCTCCATTATGCTGTCTAGCGTAGCAAGCAACCCCTCCGTCACGGGATAGAAGAAGGAGAGATGCTCGCCCTTTGCATTAGCTATCGCGTTATACCACGGCTCGGACGAGATATCTACGCCATAACGCAAAGCAGCACTCTCGAAGCGCTTTACGATGATGTTAACCATGTTGTAGGGCAAGCGCTTGTAAACCTTATTGAAGGCCGCGATGCTCATCTGCAGATCGGTCTTGCTATTAATGGGATACTTGCGCATCCTGTCGCCGTTGGGCAGAACTAGCACGATGGCAAACTCGGTATCCAACATGCGATGCTGATCACCCGCGTCTCCGCTATGATAGAGAAAATCACGCAACTCGCCCGACGCTTCTGCCACCTTGCGGAAAGCTCCCTCGGAAAATTCGGCATCACCCATGCGCTGGAAATCGTATGCATCCATTACTAGATTCTTGCCCTGCATCTCATCCCTCCGCTCCAAGCATTTGCGCCGCCTGGTTGCATATCTCGCGATTAGTTATCGTATCCCAGCAGGGAGCTCCCGGCTGAGGCTCGTCTTTCTTACCACGCTTCTCCCAATCGCTTATTAGTATAGCGCATTTTGAGCAAGCGTCGGAGCCATGGCAAAAACACGGCGCGCAGCTATAAGGGGTGAAGAATGAGTAAACATTATCGTATTGCCCCACACGCAGTTCTGGTGGAATGACATTGAACAGTGCAATGGTTGGGATGCCCATCGCTCCCCCGAGATGAGCCAACATGCTATCGGGGGCGACGCATAGGGAAGCGCGCTGGCATAGGGCAACCATATCGTAAAGATCCGTCTTGCCGGCCCAGTTGTGTATTTTGGGCATCGGCTTGGAGTCGCGGCCTAGCCATTCGAGATTACAATCCCTAGGCCCGCCTGTTACGATAACGTGTACGTCAGGCGCGAGGGTTGACAATGCATAAACCAACTGCGCCGACCTGCCGATAGGCAGTGATCTATTGATATTGCTGCTCTTGAACTGATACAGCAAGACGCGGTCGCTCGTTTTAATGCCATCCTTGCGTAGCCGTTTATCTAATCCCCTCACGGCACCCCTAGGGGGGACTAGTTCGGGAACCTTTTCCTCCCGAGTGAGATGAGGCAGGCCTAGCCGCTCTGCGAATACATCACACCCGTGTAGCGTCCTCGCTGGCGCCCACGGAAACTCTATGGCATCATAGAAATTGGCGATGTAATCGTATTTTTCAATGGCCAAAGCCGGCGATGGGATGGATAGCGTTTCGTCAACATAAGGCGACATGCTGCCGAGTGGGGTGTATTTCTTGCGCGTTGCCAACCCAATGCGGACTGACGGCATAGCCTTCTTCATGCGCTGTATTAAGGGGAGTATCATAATGATATCACCCGCCCCGCCAGTCCTCGTAAATACAATAGAATCCGTCGGCTTAAGCTCTTGCCCGGAGTATTCTTCAATATCAGCCAGGCGCACATCAATACTTGACAGGGCCTCAGGACACACCTTATGTGCTTGCGCTTGCATGTTGAGAAGGTCGTACCTGGAGTAAAACATCTCGCGCCCTTCGTACTGGCGCATTGATGCATCAAACAGCTTTGGGTGATACGACAGCATAGTAACCACGTACATAAAAGCGCCTCCAAAAGGCGGCGGGGGGGGCCTAAGCCCCCCGCGCTCACGCTAGTCGCTACATATCGTCACACGCTTCGACATCATCCCCCAGACTAGTCTCCACCGGATCGGGCCCCTCACCCGCGGCGTAATACATTCCCTCGTGAGCTGGCTTGTCAGGGCTTATCTTAAGCAGGTATAGCTCCGGTAGCTGACGAAACAAGTCGTTAACCCTGCTCGCAAGCCCATCGTACGCTACGCACTCGTCTTCGTCCTCGTCTTCGTCCTTGTCTTCGTCCTCGTCTTCGTCCTCATCTTCATCGCCAGAGTAATCTATGTCATCTATTGCTTGCGCCAGAGCCTCCGTTGCATCCTCAACCCCACACATGTCAACAAGATCAGTCATCGCGCCGGCGATAACAATCTCAAGATTAGCGCTCCATGCCGGATTCCCGCCGCACACTAACTTGCCAAAAGTATGAACTGCCACTAGATCATGAATTAGCCTAGCAAGAGCAGTAACCGGATCAGGTGGCTCAAACTCATCCATCTGAGAAAGGCTAATAGCATACATGCCCTTAAGCAGGTTAAGAGCATCCTGCGATACCGCCACGCTGCAAGCATGGGTGTCGCGATCGTTGGTCTGATGTAGATCCATCTATATCTCCCTATGGGTTGATATCGTCGAGCGCACGCGCGACGTTAATGGTAAACACCGAGCTGCGCCTAATGTTCGTCGGCGGTGCCCCGTGCATCTTCGCCGGCGGGATTGTAACCGTAATCTGACCGCAATAATACCCCAGCCACGAGTCGTGCACCATTAAATCATACGCCACGATACTATCCGACAAAACCGTCATTTGAGCATCAGCCACAATAGGGTATTCGTCATCAATATTTCGCTGAATGCGTAGCGTAACGTTAGTTGCGGGATCAGTCAGCGCTACAACCTTCGAGCCGTCCTGATTAAACAGCTCAACACGCCACTGAGCGTTTTCGCCTTGGTATAGCGTGCTGCTTAGAGGCCTCGCAATAATCATGACTCCTCCTTAACCGCCGATATATCGGTGTTCTCCACGATTATATCGCTTAGACCGTTTGTCACGTCACGCTGCTCCACCATGCGATCTCCGCGCAATAAGTGTGCCGCAACCACTTCCGGGCTCTCTAATAACATAGACGAAACCGAAAGCGCTAGCCACTCTAGGGCACGACGGCTATCATCAATAGCGTCCCGGTAGGATGTGTATTGCGTAACATGTCCACCAGTCACTAAGCCGTCATCCCCCGGCACCGCCTGATCTATCTTTTCACACCACTGCAGAATATCTAGGAGGCGAGTGGCTACGCTCCGCACGTTTTCTGATTGTCTCTTGTGGTCCGTTGTCATGCTATCGCCTCCTTACAGCAGCAATATATGTTATCCTTCTCCGCGTGTCAATACCCCCCTGATTGCGGTATAAACAATACGGAGCAACCAAACCCTAAAGGAGGAATCATGAAGAAGGCGATAATCTTCAGCACCATCGTCGGGGCCCTCATGGTGGGGGCCGTGGTCCTGGCGTGGAGGCGCAAGCTTGCCGCCTCTGCGTAGCTGGTCGCGCCTCATCGACGGACTGGTGGTGGCATACTACCCGCCGGTCCCCGAGAAGGAAGCCGACAGCGCGGCATCCGAAATGCCGTCAATCGCCATCCTCGTCCCCGAGAATCACAAAATCCTCGAATTCGGGGCGAGGAAGCGAGAGGAGTTGCTGGGGCATCCCATCACGCGCTACATCAAGCATGAGGGTGTGGCGTGTTGGATAATGCCCGACGCGCTGCGCGTGTACTACCATCGCGATTGGCTCCAAGGGCTTAACCACGAGGAGCGCCTCGAGGCCGTCTGGGCGGAGGCGGCGCACCTGGTGCGGCAACTCAACCGCATCAACGACGAATCGTGGTGGGAGCGCGTTAGGGCAGCCAAGGCCGCCCTCGAGGATGTTCTAAACGAGATCAACAGGCCCCCTCTATGAGGGGGCCCCCCACTTCACAATGTTATCATCCAGCAGCGCAACCCCGTTTATTGTTTTTACTAACTCCTCAGAAGAGATATCGCCAGGGATGCCGGATGTCTTAATCGCAACAGACGCCTTTCCGGGCAATACCATAATCCAATGCGGCGAACCGGTTAACACCGCAATGGCATTAGCCAGCCCCGATATAGCCTCGCGAGAGCTTAGCCACACCACAACGTCATAATGCCGCATCGACCGGATTGCGTCCAGCGTGGTCGGCCACGAGATTGTATCTTCCGCGTTGAGCACTATGTCAGCGTCGCATGCCTCTGTTTGCGACAGGTTTGCGACAGTGTTTGCGACATACGCCATCCCAATCGTCGTGACGGAAGTCTTGCCCGGCAACTCAAGATCGGCTTCGACAATGTCACTGCGCCTGACCCCATGCGCCAAAATGCAAGCCACGGAGACAATCGATAATATGGGTGAAGACGCGAGTGTGTTTTCCCTTCTAACTCCGCCAGTCTTCACCGCGCGTCCGCCTATGGCTTGCTGGATAGGTACGCTGCGCCTAATGATCGGCATGGTTGTAGGATAACGCAAGA
>Ga0116173_1002739_pt1 | contig 13557 bp, 10 predicted proteins | sample AD_UKC085_MetaG_FD_89800 | JGI IMG/M metagenome (GOLD analysis project Ga0116173, IMG submission 89800) | Active sludge microbial communities of municipal wastewater-treating anaerobic digesters from USA - AD_UKC085_MetaG | ecosystem: Engineered > Bioreactor > Anaerobic > Digestate | place: USA...
GAAGCAGGTTGCCGATACATTGACCATTTTACGGCGTGGGCGGGTCACCGCGGAACGGATGGATTTGCATAACTTCACCCGTGAGAATATCGCCTCTTTGATGGTCGGTCGCGAAGTGATTTTTAATCTGCATAAATGTGAACAGTCTCCCGGACCTGAAGTACTCCGTCTGGAGAATGTTTCAGCAGTGAACAACAAAAACCTTCCTGCTCTGCGGGATGTCAATCTGTCGCTGCACGAAGGGGAAATCCTTGGCATCGCGGGCGTTGCGGGCAACGGTCAAAGCGAATTGGTGGAGGTTATTACCGGTTTACGCCCCTGCACGGGGCAGATTTGGCTTGAGGGCAAAGATATCGCCAACAAACCGCCTGCCTTCTCCATCCAACAAGGGCTTGCCCACATCCCTGAAGACCGCATCGGCGTCGGCACAGCCCCCAACCTCTCGATCACCAGCAACATCATTATGAAACGCTACGATCAAGAGCCAGTCAGCCAGAAATGGCAGTTGAATTACATGGCAGCGGACGACCTTGCCAACAGTCTGAAGGCAGAATACGATATCCATGCGCCCAACGTGCACACGCAGGCGCGCAAGCTTTCCGGCGGCAACCTTCAAAAGCTGATCCTTGCCCGCGAGCTGAGCAGCCTGCCCCACCTGATAGTTGCCATGCAACCTACCCGCGGTTTGGACGTTGGCGCGATTGAGGGTGTGCAGCAGCTACTGCTTAACCAGCGCTCTCAAGGCTGCGCAATCCTCCTTGTTTCCGAAGATCTCGACGAACTACTATCGCTCTCTGATCGCATCGCGGTAATGTATGAAGGTGAGGTGGCCGGGGTCATTTGCAGTGAGGATTTTGATATCACCCAGATTGGTCTGATGATGACCGGCACAACCTCGCAAGACCTCCAAACCCAAAAAGAGAAGCCGTCTGCTTCAAACTTCGATAAAGTGCTCAAAAATCTTCACCAGGCTGAAGAACCCGCGCAAGCCGGGACAACGGCAACGCCTGAATTGCCCTTCGAAAGTAAAACGCAGGCGGACGAGCTACCCCAAGAGGGGCTCACCTCTCCGCATGATGATTCCTACCAACATCTGACCGAGAAGGAACGAGTCTTGCGCAAAGTCTTGGGCGATAAATACAAACAGGGAGATACTGAATGATGATTCCCTATCCTGTTTTCGTAAAACGCACAGAAGACACACCCAAATGGCTGCCCTTTGTCACCTCTGTTGGGGCGGTCCTCTTAGCCTTTATCATATCCGCCATTATTCTGGCAGCCACCGGCGCGGATCCGGTCAAGGTATATTCCTATCTCTACAAAGCTTCTTTTGGATCCTGGGGCGCTTTTTCGGACGTCATTGTAAAAGCCACGCCGCTCGTGCTGATCGGGCTTGGCTGCGCCCTGGCTTTCCGGATGCGCCTTTGGAATATCGGCGCGGAAGGACAATTCTTTGTGGGAGCCTTTATGGCAGCCGCGGTCGTCATGGTGCCACTGGTAGACCTGGATACCACTCCCCGTTGGATGATCGTCTCGCTGATGGCAGTGCTAGGTATGCTTGGCGGCGCGCTGTACGCCCTGATCGCCGGTATCCTGAAAGCCAAGCTGAATATAAACGAGATCATCATTACTTTGATGCTCAACTACATCGCGGTTTTGTGGAATAACTACTGGATCTTTGGAAAATGGAGCGAAGCCGGCTTCCAAATGACCAAGACTTTCCCCAAAGTGGCGTGGCTGCCGCGCCTGGCGGACTATGCCGCAAAGGTGCCCGCATTTTCGGGGATGACCCTGCATGTTGGTATCCTGTTCGGGCTGATCGCCGCGGTGATTGTTTATCTGATCATCTACCGCAGCAAATGGGGTTATAAAATCACCCTCATCGGTGATAACCCCCGCGCAGCCCGCTACGCTGGCATTAATATCGCCGCCAACACCATCGTCGTTTTCATGGTTTCTGGCGCTCTCGCCGGCTTGGCGGGGATGACCGAGGTTTCCGGTGTCGTCCACCGCTTGCAGGAACGCATCTCGACTTCTTACGGTTTCTCGGGTGTGATCGTCGCCTGGCTGGCAAAGCTCCACCCCTTCGCGGTGATTGTCGTTTCGATATTGTTTGGCGCGCTCTTGGTTGCCAGCCGCGAAATCCAACCTTCGGGGCTTTCATTCCTCATCCAGGGCATCACGCTTTTCCTTGTCATCAGCAGTGACGTCCTGCTCAAATATCAAATCAAATGGGTCCGCCCTGCAAAGGAGTCTGCCCAATGAACTGGATAGAAATCTTACGCTCTGGTATTTCCACCGGTACGGTCTTGCTTATCGCTGCGATTGGCGAAATTCTGACCGAACGCTCTGGCATTCAGAACCTCGGCGTTGAAGGAATGATGCTTGTCGGTGCGATGGCTGGCTTCAGGGTTGCCTTCACCACCGGGAATGTTTGGATGGGTTTGTTGGCCGCGGTCGCTGCCGGCGGACTGCTGAGCCTGGCTCATGCGGTCGTAACTATCCACTTTCAAGCCGACCAGACGGTCAGCGGGCTTTCACTGACCTTCCTGGGCACAGGATTGGCGCTGGTATTGGGTGAGGGATTCACCGGTCACACAGCTCCTGTCATCCCCCGCGCCAGCATCCCGCTGCTCTCCCAGATCCCATACCTGGGGCAGATTTTGTTTACAGATCATAATCTTCTGGTTTATTTTGGATATATACTTGTGCCGCTGGTGGCATACTATATCAATAAAACCCGTCCAGGTCTTCATCTGCGTGCTGTGGGCGAGAATCCTGCTGCCGCCGATACCTTGGGCGTCAATATCTACCGAACCCGCTACATCTACACTTTCATCGGAGGGTGTTTTGCGGGATTGGCAGGCGCGGCAATCAGTGTCGCGATCGCGCCGGGATGGTACTCGAACCTGACCGTGAGCGGGCAGGGTTGGATTGCAGTGGCGCTGGTGATTTTTGCCCATTGGAATCCCTGGCGGGCGGCATTGGGCGGATATCTGTTTGGGATTTTGCGGCGCTTTACGCTCGACCTGCAGGGTCCGCGGGTTTTATTCGGGTTGGCAAATCCCTTCTTCTTCAATACCAACCTGGTCTTCTTCCTGCAAATGACGCCTTATGTGCTGACAATCATCGCGCTCATCTGGGGCAGTTCAGCGGCCCGCAAGAAGCGCATCGGCGCGCCAGCCGCCCTCGGTACCCCTTACCAGCGTGGTGAACGGGGACTGTAGCGGTTTTCTCAATCAATCCTTGTCTAAAAGCGGAGTGGAATACCAAGCCATTCCGCTTTGTTTTGGATTTCTCTTCCACCGCAAGCACTCTACGCTTCTCGAAAGCGAAAGGCTGAGGCGTTCTGCCTTCGTCTCGGGCACGCAATGTTCCTCACCAACGAAGGAAGAAGTGTATCATTGCGCTATTCCGCACCGTCGAACCAGATCGGGTTGGTGATCAGGGCAGGGAGAGCGGGCAAGAAACTGAAAAAGGTGCGCCAGACCTCTAAACGCCAATAACCCGGGCTCTTTACAGGCAGCGTGGTCTCAAACTCTCCTTTTTCCGGCGCGCTGAAGATATCACGGGAGCCTTCGCGTGTGATTAGACGGACAAGATCCCCTTTTTCCAATCCCGATCCCTTCAGGGAAGCTAGCATGTCCTCGCGCCAGGCGAGGCTTGCGCCGAAGGTCTGCCCTTCCACGTCCAGTGTCAGCCTGAGCGGGGCGGGGCTGAAGGCAAGGTAGCTTCTTCCGGCTTTGACCGCTTTGAGGATGTCCGTCTCGCTGTTGGAATCTGCCAAAACGTAGATACAGGGGCTGGCAAGGCGCTGGAAGAATGTGTCTTCATGGTAATCGCTGCCGCTTACGGCGACCTGTTTGCGCCCCGCTTTCAACATCCCATCCCAACGGGCGATGGCTTCCAGGTTAGTGGGTCGCATGGGTCCGTTCCAGACCTCCATCAGGTCATAATCCAGGGCGTCAAGGTCGTAGCGAAATCCAAAATCAGACTCGCAGGGATGGTTGATACTGATCAGAGCGCCGTTTTGATGGGCTTCGCGGAAAATTGCCTGGGCTTCTTCCTGGCTGTTGGCGATGAAACTGCCTTGGAAGGGCTGTTCGAGCCCGAAGAAGTTGCTGTGTCCCTTGTAGTGGGTCCATTCCAGCCCGGGGATGATCGTGAGACCTTCAACGTGCGGGAAGGATGCTCGCTTGACCGGCTGATTGTGGTCGGTGATGGCGATAAAATCCAGCCCGTGGAGGCGGGCATGCTTCGCAAGGTGCTCCAGCGGCAAGATGCCGTCCGATGCCAGCGTATGGACGTGCAGATCACCGCAGAGCCAACGGGGCGATTTAGGCATGAATGTGATGCTTATTTTGACGTCAACTCCCTCAGGGGCGATGACATATGCGCCGAGGATGATCTGCCAGTTTCCCGGTGTGAGTGGGTGCGGTTGGTAGCCAGGCGTTGACTCAGTTTCTGAGACCATGATTTCCGAGCGGCTCGAACCGCTCGCTCCCACCTGCGAGCCATCCGGCGCGATCAGCCCAATATCGACGGTATTGATCCGCTTTTTTTTTGAAAAGAAGACTTCCTCCGGAACGGTGAGAGGCTCACGCGCGAGCTTCGGATACGAGTAACACACGTCAATCCGTGCGGTGTTCGCGGGCATCTCGAAGGGTACAAGCAGGTAAAGTCCTTGTTCAGAATGAGCGATATGGCGGTGAATGGTAATTTCTGGCATTGAAGCATCCTTTGGCAGTGATAATGGTTTGATTGTACGCTTAATTGCGATCGCCGGAAGAGAATCGTTAGAGATTTCAATCTTTATTCGTATGAAGTAAACGCGGATATTCAACCAAAGGGATGGCTCCTTGTCCCTGCAAAAGGGATCAGGAGCCATCACGACAGATCAGGCGTTTATCAAACCCCCTTCAATTAGAAACCTTTGAACCCAAAATTCTATCCAAACCTAGGGCACACATTCTCCAGTGACCGGGTCAGCGTTACCAAAGACAAGCCCCGCGCCGAATCTCGAGCCAAAGATCGGCGAGAGATCGCCCAAATTGAGTCCAAACGCCTTGTCGATGACGCCCAAACCGCCTTGGTATAGGGTCGCTCGCGGGAGAGACTGTCCGTTCACTTGTAAGTCGATCACGCCTTTGTCCCAGCAGAGTTTGAGATTTCCGATGTTAGCAGCGTTAATCAAGGCAAGCGTTTCCGGTGTTAGCTCCATTCCCGTTGGGAAGCCTTCCACGCTTAGTGCGCCTTTATCATTGACTTGCAACTGGACCAGTGTGGCAAGCGAGATATCCAGAGGCTTGCTTAATTCTTTGGATTTGCGCAGTGAGATCTCTACGTCAGCTTTGTCCAACCAGACTTCAGCGCGCTCGATATCGATATCCCCAAGCTCGATATAGGCGTCAAGGATGGTATACAGGATTTGACGGGAGCTATCATCCCAGGTAAGGGAAAGCAAAGGCTGGTCATCTGTAAAAACATCGATCACGTCATCATAGATTCTGAGAGTGGCATTATTAAGCAGACCAAGCACTTCCCAGACTTCATCCTGGAACTCAGGCGCGCCTACCTGGCGCAGCTCTTCCGCTGAATAGCCTCCCAGGCTGTAGGTTTTGGTTCCAGGGTCATAGGTAACATCTATATGAATCAGGTTGGTTGGAGCTTCCTGCCAGGCGATTTCGGCAGTCGCCATTGGCGGCTGCTTGATCAATATTACGCTGACGACCAGGACAAATGCCAGAAGTAATTTTACGATGGTTGGTGTTTTGTTCATGTTTTCCTCTAATTCCTTCTAGATAATTACTAAGCTGTATTTATGGTAAAGCGATAAGTAAAACAGACAAGCGAAAACGAATCACATGGTAGTAATAAGCGATGACCCAATTGATCACCTTCCGCAAAAAAGGAGAGCTTCTTGAACCATCTCCATCACTTTGGACAATTTTTCGCGCTATAAGCAATCTTTCGCCCAGGTCGAGCGTGTTTTCAAAAGTCTCCGGTGTGTAATTCAGGGAAACCACTGATTGCTGTCCTGAAACGATCTCGATATCGCCAGCAGTATTGAGCGTGAGCTTTAGCTGATCGGCGCCGTTTGAGGTGATGATGGAATGCAACGGCTGTCCGGGTGAAACTTTGTAGGGGATGCTTGGCAGGGGGATCACTGGTCTGCCCAAGGCGAAATAGATGCCGTAAAGCACAAGCACGATGACCAGGGATATCAATAATAATCGCCAAAAACGGGACACTTTAATCGTCCTCTTCCGGGGCGACTGGTGGATTTCTCGACCATCTTCTCCTCCATGATTGTAAACGATGAGGGGAAAACAATCAAATAGGAACACTTGGCAATGACGCCTGGATTATACAAATTGACTAGCTCTTCCAATAACCTTCGATCATTTCATACCCTGCCATCTGTGTCGGGATTTTTCAGGGTGAGAGGAGGTGAACCCGCAGCGATTTTGGGTAGACCTGGCAAACACCCGTTTCTCCTGTGGAAGTATAGAAACGGTGTAAACTAGTCTCACGTAAAGTCTTGGATAGCTATTCTTTTGCACCTGAAAAATATATGTGTCGCATCATTCTTTGGACAAGGGTTGAGACCCATGCATGAAAGGTAACCTGACTATGGAAGATCATGACAATGATTTAGACGCAACAGCATATTACGCCCACTCTTTTGGGGAAAACAAGCAAGATTGGCAATTGTTACTCGCACATCTCCAAAACACTGCATTATTATCCGCCAAATTAGGAGAACCTCTCGGGCTTAAAAATCTTGCTTATATTATCGGTCTCTTGCATGATCTGGGTAAGTATTCAAATGCTTTCCAACAGAGGCTTTCAGGTAAATCGATCAGCGCGGATCATTCTACTGCTGGAGCTCAGGAAGTGACAAAAATTTATAAAGGAACGCCTATTGAACCGCTTTCATATCTTTTAGCCTGTTGCATTGCTGGGCATCATTCAGGGTTGCCGGATTTTGGCACGGTGATTGATCATGAGCAGGATCCAACGCTTCTCGCTCGGCTAGAACGTCAGATAGAATCTTACGACGCATTTAGGGCGGAAATCTCTGTCACAGACCTGCCAAAACCCCTCTTTCCACCCCTTAAACAATCAACAAGCTCAGGCGCGTTCACGTTGAGCTTTCTGACGCGCATGCTTTATTCCGTTCTCGTCGACGCTGATTTTCTCGAAACAGAATCATTTTACAACAAAGGGTTTGGGCGAGGTTGTTATCCAAGTCTTCCGGAAATCCAAAGCCAATTTCAAAACTTCTTAGATGGAACGCAGTTTCCAGAATCGCCCGTCAATTCTATGCGGGAAGAAATCCGCAGGGCTTGTGAAAAGCGGGCTGAAGACCCACAAGGTTTATTCAGTCTGACCGTGCCGACTGGAGGAGGAAAGACCATCTCTTCCATGCAATTTGCCCTTTTGCACGCAAAAAAACACAGGCTGAACCGAATCATTTATGTCATTCCTTACGTAAGTATTATTGAACAAAACGCTCAGGTGTTTAAAAACGTGTTGGGTGATGAGTTTATCCTTGAACATCACAGCAACTTTGATTGGGACAATCTCAACAAGGATCCAAAACTTTCTGAAGAAGCGGACGATTCAGTAACAAATAAACTCAGATTAGCTTCCGAAAACTGGGATATCCCCATCATCTTTACAACAAATGTCCAGTTCTTCAAGTCACTATTTGCCTCACGCTCGTCAAGTTCACGCAAAGTGCATAATATGGCTAACAGTGTCATCATATTCGATGAAGCGCAGATGATCCCGATGGGATACCTAAAAGTCTGTCTCCTGGCGCTCTCAGAGCTTGTCCTCAACTATAATAGCAGTGCGGTATTATGTACGGCTACTCAGCCTCAGTTTACCCAGTTTTTTCCAAAGAGTTTACCCGTTACCGAAATTATGCCAAATCCGGATCAGCTTTACGAAGCGTTTAAACGCGTATCCATTGAAAATTTAGGAAAAATCGAAGATGAAGAGCTTGTTAGACGGCTCAACGCTCATAAACAAGCCTTGTGCATTGTCAATACCCGCAAACATGCCAGAAAGCTCTTCGAGCTGTTACCAGCGGACGGGAGATGTTTTCACCTTTCTACGCTGATGTATCCTGCGCATAGACAAAAAACTATCTGCGAAATCAGAAAACGCCTTGCTCTCGAAGAGCCCTGTATTGTTATTTCCACCCAGGTGATGGAAGCAGGGGTAGATCTTGATTTTCCGGTCGGCTACCGGGCTGTAGCTGGATTAGATTCAATTATTCAGGCAGGAGGTCGCGTAAATCGGAACAGACGGCTTTCTGAAGCGAAACTTTACGTGTTCGAGCCAGAGACCGATGCTATAAAGCGGCTGCCAGGTTTTATCGCACAAACGGGTGATGTTGCCCGGCAAGTTTTGCGCAGTTGGGATGGAAAAGACCCAATTTGTCTTGCGGCGATCAAAGAATACTTCCAGTCCTTATATGGCATCCAGACAAGCGTCGCATTTGACAGCGCGGATGTTCTCAGGTGTTTTGAGAAACCTGGCAGCAGACGCCCGTCTTTCGATTTTCGTACCGCGGCTGAGCGTTTTAAAATGATCGAATCAGACACAATTGGTATAATTGTCCCAGCTGATCTGGTCGCTAAAGATTTACTTCAAAACTTAAAGTGGGCTGAAAATACAGGCTCGATACTTCGGAAATTACAAACCTTCACGGTCAATGTTTACCTCAACGAGTTTAAGTCACTCTGTGACTCAGGAAAGGTAGAAGTGCTAAACAAACATATCCCGGTCTTGATAAACCCAAAGGAGGATTATCATGAATCTCTCGGATTAAACATCCTCGCTTCAAGTGGCGGTGACGCAATCTTTTATGACAGTTAAAGGAGGTTTAAATGAGCTTTGGTATTGTTGTCCGTGTGAAGGGCGAATATGCGCTTTTTACACGCCCCGAAATGAAGGTCGAGCGTGTCAGCTATGACGTTCCAACGCCTTCAGCGGCTCGGGGAATTATCGAGGCGATCTATTGGAAACCGGCAATACGCTGGGTGATTGATCGCATCCATATCTTAAACCCAATTATATTTACAAATATTCGTCGCAATGAAGTGTCGGACAAGGTTCCATATAGCACGGCAAGATCCCTCATGCAGGGCACGATCAAAAAGGATTTCTATCTAGACATTTTAAGTTCACGGCAGCAAAGAGCTTCAATGGTCTTGAAAGACGTTGACTATGTATTCGAGGCTCATTTTGAAATAATGCCTGAAAATGCAGGTCCAGAAGATACGGCTGAGAAACACTACAATATCGCGCTTCGACGCCTTAGAAAGGGGCAGCACTACACCCAGCCGGTCTTGGGTACTCGCGAATTCCCTGCATCAGTGAGTTTAATAGAAGATGGCAACATCCCAACAAGTCAGAATACAGGCGAACAAGATTTGGGATGGATGCTCTATGACATGGATTATCGTGATCCCGAGAACATCTCGCCGTATTTCTTCAAAGCAAGGATGGTAGATGGAATCATTGATCTTCGGAATGTCGTGAAAGCGAGTTAGCATGATATTACAAGATCTAGCTAAACTGTATGACCAACTGATTGATGATGAAAATGCTGAGATCTCTCCGCCTGGTTTTAGCAAAGTAAACATCAATTATTTGTTAAGTCTGGGCCCGGATGGCGAATTGTTAGATATTCTGTACGTGTTTGTTGAACAGGAAAGTGGAAAGAAAAAGATTGAGAAACCATTGCGCCTCAATCTTCCTGAAGCAATGAAACGAACTGTAGGCATTGCCCCTAATCTGTTGTGGGACAACCCTGCCTATGTGCTAGGTATCGTTGATCAAACCAAAACGGAAGAATATTGTAAAGTCCGTTTTGAAGCGTTCAGAGAAAATAACTTAGAATTTTTGGAGAACGCAGACTGCCCGGAAGCGGTAGCCTTAAAAAATTTCCTGAGACGCTATACACAAACAGACCTCGCGCAACATCCCCTTGTGGAAGCTAAAAAAGATGATCTTTTGAGTGCGTCAGGTTTCCTCACTTTTCAGTTTGAACCGACAAAAAAGCTGATATCTGATGCGCCGCAAATTCGCCGGCTGATATCCACCCAATGGCATACCCCGGATTCCGATTCAGTGGAAGCGCAGTGCCTGATTACGGGCGAGATTGCTCCGGTCCAGCGTTTGCATGCTGCTATCAAAGGCATAGCCGGCGGTCAATCAACCGGGGGATCCATTGTATCCTTCAATGACCGCGCTTACGAATCGTATGGAAAAGAGCAAAAGCAAGGTCTCAATGCGCCCGTGAGTGAGGCGGCTGCTTTTGCATATACCACCAGCTTGAATTATTTATTGTCAGTAGATAATCCCCACAAAAAAATCCAACTGGGTGATTCCACTGTCGTTTACTGGGCGGAAAGCAACAATCCCGCGTATGCCGATCTCTTTCAAGCCATGTTAAACCCAGATTGGTCATTTGACAGAAATCCAGAGGAACAAACTCAAGCAAACAAAACTTATGACAATGAAATGACCGAAGTATTGGCTAAAATCGCGCGGACGATACAGGACGGAACGAGCCTGGATTTCCGATCATTGAATACTGGACTTGATAGTGCCACGACCTTTCATGTTCTGGGCTTGGCGCCGAATGCCGCCAGGATATCGATCCGCTTTTATGAAAAGGCTGCGTTTTCAAAAATCATTGCAAAGCTGGTCCAGCATCACGAAGATATTTCAATGGGTCAGGAGCGACCTTGGTCTGTCTGGAGAATTCTGAAAGAAACAATTTCACCAAAAGCCAGCAAACAAGAAGCTTCTCCGCTTTTGGCGGGGGCACTCATGCGTTCGATTCTTACGGGCTTGTCGTATCCCATGGCGCTCTACTATGCCATTCTCAATCGTGTCCGGGCAGATAACGATGATCCTTCAAAAGGTGTTTATAAAGTAAGTGCGTTGAAGGCAGGAATAATCAAAGCTTGTCTTTTGCGTAAATATCGAAATCAAGGTAACAACGATTATCAGGAGGTTTTAACTATGTCGTTAAATTCAAAATCAGACAACCAGGCTTATCTCCTTGGCAGACTTTTTGCTGTCTTGGAGAAAGCGCAGGAAGACGCAGCCAGACCAGCCACATTAAACGCAACTATCAAAGATCGTTACTTCACGGCTGCTTGTGCTAACCCTGCCAGCACTTTCCCGGTGCTTCTGCGCCTATCTCAACACCATATTTCAAAATCTGATTGGGGCAAAAGCTCTGAAAGGCGCATAGGCGAAATTATGGAGCTTTTGGAAATAGATAAAGCTCCTTTCCCAAAAAGACTGAACATGGACGAGCAGGGCGTCTTTATCCTGGGTTACTACCATCAGCGTAATGATTTCTACAAATCCAGGAAAAACGAAATAGACGAAAACTTGGAACCAATTAAAGGAATTCAAGAAGACTTATTTAGATCTAATTAGGAGAAAAAATGACAACAAAAACCCCTTTGACCAATCGCTACGAATTTGTACTCTTTTATGATGTGGAAAACGGCAACCCTAATGGTGATCCCGATGCCGGCAATATGCCGCGTATTGATCCAGAAACGGGGTATGGCATTGTGACCGATGTCTGCATCAAACGCAAGATACGTAACTATGTTGATATTCTCAAAGCTAACGAATCAGGTTATCAAATTTATGTCACTGAAGGTATTGCTCTCAACAACCAACATCTGCGAGCATATACTGAAACGGACACTCCCTTGCCCAAACAGGCAAAAAATGTCCCAGCGGAAGATCTTCTCAAAGTCCGCCAGTGGATGTGTGACAACTTCTATGACGTACGCACATTTGGCGCAGTTATGTCAACAGGAGTAAATTGTGGTCAGGTGCGGGGACCCGTTCAACTAAACTTCTCCCGAAGCCTGGACCCGATTATGCAGCAGGAAGTCACCATTACTCGCGTTGCTGTAACACGTCCCGAAGATGAGAAAACAACTGAGATGGGTCGAAAACATATTGTGCCCTATGGACTTTATCGCGTTGAAGGCTATATTTCGCCGGCATTAGCCAACCAGGAAGGCAAAGGCACAGGCTTTTCGGAAGAAGACCTGGAAGTTTTCTGGCAAGCGCTTGAAAACATGTTCGAGTTGGATCACTCCGCTTCTCGTGGCAAAATGGCATCCCGCAAGCTGTTTATCTTTAAACATGACAGCGAATTGGGTAACGCGCCATCTCATAAACTTTTTGATCTCATTACGCATGAACTCGCTGAGGACAAGGTTGTGCCCCGCCAATTCTCAGACTACAAAATCTATGTCGATCGGGATAACCTGCCAGATGGTGTAATGCTTATTGAAAGATTCTAAAAACAATGGCTGAAACAGACGAGCTCTTAGCCCTTTCAGGTTTACAGCACTTTCTCTTCTGTCGAAGGCAGTGGGCGCTCATTGCGATCGAAAAGCAATGGGAAGAAAACAACCTCACTATCGAGGGCAGCCTGTTGCATTAAAGAGTAGACGATCCTTTTTTCACGGAAAGCCGCGTCGGAGTGATTATCTCTCGATCCGTTCCAATCCGATCCAACGAACTGGGGCTGATTGGTGTATGCGATATGGTCGAGTTTGTTCCCTCATCCGGGGGCGTCAAACTGGCAGGGCGTGAGGGTCTGTTTCAGCCAGTTCCGGTTGAATATAAACGGGGGATACCCAAGGAAGGTAACTGTGATGAGGCGCAAGTGTGTGCACAGGCAATGTGCTTGGAAGAGATGCTCTCAACCACGATAGAAACGGGATACCTGTACTATGCCCAACAACGCCGCAGAACAGCAGTCACCTTTACGGAAGAACTCAGGCAAATGGTAAGGCAAGCTGCAGCAGAGATGAGGCAGTATTATCTGCGCGAATATACACCACGGATGAAGCCTAAAAAGGCATGCAAATCATGCTCTATGGTCGATATTTGCCTTCCATTCGCTCAGGATGCGGGCAATTCCGTAAACGCTTACATTAGTGATCACCTTCAGGAGGGCACATGAAAAAACTGGGGAATGTCCTGTATTTGACAAGCCCGGATGCCTTTCTGGGGCTTGAAGACGAAGCTTTGGTAATAAAAAAGGAAGACCAGCCTACAAAAAAGCTGCCGTTGCTAAACCTGGAAGGAATTGTTTGCTTTAACTATACGGGTGTAAGCCCATTTCTCATGGGCGCGTGTGTTCAAAGAAACATTAACTTAACCTTCCTGACGCCCAATGGCAGATTTATGGCGCGTGTCAATGGTCCTGTAAGTGGTAATGTTCTGCTTAGAAAAAAACAATTTGCCCTTTCTGAAGACGAAGACAAAAGCCTTGCGATAGCCAGGAACTGCGTTCTTGGGAAAATTTACAACCAACGCAAGGTCCTTCAGCGGGCAAAGCGAGATCATGCGCTTTTATTGGAATTAGACCAATTTGATGCGGTCATCGCTGATCTAAAAGAACTGCTTGAGAATGCTCAGTTTGCGGCTTCGAAGGCGGAATTGATGGCTATAGAAGGAAATGCGGCAAAAAGGTATTTCTCGTTA
>Ga0116173_1002745_pt1 | contig 13531 bp, 10 predicted proteins | sample AD_UKC085_MetaG_FD_89800 | JGI IMG/M metagenome (GOLD analysis project Ga0116173, IMG submission 89800) | Active sludge microbial communities of municipal wastewater-treating anaerobic digesters from USA - AD_UKC085_MetaG | ecosystem: Engineered > Bioreactor > Anaerobic > Digestate | place: USA...
AGGGGACGCCTTCTCTTACAAGGCGTCCCCTCTCCAAAAACAGTCCACCGGACTGTTTTTGGATTCACCCCTTGCGAGGCGCCTGACGTAATAAGGGGCTCTGCCCTTTGAACCCCGCCAGAGGCGCTGCCTCTGGACTCTGCCAAAGGAACACAGTCCCTTTGGAATCCCATTCATAGTTGCCGTAAGGTATTACGATAAATTATGATTTATCATGGCGCTAAACGCTTCACGGGGGATTGACGGGAAGGCTTGCGGGGAGTATAATATAAGTAAGACATATTGCGGAAGGCGGTGCGGAATGAAGAAAAAACTATGGATATTGCCTGTGCTGATAGGCATACTGCTCATTGGCGGAGCTGTGGGACTTGTGGTCTACAATATGTATGAGAGCAATGCCGCCTTTGAAAAGTCCCAGGACGTAATGACTGAGCTGAAACAGCTTATCCCCGACCCTTCACCTGCCAATGCCGCCGCTTCACCGAGCACCGAGCCTCCCTCGGACGACCTGTTCGCGCCCTATGAGGAGCCAACTACCCAGCCTCCCTCGGAAATGCGCAGCATTAGCGTGAACGGCGAGGAATACTGCGGATATATCACCCTTCCTCAGCTGGGACTGGAGCTCCCTGTAATGAGCGGCTGGAGCTACGAAAGGCTTAAAACATCACCCTGCCGTTACAGCGGCACCGTTGAGGGCAGGGATATAATAATCGCCGCCCATAATTACAACAGCCATTTCGGCAGGATAAAGGAGCTGTCCCAGGGCGACGAGATATGGTTCACAACAGCCGACGGTATGCAGTATTTCTACCGCGTGGACTACACCGAGAATGTGGACGGCTATGACGTTGACCAGATGCTGAGCGGCGGTTCATCGGACTGGGATATGACCCTGTTCACCTGTACCCTCAGCGGACAGAGCCGCGTCACCGTAAGAGCTTCGTTTGAAGAGACAGAGGAATAAATAAAGCCCGTAAGAGTTTATCTTACGGGCTTTTATCGTTTCTGAGGGATTATTGTCTTAAAAATGCGATCCTGAGTTCGACCATATCGAAGATGTCGGTTACGCCGTCCTGATTGATATCTGCTGTGAGAGCCTGCTGCTCGGTCAGTTCTATCCTTCCGCGGAGGTACTTGCTGAACAGGACATAGTCCGCGATATTCAGCCTGTTGTCTCCGTTGATATCACAGCGGACGAAGTTCTCCTCGCCCTCGTCGGTGGGTATGAACTTCATATTATGGACGTTGGCGTATTCATGGGCAGTGGAGTTCGTTCTGCCGTGGATAGCAGGACCTGCGGCACTGTTGTACTCGTAGCCGGTGAATACAGAGCTGGCTGCGCCTTCTCCGCCGATATAATGTACAATGGTTCTCTGTGGAGGTTTAGCTGAAATAGTCGGTATGGCGTTACTGCTTATATTGCAGGAAATATCATTGATGTATATATCCTTTAGATGATAGAGATTGCTGATCTGGTCTTTTTCTATAGCCGGGCTTTCGATTATGAGAGTCTCGATATTGCAGTCCGCGCTGTAAGTGAGGTGATCGCAAAGCTGCGTTTCTGCGGGAATATACGCGCTCTTGACCTTTGAGCCTGAGAAGTCTATGACAGCGACCTTCTTCGTGCCCTGGCGTATAGTCATTTCCGCAGCGGACTTCTCCACGCCCACAGCCCAGTCGCCGATGTACTGGACGCCGTCCTCCACCTCATAGGCAGCTGTGCCGCTGAAAGCATTACTGTATACAGTGTGTACACTTGCAGGGATAGTCACATTAGTAAGAGAAGCACAGTCGCGGAAGGCGTCAAAGCCTATCTGCTCAAGCTTTTCGGGAAGGACTACAGACTTGAGGTTTGCCGCGGCTCTGAATGCGCCGGTGTCTATTTCTGTTACGCTGTCGGGGAGAGTTATCTTCTCCACCTTGTCGCAGCCCATGAAGGCATAGCTGCCGATGTATACTACGCCGTCGGGAATGACTATCTCAGTCTTGTCATAGTTCTTCGGGCAGCTGATAAGAGTGTGCATATCCTTGCTGTAGAGGATATCGTCCACAGCTGTATAGTTGTAGCAGTCCTCGCCTGTCTCATAGTATGAGCAGTAATTATAGAAGGGCTCATAATACGAAGGCGCGGCGAGATTGTCGGATATATGAAGCTTTTCCACGGGGGTGTCTCCGCGGAAAAAAAGTCCCGACGAGATATTTGTTACCTGAGAGTCGCCGATAAGACTGTTTATGAATACGTCGGGCTGGCTGTTATCCTCCCGCTCCTCGGCTGTGGAGGAGTACTTTGACACGTTGTATATCACACCGTTTTCGGTCTGCTGGGTGTATTCCTTGTCGTAGGTGTACTCCTTCTCGTCTGCAAGGTGGAATTCCCTGTTATAGAAGGAAGCGTATTTCAGCGCGGTGGAGTCCGCAGCGCCGAAGATAAGGGTGTTGAACTTCTCGGGTTCCTCGGCAGGTTCGTCGTTGACACCGATTATGGTTATGTCTTCCGTTTCACCCTTGTCCTCTGTCCAGTACTGAGGTATGGTCTTTGGGGAGTCTGCTATGCGGCAGTCCTTATCATGTATCCACACCATTTTCAGGTGCGTGCAGCCGGTAAGGGCGTTCTGTCCGATGATCTTATTATAGAAGTCAACGCGCTCGATGTGGTTATACATGGTGAATACCAGCAGTCTGCCCATATATTCTACGGATTCGGGTATGGTGATGACCTTGAGAGCTTTGTTATTATCGAAAAGCGCCTCACAGGTGCCGATGGTGCCCTCTCTGAGGTCTGCCCGCTGTATATCCTTGTCTGCGTCCACAGCCCAGTTGTCCACATATAGTATACCGTCCATGTTTTCTGTGCAGCCTGCATTCTCAAAGGCGTTCATGCGTATGGAAGTGACATGGGGCGGCAGATGGAAATCAAACAGGTTATGGCAGTCCTTAAAGGCATAGGCGCCTATCTCATTGACAGTTTCGGGGAGCTCGACCTTGCTGAGAGCTTTGCAGCTGCCGAAAGTCATAGCGGGCAGTACTGTGATTTTATCCGGTAGAGTGACCTCTCTCAGGTTTTCGCAGCCCGCAAAAACGCCCGTGCCCATTTCACGGACGCTGTCGGGGAGGGTAAGCTCCTCAAGCTCCATACAGCCTGCAAAGGCGTAGTCGTCTATTTTTTGTATATCGGTGGGAATGTCGCTGCTGACGGGAGTGTGAGCCGTGGGTATCACGCCGATAAGTGTGTTCAGGTCTGCGGAATAGAGATAATTGCCCTCTGTTCTTAAATAGGGGTTCTCCTCGGGAATGACTATCTCCTCAAGAGAGTCGCAGAGGTAATCATATCTTGAGAAAAACTGCGTATCCTTTGAGAGGGTGATCTTTTTCAGCTTCGGGCAGTAGATAAAGGGCATATCGGTAATGCCCACAACTGGCAGATCCCCTATGGTTTCGGGGATAACGATCTCCTCAAGGCTTTCGGCTATTGATCTGTTGACGTCGCTGACCATTGCGAAACCGTCATATATGGCGTAGATGAGAGTTCCGCTGTCTTCATGTCTGACAGGTGTCATTTCCGCAATATCCTCAGCGGTCAGCTCTCTTTCCGTGTGCATATATCCTCTTATCTGCACTGCCTCTGCGGTTGCGGGCATGGAAGCGCAGGCAGCTCCGCCTATGATGGCAAGAGCGGTGATGAACGAAATAAATCCCTTCATATTCTTTCCTCCTATATCTGGAATTATGTTATTATTATAACAGTATATGCTGTAACTGTCAATAAAAACTGCTGACATAATGCAATGAAAAGGAGAAAAATGTTATAATATAGATTTTATATACCACCTGTTAAATTATCCGAAAACTGCGCCGGCTCTCCCGGCGGCATAGCAGCAGCACAAAGCCGGCGACAACGCAGCAGCGTTGATCTGATCATAATAGTCTGCACATTCTGATGAGTTATAAAAAATATATGAGCAGTGAAGGCGACAGACTGCTTTTTTTCTCTGTACAGCCCGGTGCAGCAAGTTCGGAACGGGATAAAACAGGCATTGACGTTGCACTGTGACATTTCGGGCGGGAATGTTACGTTTCATGCACACGCTCTTGATTTTTATGAAAATATAATATATAATGAATTAATAGAAACATCTGGATTTACCGCCGCCAAGCGGCAGGCTTATGTGAAAAAGGTAACCTAAAATGAACCGATTATTGGATCTCATAATGGAGAAGCTCCTCAGCGGCGGCTGGACCACCGAGGAGGATTCGGCCATTGTACGCTACGGTCTTGAGCTGAATATAATGAAGACCCTCATATCAGCGGCTATGCTGGTGACCGCTTTTATCCTCAGAAGCGCCCCTGCCGTCATAGTTTTCATGCTGGCATACCCTCTTATGCGGAGCTGCTGCGGTGGATTTCACGCAAGGACAAGGACAGCCTGCTTCCTGTCATCAATGCTGGTGCTGGCGGCAGTCATTGCAGCCTCAAAGCTCATAAAGGACAGACCTGCGCTGTTTGTTTCAATAGGCGTTTTTGCCGCAGGTGCCTTGCTCATAGTCCTTCTTGCGCCCGTAGAGGCTCCGAACAAGCCATTTGATGACGTTGAAAGGGTGGTTTTTCGCAGAAGGTCACTTATAGTCACAGGGGCGGCTTTGATATTTTGCGGAGCCCTGTGGCTGGCAGGCTTATACAGGCTCATGCTTTCGGCTGCCCTGGCAGTATTCTTTACGGGAGCGTTTCTCGCAGTTGGCAGATTATCAGACAGGAAAGGAGCGGTTTGATGATAAATATTGCAATATGTGATGATGACAAGGAAATAATCGACAAGATCAAGGAATGCATCTCCGAATACAGCACGGAACACTCGGTGGAATATGATGTACACAGCTTCAGGGGCGGAGAAAAGCTCCTTGAAACAAAGCTCAGCTTCGACCTGATATTCCTGGATATAGAAATGGGGGAGATCGACGGCCTCAAAACGGCTCAGCTTTTCCGCGAGATAGACAAGAAGGCGAGGTTAGTCTATGTAACCAACCATTCCGAGTATGCTCTGCGAAGCTATGCCGTACACCCCTTCGACTTCGTGGTGAAGCCCTTTGAAAAGGAGCGTATTTTCAGCGTCCTGAGCGAGCTCTCGCGCTATCTCACCGAGAACGCCGAGAAGGAAGCCGTGATACAGCTCAAGGGCGAGGAAGGGCCTCTCCTCCTCAGCCTCAAGAACATCTATGCCTTTGAATATACAGGCAACCGTCGTATAACCGTATATACAAAATCGGAGAAGTACCGCATAAAGGGCAGCCTCTCCGACATATTCGCACTGGTCGATTCCGAGAGCTTTGTCTCGCCCCATAAGAGCTTCATTGTCAATATGGAGCATATAGACAAGCTCAACAACTTCACACTGTACACCACAAACGGCATCGAAGTACCCGTTGCGCAGAAAAAACTGAAGGAATTCCACAACGAGTTCAGCCGTTTCATCAAGAACTATATAAGACAGGGATAAGCTTATGTTTTTTTACTGCACACCATATCGTCAGCGGGTATGTACATATTCACATTCATAATCTTTGACAAGCTCTATACCTCAAGGGAGCTTTCGCTGGTTAAGAAGGTTATGTTTGTTGCGGCTGCCTCTCTTATTATGGGAGCTGTCGGCACCACAGACATACCCATAGTCAAATTCTTCACTATGATCGCACTTCTGGTGCTGCTCAATCTGCTGTTCTACAAGCCGCCGGGAAAGGTCTTTCTCATTTATGATGCCATTTACCTCATAACCACCTGTATAGTGGAGATGCTGTCATCACTGCTGCTGGCGGTAATGGTGAATGCAGATACGAATGATGTAAAGAGGACTCCCGTGCTGTTCCTTGCAGCTACGGTGCTGTGCTGGATCGTCATGATAGCCGTGGCGAAATGCCTGCTTCTGCTGATATCAGGCAAGGGCGCCAACAACATCAGGACCCATGAGTTTCTCATGTTCCTCATACTTATGGTAGGCGAGATACTCCTTTTCCAGTACCTCAACGACAAGATAATCTCATCAAAGTCAAGATGGGAGATAGTTGTCATACTCCTGACCTTCCTGTCGCTGGATCTCTATCTGGCATATCTCATAAGAATGATCTCAAAGACATATCAGACAGAGAAGGAGCTTGAGCTCCTGACACAGCAGTCAATGCTCCAGCTCAACGCCTATAATGAGCTCAACGAGAAATACGTCGCCTCAAGGCGTATCATACATGATGTAAGAAAGCATATATCCTCTCTGGAGGGACTGATAAACTCCAACAAGGCTGACGAGGCAGGGCGCTACAAGGATCTGCTCAACGCCGAGCTGGATAAGCTCATGCCCCGTTTTGAGTGCGACAGCTCCATTCTGACCGTGGTCATAAACAACAAGCTGGACGCCGCAGAGAAGATGAACGTGGACTTCAGAGTGGACGCGGAGTTCACACGGATAGACTTCATATCCAATCTGGATATCACAGCCATATTCTCAAATATGCTGGACAATGCCTTTGAGGCCTGCGCAGAGCTCCCCGAGGAGGATCGCAGGGTATGGCTGTCCATAACCCGCCGCAACTACTTCGTATTCATATATATGGAAAACACCTTTGCGAATGTGGCTCCCGATGTGGAAAAGGGCTTCCGCAGCACAAAGGAGCTCCATCAGGGAATAGGCCTTTCCAATATAAAGAGCGCCTGCCTGAAATACAGCGGAAGCTTCAATGTACATACTGAGGGAGACCAGTTCATAACCGAGCTCCTCATACCCATTCCCGATACCGGGGCTAACGAAAAAACCACCGAATAAGGGTATAAAAATCATCTTCTGCGGGATAAAAATGCAAATAAACGGCGTTTAGTGCAAAGTTATTGACTTTTGCAAAATCCGAAATATAATAATAATTAGGCGTCGACCCGAAGGTGCCCGCATATCATTTACTCAGGAGGAATATCTTGTCATGAAGAAAAACCTAAATACTGTCAAGGCAAAACTGATGAAATCTATCGTATCAAGATCGGTTAAGGCTGCCGAGCAGAATGCCAATTCAGCTTGTGCATGGTGGCTCAACCAGCTTGACCCCCCAAAGGATCTCAGAAAACTCAGAAAATTCTAAACACTAACTTACATAATACCAAACTGAAAACACAAAGTTATAATATTCTCACTACAAAACTTACTTTTATTCTCTGAAAACAACACACTACAGTCACACCAACAGAAGCGTATGTCTATCCATGGTACGCCGAGCAGCAAAGGATCTAACAATGCTGTCAGCCAGCAATTGCCACTAACAGTCTCAGCTATCAAATCCGACACAGTCTCAGTGCTATTCCTGAAACGGATCGATCGGACAGGCGAATGATCAAGCAGTCACCTTTTCGGGCGGCGGACCTAATTTAATGGGCATTCGGTCAATAAAATCAACAAGTGACTGCAAATATGGTATCGCAGGGATACAGCCTGCACGCTTGATCGCACCAACAGCTTTCATAACATATATCATATCCCCTAACGGAAAAAATCACCTGCCTTCAATAAAGGAGGCAGACGGTTTTTCCCGTAACAAAATTTTCGGTGATGATCATTGTAATGGCATTACTTTTTCGGAACAAACAGTGAACCCCCAAGCTTTCAGATCTCTCTTAAATAAACCATCTCTATATACCAATTACCAAAACGCTTGAAAGTATATTTTTCAGAATTTCCTTTCATTCGCTTGTTTCGCAGTAGAATCATACAGTGATTTTTCATATGAGGGAGTCCCGCTTCAGCTCCCTCCGTAAAGGAGCCTGTTCTCAGTCGGAACGGGCTCCTTTACTGTTATGCGGGGCAAAAGTATCTGTTTCACGCTGCTGTCACAGTTTCGTCACAGCTCGTTCACTGATATATCTTGACTTTTTGAGCTGTAGATGATAAAATATTATCTGTTTGATGATGTAATTCTGCGCCCGTAAAAAGCGTTTTTTCAGCTTCACTTATGAGACGCAGGGAGATATGGGAGGAAAATCATGAAGCATTATCTTGAAACCACCGATGCTGTCCTTAAAGAAGTTGACAGCTCCGCTTCGGGACTTACTGCGGAAGAAGCTGCAAAAAGACTTGAGACCACAGGAAAGAACAAGCTTGACGAGCCGCCCAAGCCTACGCTGCTTGCAAGGTTCATAGAGCAGTTCAAGAACCCCATGATAATCGTGCTTATCGCAGCCGCTGTGATATCGGCTGTAACAGGCATTATCTCAGAGGGCAAGCTTGAAGCTGACGTGTTCATAATCCTTTTTGTAGTGCTGGCAAACGCTGTTCTCGGCGTATATCAGGAGAACAAGGCTGAGTCAGCCATAGAGGCGCTCCAGGCAATGAGCGCCGCACAGAGCAAGGTGTACCGCTCGGGTGAGCTCATTGTTATCCCCAGCTCAGACCTTGTTCCCGGTGATGTCATCACCCTGGAGGCAGGCGACAACGTTCCTGCTGACTGCCGTATACTGGAAGCCGCTGCCCTCAAGGCTGAGGAGTCGGCGCTGACAGGTGAGAGCGTTCCCTCAGAGAAGGACAGCCGTGTCCTCTCAGGCGAGGAGGTGCCCCTGGGCGACAGAAAGAATATGCTCTATATGGGCAGCAGCATCGCCTACGGACGTGCCGAAGCCGTTGTAGTCGCAACAGGTATGAAGACCGAGATGGGTAAGATTGCAGGCGCTATCGCAGAAGCCGATGACGATGAGACTCCTCTCCAGAAGAGCCTGGATCAGCTCAGCAAGATACTCTCTATCGCAGTTCTCGTTATCTGCGTTATCATTCTCGGACTCAACATCGTTCAGATGCTTGTGAAGAACGGCGCTATCACACTGCCCGGCTTCCTTGAGTCCTTCATGATCGCTGTAAGCCTTGCAGTTGCTGCTATCCCCGAGGGTCTGGCTGCGGTAGTTACCGTAGTTCTCTCCATCGGCGTTACAAATATGTCAAAGCGCGGAGCTATCATACGCCGCCTTACAGCCGTTGAGGCTCTTGGCTGCGCACAGGTCATCTGCTCCGATAAGACAGGTACTCTCACCCAGAACAAGATGACAGTCGTTCATGAGAACACAGACGACAAGGAGCTCCTTGCAAAGGCTATGGCGCTCTGCTGTGACGCTCAGCTCAATTCCGACGATACAGTTACAGGTGAGCCCACAGAGGCTGCCCTGGTGGCTTATGCACACAAGTGCGGACTTAAAAAGTACGAGCTTGAGGCTGCAACTCCCCGTGTGGCAGAGGCTCCCTTCGACTCACTGAGAAAGATGATGACCACTGTTCACAAGACCGAAAAGGGCTTTGTACAGTACACCAAGGGCGCTCCCGATGAGGTGCTGAAAAACTGCACACACATGGTCAAGGAGGGCGGCGTCCGCATAATGACCGAGTCCGACAGACTTGAGATACTCCGCCGCAACAAGGAAATGGCAGATCAGGCTCTGAGAGTCCTCCTTGCAGCTTACCGCGAGTATGACGAGATCCCCGATGATATATCACCCGAGGGGCTGGAGCATGATCTCATCTACATCGGCATGACAGGCATGATAGACCCCGTCCGTCCCGAGGTAAAGGACGCTATCGGTCTCTGCCGCACAGCGGGAATACGTCCCGTAATGATAACAGGCGACCACAGGGACACAGCCGTTGCTATCGCAAAGGAGCTTGGTATCCTTGGAAATGGTCAGCAGGCTCTCACAGGCGCAGAGCTCTCAAAGATCCCCGATGACGAGTTCAACGCTCACGTTGAGGATTACAGCGTTTATGCCCGTGTACAGCCTGAGCACAAGGTCCGTATCGTCAATGCATGGCGCAAGAAGGGCATGACAACTGCCATGACAGGCGACGGCGTAAACGATGCTCCTTCTATCAAGAGTGCCGACATCGGCGTTGGTATGGGTATCACAGGTACCGACGTTACCAAGAACGTTGCAGACATGGTGCTCACCGATGACAACTTTGCAACTATCGTAGGCGCTGTCGAGGAAGGCAGACGTATCTACGACAATATCCGCAAGGCAATACAGTTCCTGCTCTCCAGTAACCTCAGCGAGGTGCTCTGCATACTTATCGCAACACTGGGCCTTGCAGGACTTACAGACGGTTCATTCGTAATATTCAACCCCGTACACCTGCTCTGGATAAACCTCATTTCAGACTGCTTCCCCGCTATTGCGCTGGGTATGGAGCCTGCCGAGGACGGAATAATGTCCAGAAAGCCAAGAAGCAGCAACTCACACATCTTCTCTGACGGTCTGGGAATAAACCTGCTCTGGCAGGGCACTGTTATCGCAGTTCTTACCCTTGTATCCTACGTTATCGGCTATCAGAGCGAGGGTCACGGCGCAGGCATGACAATGGCATTCATCACACTCTGCGTATGCGAGATGATACACGCATGGAACATGAGAAGCCTCAAGGGCTCTGTCTTCACCATGAAGAAGCACAACAAGGTACTCATCGGTGCTATCGCACTGTCCGCAGTTCTCACACTGCCGATACTTCTTATCCCTGCACTGAGAAATATCTTCTCACTGTCAGCGCTTTCAGGCATGAACTACCTCTGGGCATTCCTTGCAGGTTTCTGCATACTTCCTATCGTTGAGATAGTAAAGTGCTTCCAGAGAGCAGCTTCCAAGAAGTAAGCAGTGAGGATAAAATATGGGCGCCAGCGCCCAACGAAATATATAACATAATATCATTGTAGGGGACGGCGTCCCCGACGTCCCTTGAATGTAATCAGAATAATGGGCTGTCGAGGACGCCAGCCCCTGCTTTTTTATCCGCATCAGCGGACAAAATAATTATGAATTGAACGGGAGGTTTTGCTATGAGACTTAGACCATACGTCCACAGCCGTGACTTTGACGCCATAAAGGAATGGGTCGCCGATGAACGCACCAACGCCATGTGGAGCGCAAGCCACGCTCCCTATCCCATGGAGAAGGACGCCTTCAGCGATTTCCTTACGGCTATGTACGATAAACACGGCGACTGTCCCCTTTGCTGCCGTAACAGACGAAGGAGAGATAGTGGGCTTTATATGCACTTCCATAAGCACCGATAGCAATGAGGCAATGCTTGCATTTGTCATAGTGGACCCTGCTCAGAGAGGCAAGGGCTATGGCAGAGAGATGATAGAGCTTGCCGCAAGGTACTGCTTTGAGATACTGAAAGCGGAGGCGGTTCAGCTCAATGTGTTCACCGTCAACGAGAGAGCCCGTAAATGCTATGAGAGCGCGGGCTTTACCGAGAGGCATACAACTCCCGACGCCTTCTCCTTCGGCAATGAGCTGTGGGGCAGATGCAATATGGTGAAAAAGAAGCAATAAAATGAAAGCGGCACAGTTTTAAGAGTAGTACTTATATAGAAGTTCATATGTAATTATTGGAGGAAAAAACCTTTCTGAGGAAAGGTTCTTTTCCCCCAAGCCCCCTTTTTCCAAAGACTTTATAACTGAATTTAGCCCCGACAGGGCGCTCCACACAAGATGTGAAAATCAGTAATAATACTGAGAGCGCCCTGTTGGGGCTAAATTTAATGCTGAAAGTTTTAGGAAAGGAGTTTGAGGAAGAACCCTTTTTCAAAAGGGTTTTCCTCAATATCACTTGTAAAACTTCTATAAGAGTATCGCTCTTACTGTGCCGCTTTTAACTATATCATGTTATTTGAGGTCGTAGACCTGTCCGTTTGTGGTGAGGGTAACGCTTTCAGCGAAGGTGAAGTCCACACTTGGGAAGGTCATCCATGTGCTGCACTTTCCAGCGTCAAAGGCTTCTCCCTCAGTATCGCAGTAGCTGTAGCCCATCTCCTTGGGCTCATACTCCACTCCGTCAACGGTGAGAATGAAGTCACCGGCAAGGTTGTGCCAGTCCTTGTCGAACTTGTCGGCAACCTGATAGTAGTCAGTCTCGCCGCCTGCAAGGTCGGTGCCAAGGAAGTCGTACTTTACCTTGAGCATAGAATCATATGCGCCGAATTCGGCATAGAACAGCTCATAATCAACATTGCCGCTGCTTATGGTTGTGTCATCGTAGAATTCATAAGCGGTCTCCTTGAGAGCCTGCTCGGGGACTTTGAAGCGGAACTCCATATCCACATCATAGTCGAACTTGCGGTTCACAGGGTCATTTTCAAAGCTTATCTGCTTTACTGCCGCAAGTACATCGGCTTCGTTTATCATAAATGTTGCAGGACCGTCCATGCAGACATGGTACATATTGCTGACATCGGGGTCCTTTTCGCCCCAGGCGTCCCACATACCGTAATCATCAAGGCGGTTTCTGTAGGTGTCCTCGTCCAGCACATATGCGAAGAGGCGGAGCTTATCGTTTTTTGCAGCAAGCTCCTCATCATGTACAGTTACCTCGAACAGCAGCTTTGGAGAGGAGCGGTCGCCTGTTACGGAGTCCAGCAATACGGTGAAGCCGTCGTCGGTGGCTTCCTGCCCCACCTCGCAGTAGTGACCCTCATCGATTATCTCAGCGGTGGTCTCGTCCTTGCCGAAGAACCTGCGGAAGCTGTCTCCAAGGGGGCCATAGCCCATAGCCGAAGCGGCTGTGCCTGAGATTATAAGGCAGGCAGCTGCCGCGCCGATGAATTTACCTATAATGTTTGTCTTAGTTTTGCCTGTCATAGTGATATTCCTTTCCGTAGGGGGAGCGGAGCGGGCTTTTTCAAGCATTTCCGCAGCCGATACATTGAAATTCCTGTCACATACGTCGTTCATTGTCTTTTTGTATTTATTCTCGTTCACAGCCAATCTTCCTTTCTCAGAGTTTTCTTCAGCTTGTCCCTGCCCCGTTTGAGCCTGGTCTTCACCGTAGCCTCGGGCAGTCCCAGTATATCCGCTATTTCCGCCACGCTGTACTCCTCATAGTAGAAGAGGTGGATGGGGATGCGGTATTTTTCCGGAAGCTTCATGACGACGCTGATGATCTCGTCGGTCTCATGTGTTTCCTCCGAGGGAAGGTCCTCGGGGATAGGTGAGGCAGAAATATGCTTTCTGCTTCGGAAGTGATTTTTGCAGCTGTTTACAGCGACTCTGATGAGCCATGCTTTCATATGCTCGTCGGAGTCGAAGCCGCCGTCGTATGTGTATAGCTTTATGAAGGTATCCTGGGAAAGCTCGGAGGCGTCCTCTGTATTGCGCACATAGCTGAATATGACGGAATAGACCGTATTTTTAAATTCTGTATATGCCCATAAGAATTTTTCGTCAGTCATAGCTTTCTGTTCTTCCTTTTAGAAACGTTTCGTGGGAGGTCGTCAGGACCTTTACACTCATAATACACATCTGCGGCGGAAAAGGTTTCATTTTTCTGAAAAAAATATTTCAGTCCGCCATAATATTATACAGCAAGAGTAAGCAGATGTCAAAATCCGGCGCATACGGATACCTGTGATAAATCATAATTTATCGTAATACCTTGCGGCAACTATGAATGGGATTCCAAAGGGACTGTGTTCCTTTGGCAGAGTCCAGAGGCAGCGCCTCTGGCGGGGTTCAAGGGGCAGAGCCCCTTAT
>Ga0116173_1002759_pt1 | contig 13504 bp, 8 predicted proteins | sample AD_UKC085_MetaG_FD_89800 | JGI IMG/M metagenome (GOLD analysis project Ga0116173, IMG submission 89800) | Active sludge microbial communities of municipal wastewater-treating anaerobic digesters from USA - AD_UKC085_MetaG | ecosystem: Engineered > Bioreactor > Anaerobic > Digestate | place: USA...
CCGTCGCCACGCGGCGTCCGTCGATTTCGACGACGGCGTCGGCCGGGAAGAACCGGAAGACGGCCCTGCCCGTGTCGGCCCGCGCCGAGGAATCGGAAGGGCCTGTGCGGGTGACGGCGGCTGTCCTTGTCGTCTGGGGCCTTTGCGCATCGCCGGGTAATTGCGGCGTCTTTTCGTTCTGCCTGCCGGTCTGCCGCGTGACAGCCATGTCGCCCGTGGAGGCGTCGGTCGCGTTCGTGAGCGCGGAGGCTTCCACCGTCTTGTCGCCTTCGCGAACCTGCCTGGCGCCGCCCGGATTACTGTCAATTGCCGTTGCCGGTTCCGGGGTACCCGCCTTTGACGAAGGGGAATCGGTCGGGGAGGGTGGCACAATCGCTGCGGCTCCAACCTGGGACTTCGCCTGGCCGGCGGTTGCGGTCGGCGCGGGATCCGGTGGCGTCGGGGTAATCGTGCCGGACGTATCCGTTCGTCCGGCAGACGCCGCCCCAGTCTGGGGCCGACCGTCAACGTCCGGGGTCCGTTCAATGGCCGTCCATGTCGCATAGCCTGCCGCAAGCAGGACGACCGCCACGCCGGCCGCAATCAGGCCGGCGCGTCCGCGTGATGTCCGCCGATCGGAACCCGTCGCGGATTGAAGGCCTGCGTCCCGTTCCGGCGTTCGTCCGTCCGCCGACTGGTCCGGCGCCGCGCCATCTTCTGCGAAACCGGCCGCCGCGGTCGCGTCACGGGCCGCGCCCCTGGCCGAACCGGGCGATGTCACTTCCCGGCTTACGGTGACGGTCCTTTCACGGGACCCGCCGCCGACTTCGCCCGTCGAAATCCTGATTCCGCCGGAAGGCGTGCCGGGAAGGTCGTTCAACGCATCCAGAAGGAAGTCGTCAATCGACGCGTTCGCGCGGACTTCATCGCCGGTCGTCGTCAACAGCGGGGCCAGCATCGCGGCCACATCGCGGGCCATCATCGACATGCCGGCCTGGTGGGCAAAGGCACCAAGGGCTGCAAGGAACTCGTCGGCGGACTGCCACCTGGCCGCCGGATCCGCATCCATGGCGCGCGCGACGATTGCCGCAAGCGCCGGCGGAACGGACGGTGCGGCCTGGTCAAGCGGCACGAATCTCATCGACCTGATCTGTTCCAGCACGGCGATGTCGGAGTCGCCCTCGAACGGGCGGACGCCGGCCAGCATTTCGTAACCGGTGACGCCAAGGCTGAATATGTCGGATCGGTGGTCGCAATCCATCCCGCGCACCTGCTCGGGCGCCATGTAATTGACCTTGCCGTGCAACTTGCCGGGCAATGTCACCGACGTCCGCCTGGCGGCCTTCGCCACGCCGAAATCGGTCAGCTTCACCAGGCCTTCGCGTGAAATCAGGATGTTTGACGGGCTGACGTCGCGGTGCACGATTCCCAGCGGCCGTCCTTCCTGGTCGCGCTTGCTGTGTGCGTACGCAAGTGCACGCGCCGTTTCCGAAAGGACGTGGACGCAGAAGGGCACCCACCGATCGGACTGGCGCAACGGTCCGGCCATCGAAAGCAGTTCCTTCAGGTCTGGGCCATCGACGTATTCCATGACCATGAAGAACCTGCCCTGCCAGCAGCCGGACTCGAAGATGGTGACAATGTTTCCGTGCGAAAGAAGCGCGGCGATCCTGGTTTCGTCCGTGAACCGTCCGATGAATTCGGGATCCTGCGCCAGATGGGGCAGGATCATCTTGATGATGACGTTCCGATCCGCCCCGGCCGCGCCCTTCTGGCGGGCAAGCAGGATCTCGCCCATTCCGCCAGAACCCAGGCGTCGGACAAGCTCGTATTTTTCGAACACGTCATCAGGCATGGTCGAAACACCAGGTCATCACGAATAAAACAAACCGCGGTATTTTACTTCAGGCGGAACGAAGAACTCTGCATCACTTTTGTAACAGCATCCCGTGCGTCCCGGGCGGCCTTTTCGACAGCCGCCCCGGCGCCTTTCGCCGCGTTCGCCGGTGAAGCCGCAAGGTCGGTTGCCAGCCGGGCGAAGGACGTCGCCGCGGTCGCGGTGGCCGGAAGATCCGGTGACGGAATCGCCGCCGCCCGCTGGGTCAGGATGCCTCGGTTGACCGGCAGGGCCGCGTACTGAAACGCTGCCTGGTCGTCTTCAGTGGGATTGATCATCCTGCCTTCCCCGTCCGCAAGTCCCGGGAAGTCGTGCCGCATCAGGAAATCGGCCGCCGCGGGCGACGCAAGCCACGCCGCAAGGTCGGCGGCCTGGCGCCGGTGGCGCGACCACGAACTTACGAAAATCGAGTCCATCTGCCACCATGGCTGCGGTCGCCCAACACCCTCGATTTCCGGGAATGGAACGATGCGCCACGATATCGACGATGAAATCAGGGAAATGGAATCCGGCCACGTGATCATCGCGGCAATTCCGGAATCGTTGAAGGCATCGATGATTGCCTGGCGTGAACGTTCGGGCCGGATTGCGCCCGATTCCAGCAGGCCGGCCAGCGCGACCATGCCGGTTGCGGCCGCGGGATCGTCGAACGCGGCCCGACCGGTGCCGTCAATCACGTGCCCGCCGCCGGCCGTCGCGAATCCTGTCAGTGCAAGCCAGTCGTTTGCGACGACGGAAACGGCGGTCGGCCTTGAACCGTCGCCAGGCGTGAACTTGAATCCGGTACCAAGGAAGTCGTCGTTGGCGACAAGCAGGGGAACGCGCACGGCAATCGGCAGGCCGTGCGGACGTCCGTCGGGCGAAAGGCGTGACCCGGTTGATGCCCCGGCCCCGGTCTGTCCGGAAGCCGGCTGGTTGCCCTGGACGCCATCGGTCGTTTTCAAAAGCACGTCAAGCGGTTGCAGGATGTTGTCCAAAGTCGCCCAGTGGCGTGCGAACGTGTCCGGCGCGATGAAAACGTCCGGGCCCTTTCCGGCCAGGATATCGCGCGGGATCGAAAAAAGGATGTCCTCGACGGCGGTCGGCCGCAACTGGACGGAAATATCGGGCCTGGATTCGTCAAACATTGCGGCAGCGCCCGCGATAGCCTCGGCCGCCGCGCCGATGTAAGGGTGCGCCAGGACGATTGTCGTCTGCGCCTTTTCGGGTGCTGTGGTCGCATCGGAATTGCGGCCGGGCTGGGCCGATTCATCCCTTGATGTCCTTCCGTCCGGCTGCCCGCACCCGGCCAGCAGGAACGCCGCCGCAAGCAAAAGATGCGCAGGATGTCGGAAGCGACGTGTCATCAGCCGGTTTCCGTTTTGAACCGGTCGTCATTTTAACCTGTTGCGGTGTCTTATGTCACGGCATCAGCAAGGTCGTGTCCGAAGCGGCAAATGGAACCAGTTCATGGTCGGAAAACCATTCCAGGTATTGGGGGCTTACACCGGAACACCATGGCTTCAGGACGCATTCGGCGCACTGCGGTGCGTATGCCCGTTCGCTTTCCCACCAGTCGGTCGGCCCCTTTTTGTACCACATCGTTTCCAGGTGGCGCAGGTGTGATGGAATGCAGCATGGCGGCACCGAGCAAAGCGAACTGAAACTTGCACGCAGACCGCCGGCATCGGCCAGATCAAGGGCCGGGCCGACGGCATCGGCAACCGCCGTAAGTGTTGGATAAAGGTCGCGGTTTGACCGCATAAGACCCTGCACGGACGGCATGGAAAATTGCAGGATGACGTTTTCAAGCGTCGGATCGACCTGCTTCAAGCCGACGCAGAACCCGACCATGTCATCAAGACTGTCCAGGTTGATCGTCGTCAGGACGCATGTGATTTTGGTGACATATCCAAGTTCGACAGCCCGCTGAATCGAATCCAGCTTGGCCTGGAAAGTTGCCTCCGTGCCGCCTCCGGTGATTGCGGCGCTGGTCCGCCAGTCGGCCGCGTGCAGTGAAAACCCGAAGGAAACGCGTTTGCGGAAATCCTTGAAACGATCAAGGAAACCGGCCTTTGCCGTGAAAATGCCGTTGGTCTGGACAACGATGTTGTCAAAACCCCTTTCAAGCAGACCGGAAAGGATGTCTTCGAACCTGTCGGCAAGCGTCGGTTCGCCGCCGGTGATGATCAGTTGGGTCACGGCTTTCGGATCAAGCAGTGCCAGGCTTCGTTCCGGCTCGTCCGGCAAGCCTTCCGCGTCGTCAAGCCACGATTCGGCCGGACTGTCGAAAAAGAAGCAGAAAACGCAGCGTTCCTGGCACCTTGTCGTCAGCCTGACATAGACCTTGCCGTCTGGCCGCCGTTCCACGATGGCCGGGTTGGGTCGGGCGCCCGAAACGTGCCGCGAATCAAGCGCCTTTTGTACCAGGTCGGAAAAGCCGCCTTCCATTTCGGGAAGGCCCGCGATCATGTCGGCAAGGTCGCGGCCAACACGGTTCAGGGTCGTTTCGTCCAGGTCGGACGGGTGGTACCCGATCCTTGCGCGGGCGGTGTCAAACGGCCATGCCGGTCCCTGGTTCGGCGCGCCAAGCATGAAAGTCGCGGCGCCCTGGGGCCCTTCGCACTGCAAGTCGATTTCCTGCTGCCGGACCGAAATGCCGCCGACGCGCCAGCCGTCACCGAACGTCATGCCGGGCGAAATGCCGCCGAAGGCGTTTATCGGTCCGTCGGTCGAATCCGACCTGCGATCAAGCGTCTCGATGTCGATCGGCCTGCTTCCGATCATCCGCATTTCCGGGAACCGTCCCGCGTATTTCAGAATGCCGAAGAAGTCGATGGTGGCTGGCGTCGTCATGGCCTTCGCAATCCCGTGATTAACGATGAAGGTAACGCGCCGCCGCCGCCGAATCAATATCGTTTCCCGGCGGCAGGACAGGGATTGCTTCCAGATGGAAGGACAGGGAATGTTTCCAGATGGCATGACAGGGATTGTTTCGGGATTGCTTCCCGGGGGCGGTTTTCCGATGCCACGACAGGTTCTGTCAAAAGATTATGGTCAACGACATGCTCCTTCGGGCGGGACGTTTTCTTTCTTCGATAGCGGCGATCAAACCTTGGTGAAATCCGGCCTATTATGTGATACAAACCAGCATGACGATTAAAGTCTGACCTGTTTCGGAAGATGGGGGTTGTCGCAAATGAATGTTCGAGACCTTTTGTCTTTTTGCCTGGTTGTTGCCCTCTGTGCATCACTCCCGGCAACGGTTCTTGCCCAGGATTCGGGTCGAAAGACGATTGTCCTGATTTTCCCGATCAAGGTTACCGGGCTGACCATTACCGACGGTCAGCGTGCCCAGTTGAAGGATTACCTTGATACCCGCCTGACCATGGAAGGCGTTTACAAGGTGATGCCGGAATCACAGGTTAAGCGCGATCTTGGGAAGGCGAAGCTTGATTCGTACAACGACTGTTACGACGAGTCGTGTCGCATCGACCTTACCAAAACCGTCTATGCCGACCGGTGCGTGTCGGTGGAAGTCCTTGCGGAATCAAAGTCCTGCCGCGTGACGGCCAAGCTTTTCGATATCGCCCAGGAAGCGACCGAGACCGCGGCCGACGTTCCGACAACCTGCGATTTCGACGCGATCAAGCTTGCCATGGTGGCGACCGCCCAGCAGTTAAGCGGCAAGTCCGCGCCTGCCGTTGTCAAGCAATCGGCCGGTGGGGACAGCGTCTTTTCGGTTTCGGCGCTTCCTTCCGTTCCGCAGGTTCGGCAGGTCGGCCAGGTCCAGGCCGAGACTGCGGCCGGTTCCTGGAACGACATCGACGTGGCCGCATACGAGGCGTACGACGCGGTTCTTGCAAAGGATGGTTCCGGTTCCGTCAGCCCGGAAGACAAGGTCAAGGCTTGGGAACAGTTCGGGGGACGTTATCCGGGATTCGCGGCCCAGGCTTCAAAGCGTGCGGGCGAGTGGCGGACGTTCATAACCCAGCGGGAAGAGGCCAGGCGGATTGAAACGATACGTCGTCAGCGCATGGAAGACGACTGGTCCAAACTCGGCCGGCTTCTGAAACTGAAGGTTTTTACCGAAGAACGCAAGCAGGCCTGGGCAAGGGCATTCGTCGATGCTTATGGGGAAGACAGGAATTCCAATCCGTACTTTCCTGATCTGATTCCATATTTGGCCGTTTCGGGAAAGGCCGGAACCAAGTGGTTCAAGATTCCTGGCGGTGTTTTTAACATGGGCTCGGCCGACGGTGAAAATGACGAGAAGCCGGTTCGCCGGGTCAATGTGCGGGCGTTTGAAATGTCCCGGACCGAAGTGACGGTGTGGCAGTATCGCCAGTGTGTCCAGGCAGGCGCGTGCACGGCGCCGAATACCGGTTCCGGTTGCAACTGGGACGTGGCCGACAGGCAGGATCACCCGGTCAACTGCGTTGACTGGGAACAGGCAAAAAAATATGCGTCGTTTATCGGTGGTCGGTTGCCGACCGAGGCGGAATGGGAATATGCCGCAAGAAGTGGTGGAAAGGATCGCAAGTATCCGTGGGGCGACCAGGAGGCAACCTGCGATCGTGCCGTAATGAGTCACGGCGGAAACGGTTGTGGCAAGGGGGGCACATGGCCGGTCTGTTCTAAACCGGAAGGGAATACCGAACAAGGCTTGTGCGACATGGCCGGCAACGTGTGGGAATGGGTATCGGACAAGTATCACGATTCGTATAACGGCGCCCCGAACGATGGTTCATCCTGGGAAGGCGCAGGCTCGTACCGGGTTCGTCGTGGCGGGTCGTGGAACAATGGCGCCGGGGTCGTCCGTGCCGCCAATCGCGGCTACGCCCCGGGCGACCGCATCGACTACCTCGGCTTCCGCGTCGCGAGGTCCTTGCCTTGATTTCCCTTTATTCTTTTTCCCTTTTACCCTTTTCGTTCGGAATTTCCGGAGGATGTTATGCGGGCCGTGTACGGGCTGGCTTGCCAAAGCCCGTTCATACGGCCCGCAGGCAAAATGTTTGACGTCAGGTTTCGAACTCGACGCGGCCCTTGGGCCGCGAAAATTTTGCAGTGGGTTTATGAAGGTCAAAGTTTTCACGATCAATTTTGATCCTGTGGCCGGCGTCATGGATGACATAAATCTGCAGGATTTTTGTGAAACCCATTCGGTGGTTTCCCTGCAAAGTAATTTTTTTCAGATGAACGCTCGGCCGATGTTGATTTTGTGTCTCGGATACTCGGATGTTGAGGTCAAGCCTGAAGCGGGTTTCGAGCCTGATCGTAATGTCGTCCATCCGAAGGAAAAAAAGAAGCATCCAAAGGCCGATTTGGACTTGCAGCAGCAAGCCCTGTACGAATTGCTTCGTAACTGGCGAAATCAAACCGCGGTTGCGCGTGGAGTTCCACCATATCTGATAATGGATAACCGTCAGATTTCGGATATTTGTCGAATCTGTCCGACGACGCTTTCGGCTTTTGAGCAGATCAAGGGTTTGGGGGCTGGTCGTTCAAACAGTTATGGAAAAGAAATCATCGAGATAATCAGACAGTTCGGCTCTGAGTTAACGATTGGTGGGGGTCAGGATGATGGCAAGAACGACGGAAAATGAAATTGCGGCTTTACTGAAGTGGGAACAGGTCATATCCGATATTTTTGTCAGGACGGAAAAGTTCCCGAAAACATTACGCCATTCCCTTGTATCCAGAATTGAAAACACCAGTCTGGACGTTCTGGATCTGATTGTCGTTGCCAAGTATTCTTCCGGGCAAGCCAAGGTTGAAAGTCTTAACCGTGCAAACATCGCGCTTACACGTCTTCAGGTTCTGGTAAGGCTTGCACATTCGCTGGCGGCTCTTGGCAACTCCGGATACGAAGCCATTTCAAGGGGGATTGTTGAAACGGGAAGCATGCTGGGTGGCTGGCGAAAGTCCGTTCAGGCGAACCCTGGACAAGCGATTGATTGAAGTTGAAGCGACTTGGAAATCAATTCAAATCGATGATTTCATTTCCGCACCTTCTTGACGCGGCAATTCGTGCCGCGAAGGGGACGCGATCAATCTCGGCCGCGGAGTTCATGGGCGATATCGAAAATCAGATATTCGATCTTCAACGGGATTTGCAATCACGGTCGTATCACCCCCAAGCCTATAGAACTTTCAGAGTTCTTGAACCCAAGGCGCGGATGATCAGTGCCGCGCCTTTCCGTGACAGGGTGGTTCATCACGCCCTGTGTGCAACAATCAACCCCGTCCTTGAAAGATATCTGACCGATGACACGTACGCATGTCGCGTCGGTAAGGGAACGGTTGCGGCCATCAGACGGGCTCAGCTTTTTTGCAGGCGTTTTGACAGATTTGTGAAACTTGATGTGCGTCATTTTTTTGAAACGGCGGATCACGCAGTAATGAAAGCGACGCTCAGAAGGCTGATAAAAGACAAAGATTTACTCTGGTTGTCGGATTTATTCATAGATCACGGCGCCCCCGGTTCTCCGATTGGCAAGGGGTTGCCGATAGGCAATTTGACAAGTCAGAATTTTGCCAATCTCTATCTCGGCCCACTGGATCATTACGTCAGGGAAGTCCTGCATATTCCTGGTTATGTTCGGTACATGGATGACATGCTTTTGTTCGATTCGGACAAGACTCATCTTCGGGCGGCAGTTAAATCGACTTCCGAGTTCCTTCGCGGGCTAAAACTTGAAATCAAACACCATGCCACTCGACAGGGATTGTGCAGCGATGGGGTTCCTTTCCTGGGCTTCAACATCTATCCGTCGCTGATAAGGTTTGATCGCATCAGGCGGCGTCGTTTTGCACGCAAAGTGAATAATGTGGTATTGCGATTGAATTCCGGACAACTTGATCAAGACTCGGCCGGCCAGATTCTTTGCAGCGTGTTCGGTTGGGCAGGCCTTGGCGACACAGCCGCCTTTACGCGCTCCATTGTTCAAAAATACGAAGTATCGGGGATTTGATGCCGGGCCTTGCAGTGAACGGTTGAATATTTGTTTGAGGCGTTGTCGAATACCGATAACGGTGGATGACGCTACAGGCTCGAACCGGGTTAATCGTGGCGGGTCGTGGAACAATGACGCCAGGAACGTCCGTGCCGCCAATCGCGACAACAACGACCCAGGCAACCGCAACGACAACCTCGGCTTCCGCGTCGCGAGCTCCGGGCATGTCCGGTGAGTCGGACAGTCAGCAAGCCGGCGCCTGATGGATTCATTTTCCATCGTCGTCGGCTCCGTACCAAGGCCTGGACCAGTTGTCATCAACCTGTGTCCCGACGCTTGCAGGCAGGCTGAAGGGAACGAACAGTGGGTGGGTTGTCCCGGCTGGTAGCGTCCGCTTCAATTCGGTGGCGAACGTCGGGACAACCCCACGCTGTATCCAGTCGGGTTGGATAGAAACGTTAGTATTGTGCTTTGTGAACGTACATACGGAATAAGGGTGGGTTCAATGCCAGTTGGGACGGACAGATCCGGGATATATGACGTGGTCGTTATCGGTGGCGGGATTGTCGGGACGGCGACCGCGATGGCCCTTTTGCAGGGCGGGCGGTTGAAGGTCGCGGTGCTGGAGGCCGAAAGCGAACTGGCCTTTCACCAGACCGGCCACAACAGCGGCGTCATACATTCGGGAATTTATTACAAGCCGGGCAGTCTGAAGGCAAAAAACTGCGTCGTCGGCCGTGAACTGCTTTACCGGTTCCTGGAAGAAAACGGCATCCCGCACGAACGTTGCGGCAAGTTGATTGTCGCGAAGGATGAAGAAGAACTTGGCCGGCTTCATGCCCTGGTGGAACGCGGGCGCGCAAACGGCATCGAGGGGATTGCCAGGGTCGGCCGTGACGAAATCGGCCGCATCGAGCCCGCCGTATGCAGTCCCGGCGGCGTTTTCGTCCCGGTGACCGGAATCGTGAATTACACCGAGGTCACAAGGGCCTATGGCCGCGTAATCAAGTCGCTTGGCGGCACGATACACCTGAACACGACTGTCAACGGCGTTACGTCCGCGAAGGATGGCCTGCAAAAGGTCGTGACGCCAAGGGGCGACTTCCTTGCCAGGCTTGCAATCAACTGCGCCGGTCTTCAAAGCGACCGCGTGGCGAAGATGTTCGGGGTTGTAACCGACCTGCGCATCGTGCCCTTCAAGGGCGAGTATTACGATGTCGTTCCCGGTCGTTCCCACCTGGTGCGCAACCTTGTGTATCCGGTTCCGGATCCGGCATTCCCGTTCCTTGGCGTCCATTTCACGCGGTCGATCGAAGGCCGCGTCCACGCCGGCCCCAACGCCATTCCGGCTGCCCGTCGCGATGCCTACCGGCCGTTTGCGTTTTCGGGCCAGGACTTTTCGGACATGGTCTTTTTCCCGGGGTTTATCCGCATGGGAATGCGGAACTTCGGGATGGGCGTCGGCGAGATGTGGCGTTCGATGTTCAAGCCGGCGTTTGTTCGCGACCTGCGCCGGATGATTCCGGAAATCCGCGGCCGCGATCTGGTGCCAGGCGTGCCGGGCGTACGCGCCCAGGCGATGGACAGGCAGGGAAACCTTGTCGATGACTTCGCGATCCTTGAAATGCCCGGGTCGATCCACGTCCTGAACGCGCCTTCGCCCGCCGCGACGGCGTCGATAAGCATCGGCAGGACGATTGCGAACAGGGCCTTTGAAAGGCTTGGGGTCGGAATTCGGCAGGACTGGGTCATCCAGGAGGGGGGCAATCCATGACGACTGTCGCGTTCCGGCCCTGGGATTGGGGATCAAATCGTCCTTCCTGGTGGCAATCCATCATGCCGGCCGTTTTCCCGTTACGGTGCCTGATGGTTGTTGTCACGACAGTCGCGGCTTTGACCGCTGGCCTGGCGGGATGCGGCGGATCCGCCGTCCCCGCCGACGTGGCCGAGCCTGCCGATGCTTTCGATGCGATCGATGTGGTTGAACCGGGCGACACCGCCGATGTGGCCGTGCCAGCCGATGCCTTTGATGCTTTCGATGTGGCCGATACTGCCGAACTTCCGGCGCCGCCTTCTTCATTCCTGATTCTGACGTTCAATGTCGGCACGACCGACAACATGGATCACGCTTATGATGAAGACGGATACGACAACCGGCTGGCGGGAATCAACGCCGGACACTTCGGCAACAACCTTGCGTGGCTGGCGGCCCGGGATGCGGTTCGGAACATCATCCTGGAGCATCGCCCGGACATCGTTGTCTTCCAGGAATTGTTCTTTGATCCCGAGTGCGATGAAATCTGTGTCGAACTGAACGGCACCCAGGAATACGACGACGCGTGCGACCCTGCCAAGGGCGTGTTCGCATGCGCCACATGGGGTGGCGTCGATGAATCGCAGCTGACCGTCCGGCACGCTCTTGGCCCCGATTATGAAATCGCGTGCGCGCCGAACCACAACGACAACTGCATCGGAGTCAGGAAGGGGTTTGGTTCGCTTGCCATCATGCCCCAGGCGACCGAGACCGCCGGCGCCTGGCTCGGCGGTCTTGACGGCATGCCGCCGCCAAGCCTTTGCAGCAAGGGATCAAGGGTCGCCACGGGCGTCGTGACCGTCAACAATGGCCCGCAGATCGCGGTCGTCGATGTTCATACCGTTGCCGGAAACAACGCCGATTGCAGGGTGGATCAGTTTTACCAGGTGTTCGTTGACCGTGGCGACGGAAAGCCGGCCACGTTCGGCACCAACAACATTGTCCTTGGGGACATGAATATCGACCCGTTCCTTTTCAAGGACGAAAGCGTCGATTTCTGGAATGAACACGTCGGTTCCGACAAGCCTTTCCATTACATTTCGTCGGGCGATGCCAGCGGGCCGATGACCCATCCGGCGACGTTTTCACGCCTGGATCATGTCATTTCCGACACGATGACAGGTTCGTGCGTCGTCCTGGGGATGACCGACGGCACCGACGCGCCTCTGTCGCCGACCAGCACCTATTTCGATCACCGCCCCGTGCTGTGCACCGTCGATATGCCGTGACCCGGCCCGATCCGTCCCACGATCCGTAGGGGCGAATGAAAATTCGCCCGCCGGCGTGAAAATTCGCCCGTCTGTCTGAAGTGATGCTGGATTTGTCGGTGGAAATCAGAAGAAGAGCTTGCCGCCGAGCGCGACGATCAGGCCGCTGAATACGACGGAAACCATCGTCATCAACTTGATCAGGATGTTAAGCGACGGTCCGGTGGTGTCCTTGAAGGGGTCGCCGATCGTGTCGCACGTAACGCCGGCCTTGTGGGCATCGGATTTCTTTCCGCCGAAATTGCCGCGTTCGATGTGCTTCTTTGCGTTGTCCCACGCGCCGCCCGCGTTGTTCAGCATGATCGCCAGGACGAATCCGGTCGAAAGGCCGCCGACCAGCAGGCCCATGACGCCGGCCACGCCGAAGAACAGGCCGACAAGGATTGGAACAATGATTGCCATCAGTGACGGCACCAGCATTTCGCGCTGGGCCCCGGCCGTGCTGATTGCAACGCAGCTTGCGTAGTCCGGCTTCTGGGTTCCGTCCATGATTCCGGGGAATGCCTTGAACTGGCGGCGGACTTCCTCGACCATCGAGCCGGCCGCGCGGCCGACCGCCTTCATCGTCATCGCGGAAAACACCAGAACCATCATCGCCCCAAGGAACAACCCGCACAGGACGGCCGGGTTCATCAGGGTCACGTCGTACGCCGCCATGAAGTTTGCCATGGTGGCCTCGTTGGTGCCGATAAGTGTCTTTCCAAGGTTCCTTGCCGCATCAACGGCCTGGGGGGTCGCCTCGGCGGTCCTGCCCTTGAAGAAGGCGATCGGGCCCTGGACAACGATGCCGTCCGACGCGCCGGCGGCCATGCGTCCCAGCCAGACCCTGATTTCTTCCAGATAGCCGGCCAGCAGGGCCATGGCGGTCAGCGCGGCCGAACCGATGGCAAATCCCTTGCCGGTGGCCGCGGTCGTGTTTCCAAGGCTGTCCAGCGCGTCCGTGCGCTGCCTGACTTCTTCCGGCAGGTGCGACATTTCGGCGTTTCCACCGGCATTGTCGGCGATCGGGCCAAAGGCGTCGGTGGCCAGGGTGATACCCAGCGTCGCCAGCATGCCGACGGCCGCGAATCCGATGCCGTAAAGGCCAAGGGCCATGTCCTTGAATCCGCCCGGTGCCCAGAAGGCCACGAGGATGGCAACGACGATTGTCACAACCGGGATGCCTGTGGAATACATGCCGACCGCGATGCCGTCGATGACCGCGGTCGCCGGGCCCATTGTGCATTGCTTCGCGATGCCCTTCGTGGGCTTGTATTCGTCGCTGGTGAAGTATTCGGTCGCCTGGCCGATGATGACGCCCGCGAACAGGCCGGCGATAACCGAAATCCAGACGCCATGTGGCACGTATCCAAAGTATGAAAGAAGGGCGACCGCCGGGACGATCAGGACCGACGCGCCAAGCGTGCCGATCAGAAGGGACTTCAGAAGGTTCTTCTGGGTGGCCTCTTCCTTCGTGCGAACCATGAAGATGCCGATGATGGACAGGATCGTTCCGATACCGGCCACGATCATCGGGGAAAGCACGCCGGCCTTGCCAAGCGCCGGGATCGCCGCGCCCAGGGCGGCCGTTGAAAGGATTGAACCGCAGTACGATTCGTAAAGGTCGGCACCC
>Ga0116173_1002762_pt1 | contig 13485 bp, 9 predicted proteins | sample AD_UKC085_MetaG_FD_89800 | JGI IMG/M metagenome (GOLD analysis project Ga0116173, IMG submission 89800) | Active sludge microbial communities of municipal wastewater-treating anaerobic digesters from USA - AD_UKC085_MetaG | ecosystem: Engineered > Bioreactor > Anaerobic > Digestate | place: USA...
CGGTTTCATCCAGATCAGCTGTTTTTCAATGTTATCGTTAAGTTTGTAAGGTCTTATATGATTACTTATTCTTTCACCAATTACCTCTATTTTACTGAGGTCGGCAATTCCGGTCCGGTTTTGAGCACAATAATTAAGATACCCGACTTTTGCAAAATCAACACCCATCAGTTCGACACCGACACGGTCAGCTGCAAGCCAGTCTGTGCTTGCAATACAAACCCGGTGGTCAACAGGAGTACCATTGTTCGGGCCATTCCCTTCCATCCCCTCAAAGCCGTCGATCAGGGCAAGATGAGGATGAAGTTTGGGTGCCAGGTCAAATAAATTATAATTGATCCCCCTGAACCCGCTTCCGTGAACAATGGCTTTGTCGCTCCGGGTACCTGCCTTCCGGTCTTTACTCCATGAAAAACCCGGGTCCTTTATTGGCGCTCCGAAAATAATGTTCTTCAGCGAAAGGGTAACAACCGCACGGTCGTGAGTCTTCATCCTTGCCACAGAGATTATATATGAATCCGGATCCAGAAGTGGTTTCGAAAACCTGACTGGATGCGGTCTGAAATCCTTTTCATCAAAAACATACAATATTTCCGAGCCCTCATTATCGAGATCGACAAGCTTTACCGGATATTTCTCTGCCAGCCTGAGATAGCCGAAATTACTGAATCCCTCAATTGCGGGGCCGGGAGCCGAAGACTCGGCAATTATTACATTATCAAGCTTTCTTATCGACTTAAGAAATTCAAGGACACCCTCAAGTGTATCGACATGGGTCGCTGCGAGCTGTATTGTCATCGATACATTATTGGGTTTGATAATTACCCTGCGGTTACTGATGGCTCCTCGTATTTCCTTCGAGAACGGCTCGAGAGCCCTGAATGCAATGTCGGCACGGTTATCACCCGTTGTTATTGAAACACGGGATGCCAACTGTGAGTCAAACTTAACGGGAGCAATTCCTGCAATATTACTGAAAGAACCTGTAAAGGTGGCAGCAATACCACCCATAACTGATGTCTTTATAAAACTACGGCGATTAATAGAATTCATAGCGAATGATTTTAGCCTTCAAAGGTAAAAATTCCATTTGTATTTGACCACACCTGATAAATTCCCATCTTTTGTATCCGGCCTCACCCCCATTTCCCCCTCTCCCGGGGTGAGAGGGGGATGTTATTCGTATGATTCAATCTTCGAAGAAACCTGACGGATATGACGAGTGTCTATTCATTTCATAAGTGATATGCCTGATCTATTTACCGCTTAGTTGTCTGGATCAGAGTCTTTTAATATGTTTTTTAATACGTCTTATAATACGTCTTATAATACGTTTTTTAATACGTTTTTTAATACGTTTTTTATTGCTCAATTATGATTTGGAAGGCAAGGATACAATCACTTTTGCCCGTAGGGCATAAGGTATTGTAGATTAGGTAATATGACGTGATTTTATACCTCGTGGAGGTTATGGAGAAAAATACCATATCTGCTACGCGTAATCAAACCAATAATATAATCCTCTACTACAATACCTTAACCGCTACGCGGTAACCATTTATAAGTATATCATTAAGGTATACTATGAATAACAAATAAGTTTTTAAAGATCTGCCGGTTGTCAATAAATTAACCTCATTATATTATAAATAAGCTTTGAAATTTGAAACAAATTAAGATTTGCATCGTATTTTTGTCTTTGGGACTGTCTAAATTTCATAAATATAAATGCAAGGCAAAAAAACGCTTCTTTTAATTTTTCTGTTCATCCCGTTTTTTTTAGCATCCGCTCAGGAGACGCCTGTAAACCCGGTATCGAATAAGGTATTCACACCATTCATATTCAACCCGGCAATTACGGGGAGTAAAGATTTCCTGTCTGTCGATCTTCTGGCGGCTCTTCAGAATAATCAATATACCCAGATTCTCAGTGCAAATACAAGGCTGAAGAAACGCGGACGGGATCAGCTCCTTAATTCGAATGTCACGGAATTTTCAAATTTCGGGATAGGAGGTTTTGCTTTCAATGATCTTACCGGAGAACACCGGAATGCAGGAACAGGTATTTCCGGAGCATATCATATCCCCCTCGACAGGGAAAAGATCTCTTTCCTTTCAGTAGGTGCGGCGGCTAAAGGCATTTACAGCCACTTCCCGGGCGATCCGGATACGGACCCGGTCAAACCCGAAAGAGATTCACTTTTGCTAAATATCGATGCAGGCATATATTATTATAATCCGTCTTTTTATGCTGGCATTTCAGCGACAAATATCTTATCTGAACCACCCGTTAGGGATACTATTCCGGTATCAAGAGAGTTCTTCCTCACCGCAGGGTTCAAGGTTGTCCTAAGCAGAAGATTAAATATAGTGATTGAGCCGTCGGTCATTGCAAATACCGGCGATACTCTTTCGGACGATTTACGTGACATGATCCATCCCGGACTTAAATTATATCTCGGGAATTTCTGTATGGGATCATATCTTAACGACTATGACAGGATCCCCTTCTTTTTCCAGTATAAATATCCCGGATTCTATATAGGAACTTTCTTTGAACTTCCCAGGAACACCCCATTTTACAAGAAGGAGATCACCGCGGAAATAGTTTTAGGTTTGAATATTTCAAAAAATCATCCCTCACGTAACAGGAAAGGCCAGTGGTAAGGGATTTTTCATTAATAATATGAAAAGATTTTTCAGGTCAATATTATTCTGTTCTGTAATAGTGTGCTGCGGGATTTTTTTCTCATCAGCAGATGTCAGTTATGATGAAGGCAATCATAGCCTTATCCGCACAGGGATCCCACAGGATGATCTTCCTGTCAGAATTGCATTTTTCGATCTCGATATAATTGCTCCTTCATCGGGTGTTCAGTTTTTCAGGGACGGAATTGTTTTTCTCGGTCTGTCGAAAAATTATTCAAGAATGATACCTGAGCATGTATCATTCGGAACTGTCCAGGCATATTATGCAGTTCCCGGGGATACTTCATTACAGGATCCTGTAATCTTCTCACCCGATTTGCGTTTCTTATGGCCCTGTGATGCCATATCCTTTAACGCCAGTTACGATAAAATGTATTTTACCAGGAAGGATGAGACGGAAAAACATGAAAAAATATATGTATCGGACTATTCCGGCGGCCGTAATGGTAAAGGAAGCTGGACAGATGCATCAACTCCGCTGGATTTCTGTACAGGCGATTTTACCTATACACATCCGGCGCTGTCGGCTGATGGAAGTATGATGATCTTCGCATCGGACAGGGAAGGATCTTCAGGCGGACTTGACCTTTTCATCACAAGAAAAGAAGGTGAAAAATGGTCATCACCCCGGAATCTTGGAAAGCTTATCAATACAAAATCAGATGAACTTTATCCCTTCCTGGATAATTCAAACAATCTCTATTTCTCTTCAAAAGGACATCCCGGATACGGAGGATATGACATTTTTGTCAGCAAATACAACGGGAAGAACTGGGAAGAACCTGTGAATCTTACAAAGCTCATCAATTCTCCGGATGATGATATTGCATTTACAATGAACCGGCTAAACGGGAAAACAGGTTTCTACTCTTCCATTGATAATGTTAACAAGAGATACTCACAGCTTTATAAGATCTCGGGTGCAGAAAAAAGTGACGGGAAGAATATAGCAGATATTTCGGCTTTATTAATGACCAGGGCGCTGGCAGATACTGCTTTTACCTATCAGAAGCTGCTTCTGGCAAAAGCCGACGATATTTCAAGAGCGGCCGAGGAGGCAAGGATAGCGGAAGCTGAGGCAAAAACAAAAGCTGCTGAGACCAAAAAGACAACTGACAAAGAAAAGGCTGCCGAAGCTAAGAAGCTTGCCGACGAAACAAAGGCTGCCGAAGCCAGGAAGCTCGCCGATGAGGCTAAAGCTGCCGAAGCCAGGAGGCTCGCTGAGGAAGCCAAAACTGCTGAAGCTGAAAAAGCTGCTGAAGCTGCAAAAACGAAATCTGCATTGGCTTCATCACAACCCAAAGTGAGGGTAGATACAGTTAAATCCATTACTCCTGTATCGGAAAAACTCAGGGATGTGGTTATTTACAGGATACAATTCCTTTCCAGTGTTTCACAGAAACCTATGAAGGAAGTGAGTGTTAACGGTAAATCATATCCTGTCTACATATATTACTACCTGAAGGAATACCGTTATACTGCCGGGGAATTCACATCTCTTGAATCTGCCAAAGCGCTTCAGTCTGCCATGAGAAAAGCCGGCTATCCGCAGGCCTTCGTGGCTGCATTTAAAAATAATACAAGATCACTGGATCTTAACCTTTTCAGATAGTAAAACAGGATTGTATTTACTGCAAAACAAACAGATCTGTCAGGGATTCTGCTGCAAACTCTCCCTTGCGTACCTCAGATGAACGCTGCTGAGCTCGCATAGTCCCATATTCTTAACAAACTCCTGGCCATCGCCTATAATATAACTCAGGAAGGCCAGAACTGCAGGATTTCCGGGTGTACCAAGAGATCCGATTGTAAGTTCCCTGCATAGGTTTTCAGGATATATTCCGAGCCAGACGCTCCTGTGGGCTGTCTCAAGGTCTTTGAACGGGGCTTCTGTCCTTCCTATTTTATTATCGAAATCGAGATCAAAAGGTAATATCTGAATGTGCTCCGTCCGCTTCCCCGAGGGAGCTTCGAATGCAAAGGACAGATTACAATAGCCAATAGCCATAGTATTTTTCGCGACCGTACTGATCATTTCCATATCACCGGTCACACCTGCACCTTTCAGATCGGAAGCTTTCCTGTAGCAGAAATCAGCCAGGACATCAGAAGCACCTGATTCGTCAGCCCTGATAAAAACGGCCGGCTTTTCGTTCCCGGAAGTATCCAGCAAGGTTCCCCATGAAGGTGTTTCAGTACCGGTAAAAAGTTGCTGTATCTCATCAGGGCTCAGTCCCTGGTTCATCAGCCTCGGCAGATAAGGATTCTTATCATTTACGATTATCGCAACTCCATCTTTTGCAACCGGCATCAGCCATATTCCTGAATCTTTTTCATCATCCGTAAGCGGACGTGAGATCATGGCGAGATCGACCTTTTTATCTATAAGATCGGCTATCCCCTGCCCGGTCCCTGTTTCAACGACCGTTATTTTCACATCCTGGTGAAGAGTCATAAATCCTTCTGCCCATTTCTTCATAAGAGGTGAAAGGGCAAATGCTCCGCTGATTGTGAATTCCCCGGAAATAATCTCTTCGGGAACAGCATCGGAGTTGTTTTCCGCTGTACCAGATTTGCGTGATTTACAGCCAAATATGACAATAACTGTCAGAAGCAGTATAAGTATCTTTTTCATCAGTATATAATTTTTATTTTAATGGCCTGATGGAACCCACATGTCTGAAAATTATATACATAAGTGTTTGTTTAGGTAATACATGTGGGTTTCAAGGTTATTTTTTCTTAAAGTTACGAATTTATCTGTTTCAACTTTAATGATTCATAACCTTTGTGCTCTTCGTGTGAACTTTGTGCTCTTCTATATAACTCACCCCTAAATCCCCCTAGGGGGACTTTTGAGTCTGAGCGCCCCCCTGGGGGCAAGGGGTGGCAAGAAGGGCAGGAGTTATTATAGTTGATGTTCCTGAGTTCTCTAAGGTGGTACACTTTGTGGTTAAATAAAATTAATTCCTTACCATATAGCTGGGACCTGTTAATTTTTATTCAGGTTTCCGTCGAATTTAAGGACCTGTCCTTTTCTTGTATCTGCTTTAAATGTATTGTTTCCATATCTTAATGACAGCGGAAATCCGGCATGTGACCTTACTTTCAGGAAAACAAGTTTGCCCTGCTTCCACTCAAAATCGAGTTCAAATCCTCCCCTGGCCCGTATTCCTTCTATTCTTCCTTCAGGTATATCAGATGGCAAAGCCGGCAGGATGTCGATTGATGACAGATGACTTTGAAGCAGCATTTCGGCAATACCGGCAGCTCCACCAAAATTTCCATCTATCTGGAAGGGCGGATGGGCATCGAACAGGTTCGGATAAGAACCTCCACCCGAAGAGCCGCCTCCCGATGCTTTAGCATTCGTTTGTCCTGCGGGTCTAAGCAGCATCCTTACCATTTTCCAGGCATGATCGCCGTCGAGGAATCTGGCCCAGAAATTTATCTTCTAGGCAAGGCTCCAGCCTGTACCCTCATCACCACGGGCTATAAGAGATCTCTTTGCTGCCTCCATAAGTTCGCGGTTTTCATCATAACTGATCTCCTTTCCCGGGTGAACGCCCCATAGGTGTGAGACATGCCGGTGTTTGTTATCCGGATCATCTGTATCATACATCCATTCCTGAAGCTGGCCAAATCTCCCGATCCGGTACGGAGCGATTCGTGGAAGGATCTCTCTCAGAGTATCAGCAAAAGTCTTATCCGTGCCCAGAACAGCTGATGCCTCAATACATGCCTTGAACAGGCTTTTTATAATCTGATGGTCCATTGTCGGCCCATAAACCAGACCACCATTCTCCGGTGAATTTGAAGGTGAAGAAACCAGCCATCCTGTTTCAGGATCAGTGACAAGAAAATCAACATAAAATCTGGCAGCACTTTTCATCACAGGCCAGGCTCTGCGGGAAAGAAAGGATTTGTCGCGGCTGTAGAGAAAATGTTCCCAGAAATGATGCGCGAGCCATCCGCTTCCGCTTACCCAGATACCATGATCAGAAGCATTAATTGGAGCGGCACCCCTCCAGAGATCAGTATTATGATGAAGCACCCACCCCCGGGCATTGTAATGATCATGGGCAACCTTAGAGCCTGCAGGAACAACCTCTTCTATCATCCTGAAAAGAGCATCATGGCATTCTGCAATATTAAGGACTTCCACAGGCCAGTAATTCATTTCAGTATTTATGTTTACAGTGTATTTGCTGTCCCAGGAAGGATTTAGCTTATCATTCCATATACCCTGAAGATTGGCCGGATATGTACCCTCGCGGCTTGAAGCAAGCATCAGGTAACGGCCATACTGGACATAAAGTGCGGCCAGGGAATTGTCCATCGCCTCAGGAATCCTTGAAATCCTCAGGTTTGTCGGAAGGTTTTCAGTGTCTGAAGAACCCAGAAAAATTGAAAATCTGTTGAAATATTTCTGATAATCAGCAATATGAGCCTTCCTGACCTGGTTAAACGATCTGTTGCCGAGATCGGACAGATATGTGATGCATCTGGCTTCCGGATCGCCTGATACATCTTTCGGATCAATAAAATTTGTTGCGGCAGCAAGCCAGAGTACTACACGGTCTGCCTTTTCAATATGGAGAACCTTATCCCTTGCGGTAACACTTCCTCCATCGGCTCTCACTTTAACCATGGCTGTTCCCTTAAGGACACCATCCTTAACCGCTACATTCATTTCGATGATGCCATCATCAGTAGTCACTACAGAGAACCCTTCATGTGGTGATTTAAGCATTATATCAAAGGTCAGCGCCTTTTTCCTGCCTGCAGTCAGGTTCACCGCAATAATATTATCAGGATAACTTGCTATATATTCCCTCGAAAAAGGTATATCCCCCGCAATATAAGAGGTCCGGCATACGGCACTGGAAATATCCAGTTCTCTCCGGTATGAGGTAACAGTCTCATGATCAGGGAAGCTCAGCAGTATATCTCCGAAAGGCTGATATTTCTGCTGGCGCAGAGGAACGCTCATAAATTCCCTGAGAGCAAGTTCCTCGGCTTCGTCCTGTTTGCCCTGCCACAAAAGTTCCCTTATTGTCTTCAACGATTTATATGCACCTTCATGAGAATAATCATGCGGCATACCTGCCCACAGGGTTTCCTCATTGAACTGGATCCTGTCAACAGCAGGCCCGCCGAAAATCATTGCCCCCAGCCTTCCGTTACCTATGGGAAGAGCCTCTTCCCATGAAGAGGCAGCATGCTCATACCAGAGCTTTAAATCATTGCCAGTCTGTGAATTGCCGGAAGCAGTCACAAATATCATCACCAGCAGCAAAAGGATATACCTGATTTTCTTCATCCGAAGAATTATTTTAAAGGTTATAAATAATTAGAGCTAAGATACGAACTAAACTCAAAATGTTTTTTCAATAAAATGCAACATTTCATATTTATTAAAGTCTTTAATCCGGAATGAACTGAATAATCATATAATAAGGAAGGCCATGAAAAATATTAAGGAATTATCGCTTTTATTAATCTGTCTGACAATCACTGCGTGTGTTGATGCGCAGTTCCGGAGAACTGTATATGGCAACGGAAAGGTGGTAACCGAAGAGAGAACGCCGCTTCAGGCAACCGGAGTAAGAGTAAGCACCGGTATCGATGTTTATCTTAGCCAGGGCGACAAGCTTAACCTGGTTGTAGAGGCGGATGAGAACCTGCATGATTACATAATCACGGAAGTCAAGAACGGAATACTCGATGTCTATACAGATGCCAATATCCGTGGTGCTGAAAAGAAAAGAGTCTATGTCACGCTTAAGACTATCAACACTGTCAGTACCTCGAGTGCAGGAGATATAATCGGTGAATCGCCGGTTGAGACAGATAATCTGAAGATCTCAGCCAGCAGCGCCGGCGATATCAAGCTGGAGGTTTATGCTGACAATGTTGATGCAAATATCAGCAGTTCAGGGGATGTTACCCTGACTGGAGAAGCAGGATTCATGGAAGCTGACCTGAGCAGTGCAGGAGATCTTAATGCAAATAATCTCAAGGTAAAAGAGGCTGACATTTCTGTATCCAGTGCAGGCGGGGCCGATATTTATGTAACTGAAAAACTTACCGCAAGGGCATCAAGTGCCGGAAGTATAAATTACAGGGGTGATCCGAAAAATGTAGATGCCCATTCCTCCAGCGCCGGGGGAATACATCGCAGATAACTTCCTTATCATTATATATAGTTATATTATAATAGCCGCCAGGGAATCTCCCCGGCGGTTTTTTTTATCTTTGCAGTAAAGCACTGACAAAAAATTACTATATATGGAAAAAAACATAAGCATAGACCTTAAGAATGCGGCAGGCTTTATCTCCTATGAAGAGGTAGTTGCACTTGCACAGCAGTCAATCAGGCATCTTGATTCCCTGAATGCAGGAACAGGAGCCGGAAATGATTTTCTCGGATGGCTCTCTCTCCCCGATGATATAGTCAAACAATTCGACAGGATTGAAAAAACAGCAAAGCATCTGAGATCGGTTTCAGATACAACGGTGGTCATTGGTATCGGAGGCTCATACCTGGGGGCTAAAGCAGTTATCGAAGGACTTTCACATTCTTTCGCACCTTTACTTAAATCAAAACATCATGAGATAATTTTTGCCGGTCAGAATATTTGCGAAGATTATATGTCTGATCTTTTAGAGATCCTGGACGGCAGGAACTATTCAATTATAGTTATCTCAAAATCAGGAACCACAACCGAACCGGCTATTGCTTTCAGGATCCTTAAAGATCATCTTGAAAGAAGGGTCGGAAAAGCCAGGGCTGCCGACATGATCATCGCTATCACCGACAGTTCAAAGGGCGCATTGAGATCGCTTGCCGATCTTAACGGGTACGATACATTTATAATTCCCGACGATATCGGTGGAAGATATTCGGTTCTCACACCTGTCGGACTGCTGCCCATTGCTGTTGCCGGAGCCGATATCAGGATGCTTGTCAGGGGAGCGCACGAAATGGCGCTTATCACAAGAAAAAACAAGGATGCAGTATCAAATCCTTCCCTTATGTATGCTGCTGCCAGAAACCTTCTCCTCCAGACCGGCCGGCCCGTTGAGACACTTGTCGGATTCACTCCGCGACTGCATTATTTTTCCGAATGGTGGAAACAGCTCTTTGGGGAAAGCGAAGGCAAGGAAGGTAAGGGGATTTTCCCGGCATCAGTCGATTTTACTACAGATCTTCACTCACTCGGGCAATATATCCAGGAAGGTCAGAGAATACTCTTTGAGACATTTCTGTCAGTTGCCGGTACACGTAAGAAAGTTACAATACCTCCCGAAAAAGATGATTCCGACCAGCTGAACTACCTTGCCGGGAAAAGACTGTCGGAGGTCAACAACAATGCTGAAACCGGCACTATCCTGGCTCATAATGACGGTAATGTACCTGTAATAAAGATCAACATTCCGGAGCTTAATGAATTTTTTATCGGCCAGCTTATTTATTTCTTCGAGATGGCCTGTGCTATCAGTGGATACATCCTTGATGTCAATCCGTTTGACCAGCCGGGTGTGGAAGCCTACAAGAAGAATATGTTTGCACTCCTTAATAAGCCCGGGTTTGAAGAGGCCGGGAAGAAGTTGAGAGAAAGGCTGGGGAGGTAGGTATTACGGTTTGACGGCTTGACGGCTTGACGGTTTAACGGTTTAACTTTTTAACGGTTTGACGGTTTAACGGTCTGACGGCTTGACGGTTTTGCTTTGCCAGCCGAAGCCTTTTTCGGCCTGCAAAGCTTTAGCGGAAGGGGTGGCGAAGGCTGGCGGTCTCAGGTCGTATGATCGTATGGTCGTAAGTAAGAATAAAAATTATATTTTTTATAGAACTTTAAACTAATTATTATGAAAATTGAATTGAAAAAAGATTTTACCTGGTCACTGGTTGTGCCCACGAGTATGGGTGTCCGGATCACCCCGTTGAACGGTCAGCCTGTACATTGCAGCGATACATTTCACATGCAGGCGACCAGTGCCGAAACCAATGTTGCCAGTGTAAGTTCTTATCTTGGATTACCTGTAAAAGTATTGACAACCTTTGTAAGGGAGAGTCCGGTTGCCCGTTTTATAAAGGATAATCTGGCCGGCCGGCATATGGCATATGAAGGTGCTGAGGTCGATCAGGGAGGACCCTGGGGTTACAGGCACCAGTTTAACATAGCCGACAGCGGTTACGGATCAAGAGGACCGAGAGTTCAGAACGACCGTGCCGGGGAAGTAGGAAGGACATTGAATGTGAAGGATTTCGATCTCGGGAGGTTATTTGACAAAGAAGGAGTACAGATCCTTCATCTTTCAGGACTTATAGGTGCTCTTTCTCCCGAAACAAGCAATTTCTGTCTCGAACTGGCAAGAGCAGCCAGGAAATACGGTACCAGGATCTCCTTCGACCTTAATTACCGTGCAACCTTCTGGAAAAACAGGGAGAAGGAACTTTCCGCAACCTTTAAGGAAATAGCCGGTCTGGCAGATATTCTTGTGGGCAATGAAGAGGATTTCCAGCTTTGTCTGGGTATCGAAGGTCCCGAAGAAGGAGGAAAAGATCTTGCCTCGAAGATCGGAAGCTTCAAGGAAATGATAGGCAGGGTGAAGAAGGCTTATCCCGGTGCATCAGTGTTTGCCACCACTCTCCGCCAGGTCATCAGTACAAATGAGCACCTCTGGGGTGCAATAATGCTTGAAGGTGATAACTGGCATATCGTTGAACCACGTGAAATTCATGTCCTCGACAGAATTGGAGGTGGAGACGGTTTCGTAGGCGGACTGCTTTATGCCATCCTTAAGGGCTGGGATGCGGAAAAATGGATTCAGTTCGGATGGGCTACCGGAGCACTTGCAACAACGGTTATCACCGATTATGGACAGCCTGCAGATGAGGACCAGGTTTGGAGCATCTGGAAAGGTAATGCCAGAGTAAAAAGATAGAGAATATTTCATTTATGATTCCTGCCACCGGAATCCCCGGCAGGAATCATTTTTTCCTTAGTTTATTCTTTGCAACAAATTCATCCAGTATCTGTGACAGAGTCGGATCACCAATCTCCTGCAATTCATAATTCACCCTTGTTGCAGGTTTCTCTATGTTTATTATCCGCTGCAGGTCGATAGGTGTTGCTACAATTACACTGTCGCACTTTGTATTATTGATACTCTTTTCAAGGTCACGAAGCTGTTGTTCTCCATATCCCATGGCCGGGAGAAGAGTTCCGATTCCGGGATAAAGGCCGAAGGTTTCTTTGAGCTTGCCCACAACAAATGGCCGGGGATCAATTATCCCTGCAGCCCCAAACTTACGGGCAGCCATAATACCTGCGCCAAGCTTCATCTCTCCATGGGTAAGGGTTGGCCCATCTTCAACAACGAGTACATTCTTTCCCCTGATCACCGAAGGATCATCAACTTTTATTGGTGATGCAGCATCTATGACTGTTGCCTTTGGATTGACTTTCTCAATACTTTCCCTTACAATGTTTATGGAGTCCGGGTCAGCGCTGTCGATTTTGTTTATAACCACCACATCAGCGATCCGGAGAGTAACCTCCCCCGGGTAATACCTCAGCTCATGCCCGGCCCTGTGGGGATCGGTCACAGTTATCATAAGATCAGGTTTATAAAACGGAAAATCATTATTCCCTCCATCCCAGACAACGACATCGCATCCTGCAGGATCCTTTTCAGCTTTCCGGAGAATAGCCTCATAATCAACCCCGGCATAAATAACATTACCCCGTACAACATGAGGTTCATATTCCTCCATCTCCTCTACAGTACATTTATGCTTTTCGAGATCTTTAAGAGTGGCAAACCTCTGAACCTTCTGTTCACTCAGATTACCGTATGGCATGGGATGACGGACAGCAACAACCTTCAGCCCTTTTGCCATAAGGATATCAATCACTTTCCTCGAGGTCTGGCTCTTTCCACAACCTGTCCTCACCGCTCCCACTGCAATAAGGGGCTTCGTACTTTTTACCATTGTTGCATCCGGACCAAGCAGAACGAAATCGGCACCGGCGGAATTAACGATGGCACCGACCGACATCACCTTATTATATGTAACATCACTGTAGGAAAAAATGCATTGATCAACCTTGTGTTTCCTTATTATTTCAGGAAGGTTCTCCTCTGCAAAGACCGGAATGCCTTTAGGATATAATTTCCCGGCAAGGTCGGCAGGATACCTTCTCCCGTCAATATCGGGTATCTGGGCTGCTGTGAAAGCAACAACATTATAGCTTTCATTATCCCTGAAACAAATATTAAAGTTGTGGAAATCCCTTCCGGCAGCACCGATAATTACTACATTTTTTCTTACCATAAATTTATTTTTTCAGCAATTTATTGACAGTACAGATTTTCATTTTAAAATGAATCAGCAAATGTATAATTTGTATACCGGAATTCCGAAAGTTTATTCAAAATTTTTAAACATGGTTTCCACATTATAACTGTCTGTAATACAATAAAATTTATATCAACCGGTTATGATCTGTAAATACTCCGGAGAAATTATCTTTTGTAATGAACTATCTGATAAATTCTTTGTACTATTATAACTTTGTATGAATGTCCTTGCCCACATATACCTGTCGGGGGATTCCGATAAGATAATCATCGGTAATTATATCGGCGATTATGTTAAAGGCAGGGATTATCTCAACTACCCCGAGCTTATCAGGAAGGGTATTATTCTTCACAGGTATATAGATATGTTCACCGACCGGCATCCTGTGGTACACAGAAGCAAGA
>Ga0116173_1002781_pt1 | contig 13425 bp, 10 predicted proteins | sample AD_UKC085_MetaG_FD_89800 | JGI IMG/M metagenome (GOLD analysis project Ga0116173, IMG submission 89800) | Active sludge microbial communities of municipal wastewater-treating anaerobic digesters from USA - AD_UKC085_MetaG | ecosystem: Engineered > Bioreactor > Anaerobic > Digestate | place: USA...
TAACGCGCAAAACCAAAATGAGACATAAAGCAAAGATATTCGCCGTATTGGCGATCGGCCTGTTTGCCGTTTTGCCGCTGGTCTTGGCGCAACCGACTGACAATTCGGCCGGCAATGGCGCGGCGGCGGAATCCGGAGAAAATCTTTACGGCCAAGGCGGTGAAATTTTAGATATGACCGGATACGGCCAGGCGATTGAGGCGCTGATGAAAGCGCCGACGGGCAAGATGACCGATGAAATCTACGTTGAAATCACCGCGCGTTTGGCGGTTTGCCATAAGGGGACAATGGTCACCGACGAAGTTTTCAATCATCTCAAAGATCCTTACGATGTCACGGCGCCGGAATATGCCGCGTTCACCTATCAGAATATGGAGAGGTATATGGAGGAAATTGACGCCGCGGAATCCGATCCCGCGGGCGGATGGATTAAGAAATACGAGGCAAGAAAGGCCGAATTGGAAGCCAACGGCTGTGTTTTCAACACCACGCCGGACGGCGAGGTTAAATCCCCGTGCATGGACGCCGACGGCGACGATCCCGATCGGGAAGGCGAAGTTTATTATTACGGAGAAACCGCGCGGGCCGGCAATGAGCACTATGTTTGCGAGCCGTGCCGGTATGCGGATGCTTGCCGCGGAGATTTTGTCGTTGAGCAAATTTGCCGGGACGGGAAACCGGCGGACGTGGAGCATAGATGCGAATACGGCTGTTTTGCCGGCCGCTGTCTGGCGCGGGAAGAATCCCAAAAGCAATTGTGCGAAGGACAGTGCCTGGAAAATTGTCCGGCGGGCACCATGGATTTTGGCACCGGCGGGTGCCCCAAAAAGGACGGCCAAAAAAATGTCTGTTGCCAGAAGGTGTTTGGCAAACCCGAGGCGTCCGGGACCTGTGCCGGAAGCTGTATGAAATCGTCGGTTTGTCCCGAAGGATACGAAAATAAAGGCACAGATTCCTGCGTGCAGGAGGAAAATTGCTATAAGTGCGGCCTGTTCAACCTGTTCACCTGTTGCGATTACACCAAAAATGTTTGCTGTGTTCCCAAAACCGACGCGCCGCTCCCCGCGCCGGCAAAATGCAACGGCTATTGCGCCGCCGGCGCTTGCGCGCCGGGCAGTTTTGCCAAGGGAACGGCGGATTGCGCGCCGGCGCGGACTTGCCTGCCGTGCGGATTTTTCGGCCTGAAGAAATGTTGCGAATATCAAAGCACAATCTGTTGCGAATATCCCGAGCCGGTAACTGATTGCAGTGGCGGAATTTGCACCTATGACGAATGCCCCTCCGGAACGGTGGATGTCGGCATTGCCAACTGCGGCAAGGAAAAAAAATGCAAAACCGCCTGCTGGGGCTTTTGCAAGAAATGCGATAAAAAGCAAACCAGATGTTGTATGGCTGTCGGCGGGGAAAAATGCGATCGGGGAACCTGTCAGGAAAGCGGCACTTGTCCTGTTGGCTATAAAAGCATCGGCGCGGCTGATTGCGGTTCCTACGAAAAGGAGTATGCCTGCGGGTTTTTGGGGATGAGCAAATGCAAAGATCCGGCGGCCAAAACCTGTTGCGTGCCGGAATAATTCGCAAATTTTTTTGAAATATAATTATCTTGAATTGTAAAACCCCCAAATCCAAAGAGGTAAAGAGTTTCGCAATTCAAAGCAAAATATGAAGAACAAAAAAACAGTTTGTGGCGCAATACTGGCGGGTTGTTTGTCGCTTGCCGGGATGTCGGTGTTTGCGGCGGATGCGATTACCGGCGGCGGAGATTTTGATTCCGCGGTATTGGTCGCGCCGGGAGTTTATGAGGTTGCCGCGCTTCCCGAAGACCATCGCGATTTCTTTTATTTCAATCTTGATTCCGGACAGGAGGCGCAGGTGAGTGTTAAATTTAATCAGGCCGCGGGCAGTAATTACGGCACCAATGTCGGATTTAATCTATATGATTCCGAGAGACGGCAGTTGCGCAATGATTTTGGCGGCACCGGCGATACATTTGAATTTTCCTATTTATCGGGTTCGGGTGCGCCGGGCAGTAAGTATTATTTGGAGACTTATAACGATGGTATTTGGGACGGGGGCTCCTATGTGGTTACATTCAAAACCGCCGATCGCTACGACGCGGAAAGCAAGACCGATGCCGGCGGCGATATTGCCGGCGCGATGGCGATATCGCCGGGCAATCATAAAGGTTATTTGGCCGGCGGCGATTCTTTTGAAAGCGGCGGCGACGATCTTGCCGATTTTTACAAATTCAATGTTTCGTCCGGGCAAAGTCTAAACATCAATGCCGTGCCATCGTTGGAGGCGTCAATTTTGCTGGCGATCTATGACACGCAAAGAAAGCTGATTGATGAAGTTTCCGTGGACAATCCGGGGCAAATCATAAATCTTCCATTCACGGCTCAAAAGGGCGGGGAAGTGTATCTGGCGGTAGCTTGTTATAACGAATATTGCGGAGAGCGGTTGGCTTCGTATGATCTGGGTATCGGCGCGGCGGTTGGCGGGGGCGCGGAAATCGCCGTGCCTGATGATGGCAGTGACGTTGTGCCGCCCGGCGGTGACACGGGAACTGGAAGCGGGGGTATCGGCGCCGGCGGTATGGTCGGCCAAAACGGCGACGGTGAAATTTTCTATGATGATGACGGCAACGCAATGCTATCCCATGAACAAGCTGGCGGCGTTGATATGCTTTTCGGCGGGCCGGGAATTTCAACGGCGTTTATCATCGGCAATCTGATCGTGTTGGGCGTCATTTTGTTTTTTTCACTGATATTTTATATTTATTCCGCGGTTTGTCTGCAAAAGATTGCCAAAAGAACCAACACCGCGCCCGCGTGGCTGGCGTGGGTTCCGATCGCTAACGCGTTTTTAATGTTGAAAATCGCGCAAAAGCCTTGGTGGTGGTTTTTCTTGCTGTTTGTGCCGGTGATTAATATCGTTGTGGCGGTCATCGTTTGGATGAAGATTGCCGAATTTACCGGCAAAGAAAGCTGGGTCGGCGCGTTGACGCTGGTACCGGTCATCGGTATCGCAATTCCCGCCTACCTGGCATTTTCGGGCGATTCTCAAAAAAAAACTGACGGCGGCGAGCCCGAAGAAAAAAAGGGGCCGGAATTTATCGGCGGGTCCAAAGAGGCGGACAAGCCCGCGGTCGGCTACAAGCATCCCTGCAAATACTGCGAGCAGATGGTTTCTCCGGACGCCGCGGTTTGCCCGTTTTGCGGCAAAGAAGGGCCGCTGGGGCCGGACAGATGTCCCAAATGCCACGATCCGATTGATAAGAAATGGAAAGCTTGCGCCCACTGTGGCTTGAACTTGCGCATTGTTTGTCCGTTTTGCGGCAAGGTAACATTCTTTGGCAAATATTGCGAAGATTGCGGCAAAAAACTGGTGGTCGCCTGTCCGGTGTGCCAATTTGAACAGCCGCCGCTGGGTGATAAATGCATCAAGTGCGGCCAGCCTTTGAAAGGTTCGGCGCAAAAATAATTCCAATCAATAATCAATAATCAATAATCAATATGGCATTACAACCGTTCACGGATAATTTTGCGGACAACAGCACCGAAGCCGGATTCCAATTCACGTTTTTTTGCGCGATCTGCAACGAGGGCTACAAAACGAAATTCATTGAATCCAAAACCTATAACAAAGGCAAATTGTTGAAAGGCATCGGCGGCCTGATCGGGGCGGCGGCGCAGATTGCCGGCAAATATAATGTCGGTTACGGCGTGGATCGGGGAATGGACGCGATCGGCGAAAGATTCAACGGCATGAGCCCGGAATGGCAAAAAGAACACGACAAAGCGTTTGAACAGGCGCAATCCGAGGCCAAGGCGCATTTCCATCGCTGTCCCCAGTGCACCCAATGGGTGTGCGAAAACGATTGGAACGAACAGGAAAATCTTTGCACCCAGTGCGCGCCGCGCGAGAACGTCCAGATTGCGTCGGCGCGGGCCAAGAAAAAGGCGGCCGATATTGACGCCAAAGCCGCCGCCGCGAAAGTGTTCACCGGCGAGATTGAGGCCAAACAAACGCTGTGCCCCAAGTGCGGCAAGCCCGCCGGCACCGGCAAGTTCTGCAATAATTGCGGCCAGTCGCTGGCAATGGCAGTTTGCGAAAAATGCGGCGCCAAAAATCCCGCCGGCACCGCCTTTTGCGGCGAATGCGGCAAAAAACTGTAAGCATTAAATCATTCAGAGGGTTAGACCCTCTGAAAATTAAAAAGATGAAGCCAAAAATTTTGATTTTGCTTGCCGTTATTTTGCTGGTGATTGCCGCCGCCGCGGGTTTTCTTTGGATGTCGGCGCGAAAAGCGGCGCCGCTGTCCGAGAACATGCCGTTGTCGGTGTCTAATGACGGAGATGAAACGACGCCTGCGGCGCCGGAGCCGCAAACCATTGCGCCATTGCGCCTGGCTTACGAATTGAAGAATTTCGGTCCCGGGCAAAACGTTACCCTTTCTTATTTTTTTGAAAAAAAACAAACATGCGCTCGCGGCGCCGCTTATTTGGGCGTGGCGAAGCTGGTGTCATCGGACGGCCGGTTTAACAACCAATATGCAAAGCTGGCCGCCTATGAAGATAACGGCGAATTGGGCCTCAGCACCTGGACCAACGAAGGAAGCTTGGCGTTTGACGACGCGGTTCCGTATTTCAACGAGATGAACGTGCCGCTGTTCGTGAGCGAATTGTTTATCGCCGCGGGCAAGAACTTCAACGATGAAGAATATTGGCGCTCGGGTGCTCCGGTGATTTTAAAAGACGTGGTTTTCGGCCGGTCAAAAGGAAATTATTCAATAATCTATCAGGGCGAGGATGCCGCCGCGGCGATTCCCTGCACCAAATTCAAGATTGTCGGCAAGACCACGAATATGGACGGGTATTTCAATGTCTGCGTGGCAAAAAAGATCAACGAGGTCAATCTGCCGTTTATGGTGTATATGGAATTTGAGAATGAACAGGGGCCGCAATGGCAATTGAAGAATGCGGCGAAGGAGGAGAGCGGCATTGCCTGGACGCCGCAATGTTTGGAGGCGGTTCAATGCCCTTACATTGCCGAACCCGCGGCGGCCGAGAGGAGCCGGTGCGCCGGGCAGATTGAGCCCAAAAACGATTCAAACGGATGCGTTGAGGAGTATCGGTGCGTGTCCGAAATTGATCGGGCCAAGGAGGCGATTGCGCGGGCGCAAAATCCGGATTGCGCGATTGATCAAAAACTTCTGGAAAAATATCTCGCCTGCCGCAAAAACAACCAGCCCAATTATGACCCGGTAAAATATGGCGATGACGGTTGTTTGCAGGACATCAACTGCCGCCCCTGATATGTTTTTCAAAAGGGTCGGACCCTTTTAGCAAAAATCCCTTTTGCCAGGGATTTTTTAGCGGTTGGCAATGAGGCTTCGTAAATTGTTAATATTTTTTACATAGTGCTTGACAAAATATTTTACATAAATTAAAATTAAGACAACAATAATCAACACGATGAATCCAAATTATATCAAAAAACTGAGGGAAAAGAATCAGCTGACCCAGGAATATCTTGCGGCCCAAATCGGTGTTTCGCGGCCGACCTATGCGCAAATCGAACAAGGCCAGCGTGGCCTGACTGTGACCGAGGCCAAAAAAATGGCGGATATTTTCAGTTTGGCGCTGGATGATTTTTTGGCGGAAAAAAATTTAACGGTCAATATCAAACCGGATAAAAAATCCAAAAATAAAAGCAACGATATCAGGATTGATATTCCACAAGAATATGCCGATAAATTTCGCGAAGTTTTATTATATATTCTTAAAAAGATCGGCGGCAAACCCAATGTCGGTATGACGGTTTTATATAAAATTCTGTATTTTATTGATTTTGATTATTATGAAAAATACGAGGAACAATTGATGGGTGCGCTGTATATAAAAAACAATTTCGGGCCGACGCCGGTGATGTTTGAAGGGATTATGCGGGATTTGGTCAAGGAGAACAAAGTTGAGCCGATAAAAAGCAAATTCTACCAATATCCGCAAACAAAATATATCATCAATCCAAAAGTTGAGCCGGATTTGAGCGTGATTGACGGACGGGAGAAAGAGCATATCGATTGGGAGCTTGAGCGCTTGTCGGATATGACCGCGAACGAAATTTCAAATTTGTCGCATAAAGATGTTCCTTGGATGATGGGCGAATTGGGCAAGCCGATGCATTACGAAGCGGTATTTTACCGGACAGATGACACTTCGGTAAGAAAATACGATGGCGAAGATTCGCTATAGCTTGACTGGTCCGTTTGAGGAAGATTTAAAGCGCTTGTTGAAACGCTATGGTTCTTTGCTTGCCGATATTGAAAAGGCAAAAGTTTATGCCATGGAGGCTTATCATCTAAATTTGATTGATAGGCGGGCCATTTTCCCGATCCGGGGGTTTTGCTTTGATAATGTCATCGTTTGCAAGTTAAAAAAATTTGCCTGCAAATCATTGAAAAATCGGGGAAATCGGAGCGGCATCAGGATTATTTATGCGTTTTATCCAGCCGAACCAAAAATCGAATTCATCGAAATTTATCACAAATCCGACCAAGCCAACGAAGACAAATCCCGCATCAAAGAATACCTGAAACAAAAACAACAAAAATAACTCGTAAAAAGTATGCAAAATCTGCCCGATGAAAACACAAAAAGGTTTGCGGCGGTGCTGAATAAACTACCCCGGGGCAGAGCCCCGAGGTATTCCTTCCGCTCCGCTTACGCTACGCGGTAGGAAAAGTTTGTTTATAGCCTCCGCTCCGCTTCGCTACGCTACGGGCAGCCATTCATCCCCGCGGCAAAGCCGACGGGGTATTCTGGCAGATAAATAAAAAGATTGAAATAGGGAGATTAATGAACGCACTGGGACATATGACCGCAGGTTTAGCGGGGGGGGTTGGGTTGCGGGATGAGCTGTGTTTTTTGCAGTATGAAGATAAAAACGGCGGCAAGCATCCCAATATTTCTCATTTCCCATTTATTGTTTTGCAAGCTGATAATTCCAACAAGATCCGCGCGGTGCGCAATGAGGCGCTCAAAAGAAATATTCCGTTTGTTGATTTTACTTCCACGATGGCTATCGGCACTTCCGAACAGCAAATGTTTGCTACTGGGGAAACTTTGGAAACAAATTTGGAATATTATGGTATTTGTCTGTTTGGCAAGACTATGGAATTAAAAGAGATTACCGGAAAATTGTCGTTATTTCGATAACGATTTAAAAATAAACTATCTCGGGGTAAAGCCCTGGGGTATTCCGGTAATTGAACAAACCGATGATAAGTGATGTAGTTTATGTTAAAGTAATTTGTATGGATAATGAGAATGGCCGGATAAAGATCGAGGATTTGGGGTATGATGAGTTTTTTGAGGCTGGGCGGCAGAAGATGGGGCTTGGCGTTCTTGAGGTGGCGCGGGTGATCGCCGAATACAAAGAATTGTATCGGGTTAAAAATGCGGCGGGCGAATATCTGGCCAAAATCACCGGCAAGCAGATTTTTAACGCGGCGTCCCGGGAAGATTTTCCGGCGGTGGGCGATTGGGCGGCGATTTCCAAAATCAATGAGGCGCAGGCGGTGATTGAGGGAGTTTTGCCGCGAAAGTCAATGATTAAAAGGAAAGCCGCGGGAAAAAACGAGATCCAGATCATTGCGGCCAATGTTGATATCGCGCTGGTGACGCAGGCGGTGGACGGCGATTACAGCCTGAACCGGTTTGAAAGATATTTTGCCATCAGCCGCGACGGCGGGGTTCTGCCGGCGGTTGTTTTGAATAAAATTGACTTGATTGCAAAAGAGGAATTGGATTCAAGGATTTCCGAAATCAAACGCCGGTTTGGCGATATTGATATTATTGCCGCCAGCACGATAACGAAAACGGGGTTGGATGGATTGAGGAATTATATCGCCGCCGGGAAAACCTATTGCTTTTTGGGATCCTCGGGCGTGGGAAAATCCACTTTGATCAACAGACTGATCGGTAAAGAGGCGATTAAAACCGCCGCGGTGAGCGCCGATACGGATCGGGGCCGGCACACCACCACCGGCCGGGAAATGTATTTTCTTGGTGACAATAGTTCGGCTCCGCTCACTATGAATAGTTCGGCTCCGCTCACTATAAATGGTATCGTGATTGACAATCCGGGGATGAGAGAGGTGGGCATGGCCGATGCGGCCGCGGGGGTTGAGGATGTGTTCGGCAAAATCGCCGCATTGGCCAAGGAATGCAAATATGCCGACTGCACGCATACCCGCGAGCCGGGGTGCGCGGTGTTGGCGGCGGTGGAATCGGGCAAGCTGGAGGCCGAAATTTACGATAATTATGCCGGTTTGAAAAAGGAGGCTGATTATTACGAGATGACCGCCCTTGAAAAAAGGGAAAAAGACCGGCAGTTCGGGAAATTCGTCAATCTTGCCAAACAGCAAGTCAAAAAATACAAAGGCCGGTGATTGCGCGGATTATCCGAATGCAAAATTAAAGAGTCTAACCCTCGCGGTATCCCTCGGGTTACCTTGGGACAAGCCGAGGGACAGACCCTTTAATTTCATATCCGGTGAGCGGTCCCGGGGCAGAGATCGCCGGATTGGCAATTTTTTGATAAAATTAACCGGTGAGGAAAAATAAAAACTATATGGCGACGGAAGAAAAAAACATTTGGCATCGCATTTCACATCAAGAGGCGGTGGCGCGGTTGCGTTCCGATTCCAAAGAGGGGTTGTCCGATCAGGAGGCGGCCGCTCGCCAAAGGGAGGCGGGGAAAAACAAACTTCCCGAGGAAAAGCCTCTGCCGCGCGTCAAGATATTTTTGGAGCAATTCGCCAGCCCTTTGATTTATATTTTGATATTTGCCGGCGGAGTCACTTTGTTTTTGCGGGAATATGCCGACGCGATCGTAATTTTTGCCGCCGTGTTTTTAAACGCGATCGTCGGCTATGTCCAGGAGAGCAAGTCGTCAAAGGCGTTGAGGGAATTAAGAAAAGTTTTGAGCGTGAAAGCCGTTGTCGTGAGAAGCGGCCGGGAGCGGGAAATTCCGGCCGACGAACTTGTGCCCGGCGACATAGTTTTATTAAGGCCGGGGGACAAGATTCCGGCTGACGGGCGCCTGATTGAAAATCACGGATTGAAAATCAACGAATCGGCGCTTACCGGCGAGTGGCTTCCGGCCTTGAAGACCGCGGCGGTTTTGTCCAAAGACACGCCGCTGGCCGACCGGGACAATTTGGTTTATATGGGAACCGTCGCGGAAGACGGGCGGGGCAAGGCGGTGATAACGGGCACGGGAGATAAAACCGAAATCGGAAAGATTAATTGTCTGGTGAGAGAAACCAAAGAAGACAAAACTCCCTATCAAAAAAAACTGGCCCATTTCTCAAAAATTGTCGGCAGTATTATCGGAACGATCTGCATTGGCATATTTGCGGAAGGGATGCTCACCGGCGGCGAATTCGTGGAAATGTTCACCACGGCGGTGGCGATTGCGGTGGCGTCCATTCCCGAAGGTTTGCCGGTGGCCATGACGGTGATTTTGGCGTTGGGAATGCAGAGGATTTTCAAGAAAGGGGGGCTGGTGCGGAAACTGGCCGCGGCCGAAACCTTGGGAAGCACTTCAATCATTGCCACCGACAAGACCGGCACGCTCACGAAAGGCCGGATGAACGTCGCCGGAATCTTCACCTTTTCCCTGCCGGAGGAAAAAGTTTTGAAAACCGCCATCTTGTGCAGCGAGGCGTTTGTTGAAAATTTTTGGGATCCGCCGGAAAAATGGAAAGTAAGAGGAATGCCCACGGAAAGGGCGTTGATTTTGGAGGGCGCCAAATTCGGCCTTGTTAAAAACGAACTGGAAAACGCCGAACCCAAAATCGGCGAGGTTTCCTTTTCTTCCGCGTCCAAATATTCGGCCAGCTTGAGGCGGCCGGCCGCGGCGGTTTCCCGCCGGGAGTCTTTGTCTGCCGGCGAAGGGAAAAACATTATCTATGCCAAAGGCGCCCCCGAAGTGATTTTGGAAAAATCAAAATATCTGGAATTCAACGGCCGGCGGACGGAGATGGACAAACAAAAAAGGGAGCTTTTGCATAAAAAATGCGAAGAGCTCACGAGCAAAGGATACCGGGTTTTGGCCGCGGCCTATCGGGAAGTCCGCGCGGCGGAGGCCACCGCCGACGATTTTAAAAAATCGGTTGCCGATTTGGTTTTCATCGGGCTGATTTTTTTGGAAGACCCGGTGCGCGAGGAAGCCAAGGAAGCGATACAAACCTGTTATCGGGCGGGAATGAGGCCGATTATTATCACGGGTGATCACGGCTTGACGGCGAAGGCGATCGCCAAGAAATTGGGCATTGATGTCGGAAACGAAAACATAATGGAGGGCAAAGATTTGGAAAAAATGTCGGAGGCGCAATTTGCCAAGAAAATCGGCGATATTCAAATCTATGCCCGGGTGGAACCGAAGCATAAGTTAAGGATTATTGAAGCTTGGCAAAAAAGGGGGGAGGTGGTGGCCATGACCGGCGACGGGATCAACGACGCGCCCGCGTTAAAACAGGCCAACATCGGAGTGGCGCTGGGATCGGGAACCGAAGTGGCCAAGGAGGTGGCCGATATCGTCCTGCTCACCGACGATTTTTCCGTTATCGTGGCGGCGGTGGAAGAAGGGCGCGCCATTTTGGACAATATTCGCAAGATTGTCACCTATCTGTTGTCGGACAGCTTCACCGAAATAGTTTTGATCGGATCAAGCGTGTTGTTGGGGCTTCCTTTGCCGGTGACCGCGGTCCAAATTCTGTGGATAAATCTGATAGAGGACGGACTGCCCAATGTCGCGCTGGCCTTTGAGCCCAAAGAAAAAGATTTGATGAGCCAGAAACCGCAGGGGCTGGACATTCCCTTGCTCACGCGGGAAATGAAGGTGATTATCTTCATTGTCGGACTGCTCACGGATCTGCTGCTTTTGGGATTGTTCCTTTGGCTCGTCGGCAAGAATTATGATATAAAATACATTCAAACGATGATTTTCGCCGGACTGGCCATCGATTCCATTTTCTATGTGTTTTGTTGTAAGAGTTTGAGGAAAAATTTGTGGCAGATTGATATCTTCAACAACAAGCTTTTGATTGTTGCGTGGTTTGTCGGGTTGGCGGGATTGCTTTCTGCGATTTATATTCCCGCGTTGAATCAATTGCTCGGCACCGTGCCTTTGCCGGCATCTTCCTGGTTGGTGATTGTGGGACTGGCCATTGCCAACGTGGGGTTGATTGAAGCCGCCAAATACTATTTCATCGTCAATCATAAAACCGAAGATATTTAAGGAGGCTTTCACAAATAATATGCATATTATTTGTTAAGTATCGCAAGAGAGATGAAAGGCAAATTTTTGTTTGTTTTTTCCGTGACCGGAGCAGTCTTGGCGATTGCGGCGGTGTCGCTTGCGGTAGCGGGGGTTTTTGATTTTCGCGGCGGCGATGAAAATGCCGGGCGAAATATTCAGGAAAGCGCGAAAAGCGAAAACGGTGAATTTTTTGCGGTGGCGCGGGTGATTGACGGCGACACTTTTGAAGTGAATGCCGGCAGTGCGATTGACACGGTGCGGGTGATCGGTGTTGACACTCCCGAAATCGCCGATCCGCGAAAATCCGCGGAATGTTTCGGCGCCGAAGCGTCAAGCAAGGCAAAAGAAATTTTATCGGGCAAAAATGTGCGGCTGGAATCCGATCCGGCCCAAGGCGAACGCGACAAATACGGCCGATTGTTGCGCCACGTATTTCTGGAAGACGGAACGAATTTCGGACTGCTGATGATCGGGCAGGGATATGCCCATGAATATGGCTACCCGGTTTCGGGCAAATATCGCGCGGAATATAAAGAGGCGCAGAATTACGCCCGGGAAAATTCTCTGGGCCTTTGGGGCGATGTTTGCCGGAACCAAACGGTGCCGGATTGATTTCTCGCTGTTTTATAATTTGTGTTATAATTAACTGTGTATCGTCCTTTAACCCTTAACCAAAAAAACGCTCTATGAGCCAACAAAAAAAAGTTTTGGTGGTTGACGATGAGAAAGTGTTGCTGGAGCTTTTGCTGTCCAAGATGAAGCAGGCTGGTTTTGCCGCCGTTGGCGCGCGCGACGGCGACGAGGGTTTGCAAAAAGCCTTGGATGAACATCCGGATCTGATCCTGCTGGACATTATTATGCCCAAGATGGACGGCATCACGATGCTGAAAAAATTGCGGGAAGACGCGTGGGGCAGGACGGCAACGGTGATTGTGCTTTCCAATTTAAACACTGCCGAAATGGTGGAAAAATCGCTGGAAAACGGCGTCTATGATTATTTGGTGAAAGTGGATTATTCGCTGGACGATCTGGTGGCGATCGTGAAAAAAAAGTTGGGCGCGTAATTGTTTGCGGTTGACTTTTTGCCGTTTTTGCGTTTAACTATTAACTATCAACGAAAGACTATTAACTATCCCGCCATGGCGGGATGCGCGGGCGTCGTATAATGGCCATTATGTAACCTTGCCAAGGTTAAGAAGAGGGTTCGACTCCCTTCGCCCGCTCAAATTGAAAAGCCGCTCTTGCAAGAGCGGCTTTTCAATTTGAGCGAGGGCCGCTCATCGCTTTGCGATGAGCGGCCCGCTCTCAAATCGAATTTTAGGAATTTTCATTTATATTTTATAATCTTATTGAAGACTTAATGAATCCAATGCATTTTATCTACATCCTTCAAAGCCTAAAAGACCAACGAACCTATGTCGGGCTATTCTCATGACATTCAAAATCGTCTCGCGCAACACAATGCCGGTCAAGTTCCCGCCACCCCAAACCGCCGCCCTTTGAAGCTGATATTTTCCGAATCGTTTGAAACCGAAAAAGAGGCCAAACAAAGAGAGTTATATTGGAAAAGCGGCGCCGGATGACGCAAAATAAAATTATTTTGCATGTCATTTGTAAGTAATTTTTAAAAATATTAATATAATATTATAAAATATAGAAAATATATGAGGGAAAAGCCAATTATTATCGCGGTTGTATTTTTTGCGGCGGCGGCCGCTGCGGTTTGGCTGTTGTTGAGCCGACATAATGCGGACATTGAATCTCCGGCGCCGGGGCAAAGCGGCGCGAATGGAGCGGCGGGCAACGGCAATTCGCCCGCGGCGCTCGAGACGGTGCAAAAAGATGTCCGGGCGACTTCATCGCCCGAGAGCGGCGCGAATCTGCCGCAAGGCCAAGAAGTGTCGATAACCGCCGACCGGCGGCAATATGGCGCCGGCCAAAATATCGCCATAAACATCAAGAACAATTCGGACACAGCTTATGACCTCAGCACCCTCAACAACTTCTACATAGTTACCGAGGACGGAACTGAGTTATTCTCAGATATCCGCACACAGCTTTTCGCTATGTCAAGATTCAAGGAGAACACATATTTCA